>Ga0172375_10004843_pt1 | contig 19697 bp, 10 predicted proteins | sample LakKiv1m_FD_114537 | JGI IMG/M metagenome (GOLD analysis project Ga0172375, IMG submission 114537) | Freshwater microbial communities from Kabuno Bay, South-Kivu, Congo - kab_092012_11.1m | ecosystem: Environmental > Aquatic > Freshwater > Lake | place: Democratic Republic of the Congo...
CCCGCAGGGTATTGCAACTCCTAAATCCTAAATTCCAACTCCTCCTTCGGGGGCGCATTCAACAAAGTTGAATCGCACCCGCGCGCCCTCGGCCGCGCCCTTTTTTATTTCCGGCATCACGAGACGCTGTGTTATGATTTGGCGACGGTGAGGGCTCAAGTTCCGTTTGGTACGCGTCAGGATCTTTCTTCCCTGAACCCCGAACCCTGAACCCCTTGTCCTCCGTAGTCCCGCGCCTGCGGGACGAAGGAGGATGAACCCCCCCAAAGGAGGCTTTTGCCCATGTTGCGGTTAGGAGTGAACATCGATCACGTGGCCACGCTTCGCCAAGCGCGGCGCACGGTGTATCCGAGCCTCGTGGAGGCGGCGGCGATCTGCGAGAAGGCGGGGGCGGCCGGCATCACGATCCACCTGCGCGAGGACCGCCGCCACATCCAGGACGCGGACGTCTACGCGCTGCGCCAGTCGCTGACCACGCGCATGAACCTCGAGATGGCCAACAACCCCGACATCGTGGCGGTCGCGCTGGACGTGAAGCCCGACGAAGTGTGCATGGTGCCGGAACGCCGCGAGGAACTCACCACCGAAGGCGGCCTCGACGTGGCGGGACAGATCAAGGATTTGGGGCCCGTCGTCGCCCGGCTGCGCGATGCCGGGGTCAGCGTCAGCATGTTCATCGATCCGGACGTCCGGCAGGTCGAGGCCTCCGCCGCGGTCGGCGCGCCGTACGTCGAGCTGCACACCGGCGCTTACGCCGAGCACACGCGTTCCGAGCGCGAGAGGGAACTCGGCCGCCTGATCGCCGCCGCCAAGCGCGCGCACGAACTCGGCCTCAAGGTCAACGCCGGACACGGCCTCAGCCTCGACAATCTCGGGCCGATCCTCAAAATCCCGCACCTCGACACGCTCAACATCGGCCACAGCATCGTCTGCCATGCGGTCTTCGTGGGCCTTGAGCGGGCGGTCAGGGCCATGCTGGAGAAGATGGGGGCCTAGCCATGTCGCTGCAGCGCGGCTCCTTCGGGATCGAATACGACGAAGGTACGGGATTCCCCTACCAGCGCCTTTGGTGGGCGGTTTTGCTGATCCCGTTGGCTGCGCTTGTTCTGGTTTTCGGTCGCGGTTGCTCGTCGAAGCCCGCGCCGGTCCCCGACGACGAGTCCGCCTCGGAGGTGCGCTTCACCGCGCCGCAACCCGAGAGCGCCGCGCGACACCGGCCGTCGTTGCTCAAGCATTTTTTCCAGAGCCGCGCGGCTGCCGAGTCGCGTGCGGCGGAGAAAAAGACGGAGAAGGCGGAGGAAAAGGCAGACGCAAAAAGTCAGACCGGTCTCGCCACGCTCGCGGATATCAAGGTCCAGTCGCAAGTTGTCAAAAGTCTTCTGGCGAAAGCGGAGAAATGCGAAGCCGCCGACGATTGGGTCGGCCTGCGCCAAGTGCTGCGCGTCATTCTTGTGATGCGGGAGGCCGAAGAGATCCGAGGGTTTGTCGAGCGCAGGATTGGAGCGCTCAACACGGCGATGGTCTTCGGCGACCGGCCCATGCCCGAGAAGGCGCGCCACGCCGTCGTTTCCGGCGACCGCATCAGCAAGCTTGCCAAGAAGTACGGTTGCACACAGGAGTTTCTGCTCAAGGCCAACGGCATCGAGAAACCCGAGCAGTTGCGCGCCGGGCGCGACATCTGGGTGCTCGACCGGCCGGTGTTCGAGTTGACGGTCCTCAAGAAGAGCGGCACAGCCGTGCTGACCCTCAATGGGCGTTTCTTCAAGCGCTACGCGGTCGGTGTCGGCAAACAGGCCGAGTCGGCGGTCGGCACGTACGCCGTCCGGAACCGCATAGAGGAGCCGGTCTATATGAGCCCGGAGCGCGGCGAGATTCCCTTCGGCAACGCCGACAACATCCTCGGTTCCTGCCAGATCACCCTCGTGTCGGAGGGCGAGACCCCTCCGGCCCCGGGCTTCTGCCTGCACGGCACGCGGGACGAATCGTCGCTCGGCCGCGTCTCCGGTCCCGGTTGCGTCCGCTTCCGCAACGCGGACATCGAAGAGCTTTTTTTGCTCCTTCCCCCCGGCACGGTTGTGAATGTCGCGAATTGATTCGGCTCGGTTTGATTCGCGTCGGCAAAACACCGCGCCTGCGGTTGAAGCGGTCGCCCAAGCCTGCTACCATGCGGACATGCCGACACGAGCCACCGATATCCTGCTTTATCCCTCCGCCTATGGGTTGCGCTGTTCGGACGCGCTCGACGCGGCGCTTGAACATGTACCGTTCTATGCCGCTTGGCGCGCGGCCGACCCGGGGCCCGGTGTGCCGGTGGCGGAGCGTTTCGCCGCGTTGCCCGCGCTGACCAAGGCCGATATCCGCACCCACTTTCCTCGCGGCTTTGTTCCCGACGGTGTCGACTATGAGGCCGAGCTGGCGTCGGGCCGCATCTCGTATGTGTCGACGAGCGGTTCGACGGCGGATCAGGTGACGCTCTTCTGGTCGCAGGGCTGGTGGAATGCCTCGGAGCGCGCGAGTTGGGAGTTGAACGCCTATCTGCATCGCGTTGCGGATGGTTCACATCGCGAAGCCGTTTTGGCATCGCCGCGCTGCGTCGGCCCGTACCGGCCGGGCGAGACGCTGTCTGTGGCTGAGCGCACATTGGGTCGCCTGCTCTTCCTCAACCAGACGCTGAATCCAGCCAATTGGCGCGAAGAGGACGCGCGCCGCATAATCGCCGAGTTCGCGCAGTACCGGCCCGCCGTGCTGGAGGCCGATCCCTTTTACTTGGCGGCGCTGGCCGCTTTTGCGCTCGACCGCGGCATCAAGGTCTACCAGCCGGATGTGATCGTCTTCACCTATTCGTTTCCGGCGCGCGTCTTTCTGAACACGATCCGCCGCGTCTTTCGCTCGCCGTTCGTGAGTTCTCACGGCTCTACGGAAACGGGCTACGTCTTCATGGAATGCGAGCACGGCCGCATGCACCAGAACACGGCTTCTTGCCATGTGGATTTCGTTCCGCTCGAAACTTCGTCCTCGGGGGCGGTGCTCGGCCGACTGTTGGTCACGCCGTTCGGGCATCCCGTCCAGCGCTTCGTGCGATTTGACATCGGCGACCTCGCCGAGCGTGCCGCAGGTCGGCCGTGTCCGTGCGGCCGCTCGGAGGGCCTCACGCTAACGCGCATCGTGGGACGCGCCGCCGACGTCACGCGGACGCGCGACGGTCGCCGCGTGACGGTGGCCGAACTCGATGCCGTTCTCTCAGAGGAGGAGACCGTGCGGGCTTTTCAGGTCGACCAAGCCAGCGGGGGTGCGTTGCGCGCACGGCTCATTCTGGTGTCGGGCGTCGACGACTCCGTTCTGCGGCGCGTCGAAGGCGCACTGGTAGGCCTTTACGAATTTCCGGTTTCGGCGGAGCGCGTCGCCGCGCTCGAACACGAGGCGTCCGGCAAGGTGCGTTTGGCGCGGACGGTGGAGGTTTAGTCGATGAGCGGTGTCATCTACTTGTTGGCGGGCAATCCTTACTCGCGGAGCCGGAAGCCCGATCCGGCCATGCAGGCGTTTTTTAAAGAGGTCGGGAAACCGAAACCGCGGGTGGCCTATATCGGGACGGCGAGCGGCGACGATCTCGATTTTTTTGAAGCCATGCGCGCGCATTTGCGGGCCTGCGGAGCGGGCGAGACGGAACTGGTCCCGCTGTGCGGGGCGGAGAACGGTCTCGACGATGCCCGCAAGGTGCTTGGGCGGGCCGACGCGGTGTTCGTCAGCGGCGGCGACGTGGAAGAGGGCATGGACGGCCTGCGCACGCGCGACGGGTTGGTCGCTTATTTGCGGGAACTTTTCGAGCAAGGCGTCCCGTTCATGGGGCTTTCGGCCGGCGCCATCATGCTCGCGCGCGGTTGGGTGCATTGGGCGGAAGAAGGCAGGGGGCGGGACACGTTGTTCGATTGCTTGGGCTTCGCGCCGATCTACTGCGACGTCCACGGCGAGGCCGACGACTGGGACGAACTCAACGTACTGCTGCGGCTCTTGCCCGAAAAGACGGTCGGCTATGGCATCCGCGCCGGCGAGGCGTTGCGCGTGCATGAGGGTACCGTAAAAAAAGTTGAATCGCACCCGCCGCGTGTCTGACCGATTACGATTTACTGTCGGCCTTGACAATTCATTTTCAATCTGCAACTTTCAACGGTGACAGTTGGTTCGTCTATGCCGTTGCGCAATAAACAGCAGGATGCGGGGAGACATTGGCAGGAGTTCGAGCGGAACGACTTGATCTCGCTGATCCGCGTGCATGTGTATTGCGTTTACCGGTCGGTTCTCGGTCCCGCTTGGCGGACGGCTCAGACGCAGGACGTCAAAGACCGGCTCTACTACGTGCTCGCCGGAAGCGGCGAGGTCTCTCACCACGGACAGACTTTCGCCTTGGTCCCCGGCGGGCTTTATCTGATTCCCGCCCACACGCCGCACGGTCACGCATGCGATGATCGGCTGGATTTGTACTGGTGCCACTTCGCGGCCGAGACCTGCTACGGCACGCCGCTCTTCTCACAGCTCGAGGTTCCATACGCGTGTCGTCCGTCGCCCGAAATGCGGATTCCGGAAACATTCGGGCGTATGGCGCGCCTTTACAAAGACGACTCGCCGGGCGCGGTCTTCTACCGTTCCGGACTGCTGATGCAGGCACTGGTGCCGTTCATCGAACAGGCCGACATGGATCAATGGCGCTTGCGGCATCTCCGCACAAATGCGTTTTTACCCGTCCTGGAACTGATGGACCGGCGTGTCGCGGAACCCCTTTCCATCGATGAACTCGCACGGGCCGCCCATCTCTCCCGTTGTTATTTCATCAGCCGGTTCAAGCAACTTTTCGGTTTCTCTCCCCACCAGTACCAATTGCTGAAAAAGATTGAAGCGGCCCGTCACCGTCTGCTTCACACCTCCGAGACGATGGAGCATATCGGTGCCGATTTGGGCTTCGCGGACGCCTTCCATTTCTCTAGACTCTTCAAAAAGGTCATGGGCCGATCCCCCAATTCTTTCCGGACGGATCATGCGTCTGAGAAATTTCGGTGAACCGAAATTTTGTTCATGCTTCGGAAACTTCTGTTCATGGCGTTTCTATTCGGCTCAGCCTATACTTTTCACATAACTCCAAAGGAGTCGACCATGAATAAACGAATCAAGCAAGTCTCTGTTTGCCTGCTTGCCGTGTTGACGCTCCTGCCCTCCTCGGCCGCGCCGGTCGACATGCGGACACGCGCGGAGGAACTGAAGAACCTCAAATGGGGAATGTTCATCTGTTGGAGCTTCAGCACGTTCTCCGGCAGGGAGTGGACGCCGGGCGTCACGGACGTTTCGTTTTTCAAAGCCAAAGGCTGCGACACCGACCAGTGGGCGCGCACGGCCAAAGAGGCGGGCATGGGATACATCCTGTTCCTGACCAAACACCACGACGGCTTCTGCCTGTGGAACACGCGGACGACGGATCGCAAGGTGACGAAGGCTCCTCTCGGGCGCGACGTGCTCGCCGAGCTTCGCAAGTCGTGCGACAAGTACGGCATCAAACTGGCGCTCTACTTCTCCGAAGGCGACTGGACCTGGCCGGGCGCGAAAGACGGCAAAGGCGGCGGATCGGGGCAGGACGCCGAAAAAGAAAAGGCCCAATTGACGGAACTGTTGACAAACTACGGTCCCGTCGAATACCTCTGGGTGGATCACGCGGCCGGCACGGGAGGCCTTTCGCACGCCGAATTTCTCGCCCTCTGCAAAACGCTCCAGCCAGGCTGTTTTGTCGGCTTCAACCACGGCGATCAAACGGGCGCGGATATTCGCATCGGCGAAATGGGACGTCCGGGGCCGCTCGACGATCCCGCCGCCGCCCCGTACCTGAAAGGCTCCGCAGTTCCCCAAAGTTACCTTCTTGCCGAGTTCACCTATCCGATTCTGCCGCCGCACAAGGGCGGCGCGATGTGGTTCTATTCGCTGCCCGAGCACGACGGTCTCTGCCATTCGGCCGAGAAACTCTATCGCGACGTTCTCGGCGCGGCGCGGTATGGCAACATTTTTTCCGTCGATGTCGGGCCGGACTACGCGGGTCGCCTGCGCGAGATCGACGTGCGCACGCTCCGTCAAGTCGGCGCGATGATCCGCAACCCGCCCGCGTCCCGCGTGGACGCCTGCGTCGACGGGCCCGCCTTTCTGGCCCGGCAGGATCCCGTCTGGGAAAAGTTGCCCGCCAAATTCGACCACGGCGCGTTTCTCGGCAACGGCTTGATCGGCGCGACGATTTATACCGACGGTCCCGACCGCCTGCGCTTCGAGGTCGGCCGCTCGGATGTGACCGACCACCGCCGCGACAACGGACGGCTGCCGATCGGCGGCATGGTCCTCAAGACCGCGGGCGCAATCAAATCCGGCACGCTGCGCACGGACCTGTGGAACGCCGAGGTCCGCGGCGAAGTCCTGACCGACAAGGGCCGCATCCGCTTCCGGGCCATGGTTCACTCCGAAGAATTGGCCCTGCTGGGCGAACTCGAGGTCGAAGGCGGAGAGCGGGATGCCGCGTTCGTTTGGGAACCGGAAAAGGCCGCGGTGTTTAGCGGCGAGGCGAGAAAATACGGCGTCGAACCGAACCCGCCGCCCGAAACGGGAACCGACGGCGAAACGGGTTTTTGCGAACAGCGCCGCGCGGCGGGCGGAGCATACGTCGCCGCGTGGGAAGTGCGCGGCACCTCCGGCAAGCGGCGGCTCGCGCTGACCGTGGCCGATTCATTCCCCGGCACGGAAGCGAAGGCTGCGGCGCTGGCAACCGTGCGGCGCGTGGCGGCGCTGGCGCCGGACGCGTTGGAGCGGAGCCACCGCAGTTGGTGGCACGCCTACTATCCGGCGAGTTTTCTTTCAGTGCCCGACGCGCAGGTCGAGGGATTCTATTGGATTCAGATGTACAAGCTCGCCTGCGCGACGCGGCGCGATCGGCAGGTCATCGATCTGCTGGGGCCGTGGTATCGGCAGACCGGCTGGCCGCGCATCTGGTGGAACCTCAACATCCAGCTCGCCTATTCGCCGGTCTACGCCGCGAACCATCTCGAACTCGGCGAGTCCTTCACGCGGTTTCTCGACGCCAAGCGCGGCAATTTCGTCAAGAACGCCAAAGAGATCTGGGGATTCGACGACTGCGCGACTGTTCCGCACACCACCGACTACGAAGGTTTGCGCGGCGACGGCACCTGCGCTCCGAAGGCTTACATCAACCCCGGCGACTTTACCTGGGCGCTGCACCTCTACTGGCAGCAGTACCGCTACTCGATGGACGCCGCGCTGGTGACGAACCAGACGCGCCACGCGTTCTATCCGCTGCTGAAAGGCAGCGTCAACCTCTACCTGCACCTGCTCAAACCCGGCGAGGACGGCAAGCTTCACCTGCCGCGCCTGCATTCGCCGGAATACAATCAGACGGGCGATGTGGACAACAATTACAATCTCTCTCTGCTGCGCTGGGGCTGCACGACGCTGCTGGAGCTGAATGCGCGTTACGGGTTCAACGACCCGCAGCGGACGGAATGGGAGCGCGTGCTGCGCGAGCTCGTGCCCTATCCGCAAAACGAAAACGGCTTCATGATCGGCGCGACCGTTCCCTTCGCCCACTCGCACCGCCACTGGTCGCATCTGCTGATGGTTTGGCCGCTCCACCTGCTCTCGGCGGAGCAGCCGGAAAACAGGGCTTTGGTCGAGAAAACGCTGACCCACTGGCTGACGGTCGAAGACGGCAAGCAGGTTTTCGGCTGGTCAAGCGCGGCAGCCTCAGCGCTCTATTCGACACTGGGCGACGGCGGAAAAGCGATTGAGTGCCTTCGCGCCCATCACAACAACAAACGGTTTGTCATGCCGAACACCCAGTACATCGAAGGGTCACCCGTGATCGAGTGTTCGCTGGTTGCGGCCAAAGCCCTTCAGGACATGCTGCTCCAAAGCTGGGGCGGCCGCATCCGGGTTTTTCCGGCCGTTCCCGCCGAATGGAAAGAGGCCGCGTTCCGCGACCTGCGGGCCGAAGGCGCGTTTCTGGTCAGCGCGGCGCGGCGCGACGGCAAGACGCGCTGGGTGCGGATCAAAAGCCTTGCGGGCGAACCCTGCCTCGTTCGCCCAAACTTCGCGGGTGCGTTCAAGTCGTCCGATTCCACCATCGCGCCGCACGAAGTGAAACCCGGACTTTTTGAACTTCCCTTGGCCAAGGGACAGGAGGTCGTCCTCTATCAAGAGGCGGCCGATGTCCTGCCGGAGGTCGTCCCGTGCGCGCATCCGGCGGGCGGCGCAAATTTCTGGGGACTCAAGGTCGCGGGCCGAAAGCCGGCTCCCGCGCTTTCGACGGGCAAGGCCGTCCGCGCTTCCAGCGAATGGGGCACCGGCTATGAGGCCGCGAAGGCCGTGGACGACGACTCCGAAACGCGCTGGGGCGCCGCGCCCGGCAGCCGCAGCGGCTGGTTGGAGATCGACCTCGGCCAAACGGAACGCGTCGGCGGCGTCGAAATCTGGGAACTCAACTTTCCGCGCGTGGAGTCGTTCACAATCGAGATTCAGGACGGTGAAACCTGGCGCGAAGTGGCGCGGGGAACCACCATCCGCGGACCGAAACGAATTTCGTTCGCTCCGATCAACGCCCGACGCGTGCGTCTGACAATCCATCAAGCGAGTGAGGTTCCCACGCTCGAGGAGTTCCGCGTGCTGGCCCCCGACCCGTCCTAACGCACAAAAGGGTAAATGACTGTATGTTACACGACCCGAGTCATCACACACCGCCCCCCCAAGCCGTCGAAGTCACGCTCAACCGGCACGACACGGAAATCCTGCGCCGTCTGGCCGCCGAAGTGGCAGAAATCGCCGCTCTGCCTGTGCAGAAAGAAAACGCGCGTCTGTGGCGGAAGCTCAACGACCTCGAATCCGAGCGTCCCATGGTATGGGTCAATGAAATCTGCTGGCACGAGATGGATGTCAACGGCGAACTGACCCTGACGTGCGAACATCCGTGGGCCCGTGACCAAGAGTGCGAACTCCGCCGCACGCTCTATCAGTGGCGGCATCTGCCGTGCGACATGGTCGTCAACGACTACCTGATCTGCCCTCTGCTCTTTCACAGCACCGACTTCGGCATCGTCGAAGACGTTGACGTGGTCAGAACGTCAGCGGCAAGCGACATCGTTTCGCGCCATTTTCACGTGCAGATTCATGACTTCGACGACCTCGAAAAAATCAAAATGCCGCAGGTCAGTCACAACGAACGCGCGACCGACTTGCATTACCAGGCCATGTGCGACGCGTACGACGGCATTCTGCCCGTGCGAAAAGTCGGACAGACCCACATTTGGTTCACGCCGTGGGACTACCTGATCCGCTGGTGGGGCATCGAGCAGGCGATGGTCGATCTCATCGAGCGTCCCGATCTCGTCCACGCGGCGGTCGAACGCATGGTGGACGCCTGGATGACCGAACTGGATCAGTTCGACCGCCTGAACCTGCTGTCGCTGGACTGCGACAACACCCGCGTCGGTTCCGGCGGGTACGGGTACACCCGGCAACTGCCCGGCCCAGATTTCGACTCCGCCCATGTTCGTCCGCACAATCTATGGGGCTGTTCCAACGCGCAGATTTTCTCCGACGTTTCGCCGCAGATGCACTGGGATTTCGCGATCGCGCACGACCTGCGCTGGCTGAAACGTTTCGGTCTGACCTATTACGGATGCTGCGAGCCGCTGAGCGGCAAAATCGACCTGTTGCGCCGCATTCCCAATTTGCGGAAGATTTCCGCCAGCCCGTGGTGCGACACCCGGAAAATGATAGAACAGATCGGCGGCGACTACGTGATCAGCCGCAAACCCAGCCCCGCGATTTTCGCAGAGGACGATTGGAGCCCTGCGCGAGCCCGCGCCCAATTAATCGAGTTTCTCGACCAAGCCTGCGGCGGTTGTCATGTCGAACTCGTCATGAAAGACATTTCGACGGTGCGCGGCCATCCGGAGCGCCTTTGGGACTGGGCAAAGATTGCCATGGAAGTCGCGCATGAATACACACATTGATCGGACGCGGCAGGGTGGATGTCTTGGTGGAATGTTCCGAACAGCGGACGGGAAAAGCCTGCTGTCGACCTTCCTGCTGGTCTGCGGTCTCTTCTGTCTTTCCGGGCTGTGCAACGGGATGATCGATGTGCTGAACAAGCACTTCCAGAATTCGTTGCACGTGTCCAAAGCGCAATCCGCGTTCGTGCAGGGGATCTGGTACGGCGGGTACTTTCTGCTTGCGCTTCCGGCGGGTCTGTTCGCCCGCCGCTTCGGCTACAGGCGCGGCATTCTGTTCGGGCTGACGGTCATTGTCGTGGGCTGCCTTTGCTTTATTCCAGTGACAAAAATCGTTGGCTCGCAGATGGCGGTCTTCGGCCTGTTTCTGTTGGCGCTTGGGCTGGTGGCCTCCGGCTTCACGTTCATCGAGACGATCGCCAACCCGTACGCCACGGTGCTTGGGCCGCCGGACGCCGGTGTGGCCCGCATTAATCTCGCGCAAAGTTGCAATGCAGTCGGCTGGATATTCGGTCCGCTTCTGGGCGGCTTTTTCATTCTGTCCAAAACGGGCGAGGCCAACACCAGCAACGCCAGTCTTTATGTTCCTTACCTGATCGTCGCTGGCATTGTCGCCCTCCTGATCGCGGCTTTCGTCTGCGCCCCGGTGCCGGAAATTCACGCCACAGACGAGACGCGGGCGGAGACGGGCGGTTCGGTGTCCGCACGTCCGCTATATCGGGAACGGCACTTTGTTCTGGCCGTCGCCTCGCAGTTTCTGTACTGCGCCGCGCAGGCGGGGATATTCAGTTTCTTCATCAACTACGTGAAAGATCCGGCTTCTATGCCAGCCTTGCCGTCTTGGATCGCCGGGCTTCTGCCGGACAACATGAAATATTTTGAAGGCGGCGCGTGGCGCATCACGGAATATTGCGCCAGCGCGATGCTTTCCATCGCCTTCATTTTCTTTACGGCGGGGCGGTTTTCCGGAAGCGCGATTCTGCGGTTTGCTCCTGCGCAAAGGGTGTTGGGGGTGTATGCCTTATGCAATGTTGCGCTCATGGCGCTGATTCTTCTCGGACTGGGATGGCTTTCGGTCGCCGCGTTGATTCTGAGCTTCTTCTTCATGTCGATCATGTATCCCACGCATTTCGCCTTGGGCATCCACGGATTAGGCGAGCGAACGAAGGTGGCCTCCTCTTGGATGGTTACGGCCGTCGTAGGCGGATCGGTTATGCCGCTGCTAATGGGCTGGCTGGCGGACGGTCGTTCCATGCGGACCGGATTTCTGATGCCCTTGATCTGTTTCGCTCTAATCATGCTTTATGGTTTCGGTTGGCAGCGGTTGTATGACGCGGATACGGAGCGCACGTAGGCCGGTTGCCTGCCGGGCCGGAGCAAACGGAGGGGCAACGGGTCCTAACTCGGGTGCGGGTTCAACAATTTTCAATCGCCCCAGACCAAGGGTGCCTTTTCTCCTTGTGCCGCACCCCTTTCCGCTTCACAATTTGGACAGTCGTCTGGGAGAGGGGGAAAACCATGCGTCACGTGATTGTCTCGTGTGTCGGTTCTGTGCTCGCCGCGCTGCAAGTCTGGGGTGCGCCTTCGGACAAGGATCTGCTTCTTTGGCTCCCGTTTGACGAAGGGGGCGGCGATGTGGCGGCGGATCGCTCGCCGAATGGTCTGGAGGCCGATCTCTCGAACGTGCAGTGGGCGAACGGCACGTTCGGCACGGCCGCGCATTTCGGCGGCACCAACGCCTTTGTGGATATCCCGGCTGTGCCCGGCTTCAACGGCGCGACGCAGTTCACGCTCTCGGTCTGGGCCACGTGGGACGGTTCCGCCGCCCGCTATCCCAACCTGCTCACGACGCATACGTGGAGCCCCGGCGGCCTGATGCTCTTCGTCTCCGACAACGCCTGCTCCTTCCGCATGGGGAAACCGGGACCGGGGTGGAGCGAAGTCGGCGCGGGACTCCTTTCGACCTTGCCTCAGCACCAGTGGACACATCTCTGCGTCACGTTCGAAAAGCCGCATCTCACGACGTATGTGAATGGATGCGTGGTCAGCCGGACCACGTGGCCGCACCCGGCGGGCGCGGATGCGCTGCGCCTCGGCGGCTGGTCGGGCTCCGTCTGCCACAACGGTCTTCTCGACGATCTGCGCCTCTACGGCCGCGCGTTCGCGGCGGCCGAGGTGGTCGCGCTGGCGCATGACCCGGCTCGCGGACGCGCCGACTATGCGCTGGCGGACGAGTCCAAGCAGGCACAGCCGCTCGCCGCCACGTTTGAAAACCGGCGCGCGACGCTCGCGGTCGACACGCGCGGTCGGGCGTTCTCGCTCCGGTCGCGCGCCTCGGCTCGCGACCTGCTGCTTCGCCCCACGCCGCTCGTCACCGCGACGCTCAAGGACGGCTCGCGCCTGACCGCCCGGCGGGCTGCACGCGATGGAAGCACACTGACGTTTGCTTTCGGCCGCAACGCGGGAACGGCCGCGATAAAGGTCGATACGTGCCGTGACTTCTTCACCTTCACCGTCGAATCGCTGACGCTGACCAACGCCGCGTCGCTCACGTTCTGCGCGCTTGCGGTCGAGCCCGCGAAGTATTGCGGCGGCATGGCGAACATGCTTTCGGACGATGCGGACGCGGTCTGCCTGCGCGGCTACGACCTGCCGGTCGAGATGGACGCCGCCGGACGCACGCTGCGCGTCGGCACGACCGCCGAACACGGTTTGACCGGCTGGCGCGCGGGCCTTGCGGCGGGATCCAAGCGCGACATGCCCGCGATGCTCCGCGCCATGGCCGAGTCCGCCGGCGTGCCGGCTTCGCGGCTCGGCGGTCCGTGGTCGCTCGGCGCGGAGGCGAACCGCGGGTCGTATCTTTTCGCCGACCTCGCCTATGCGGCGACCGACGACTGGATCGAACTGGCGCGTCGCGGCGGCTTCTCGACGGTCCACATCCACGGCTGGTGGCAGACGCTCGGCCATTACGGCGTTAACACGAACCTCTATCCGCGCGGACTGGCCGACATGAAAGACGCCGTCGCCCGCATCCACGAGGCCGGGCTGCGGGCGGGCATCCACACGCTCACCGCCTGCATCGACCCGCGCGACGCGTGGGTCACGCCCGAAGCCAGCGCCGACCTCCTGCCTTTCGACACCTACACGCTGGCCCGCGCCCTTTCGCCGACCGACACGGTGTTCTATGTGAACGAACCGTCCGCCGCCCATCACGACGTGGTCTTCACGTACATGAGCAACGGCAACGCGATCCGCATCGGCTCGGAGATCGTGCAGTACGCCGAAGTCTCGCGCACGCCGCCGTACGCTTTCTCGAAATGCACGCGCGGCGCCTTCAAAACGCATGCGTCGGCGCACGCGGCCGGCGAGCGCGCGGACTACCTGCAGCAGCGCTACATCGCCTTCTACCCGCAGCCCGACTCGCCTCTGGCCGGCGACCTCGCGGACCACATCGCCGCCGTCTTCAACGCCTGCAAGCTCGATCAAATCTACTTCGACGGATCGGAGGGCATGATGAGCCGCTACGGCATCGACACCATGCGGCACGCGATCTTCAAACGGCTGAAGAGCGATCCGCTGGTCGAGGCAAGCTGCCACGGTGCGCACAACTGGTGGTTCCATTCGCGCCTCGGCGCGTGGGACCATCCCGTCTGGGCGGCGAAGCGCTTCCAGGACAAACACATCGCGGTCTCCACCGCCTACCGCGACACCGACCTGCTGGAGCCGCAGATGGGGTGGTGGGCTCCGCGCATGCCGTCGGCGGTGGCGCGCGGCCACTTCCTCGACGAGATGGAGTACTTCGCCTGCAAGAACCTCGGACTCGACGCCGCCATGTCGATCCAGGGCGTGAACGTCTCGCGCGGCCCGCTGCCTTTTCACATCGAAAAACAGTTCACGCTGCTCGGTTGGTACGAGCATCTGCGTCTCGCGCGCTACTTCGACACGCAGACCGTCGCCCGCGTCGCTGTGCCGGGCGACGAATTCCGGCTGCGGCAAGCCCGCGACGGCGCGTGGCGTTTCACACCCGTCAACATGACGGCTCACCGCATCAGCGCGCTCGGCAACGGTTCGGAGGCGTGGACGGCGGACAACGCGTACGGCGGTCAGCCGCTCTGCGCCCGCATCGAGGCGCTCGACGCGGTCGCGCCCTACGAGAGCCCCAAGCGCGCGCCGGTCGTCGCGGTTTCCGACTTCGGTGCGCTCAAGACGGCGACAGCTACCGCCGCCGTCTCCTTGACGCTCGCCGAGGAAACTTCCGACGCGCGCGCCGGCGAGCGCGATTTGCGTTTGCGCGCGGTGAACAAAAGCGGTTCGCGCATCGGGGCATGGGCACGCGCCACGCTCGACATCCCCGCGCCGTATCGCAGTCTCGCGGGCAACGCCGCGTTCGGCGTGTGGATCAAGGGCGACGGCTCGGGCGCGCTGCTGAACCTCCAGCTCGCCACGCCGCGCGAGTACATGCACGCGCTTTCGGACCACTACGTGACGCTCGACTTCACCGGTTGGCGCTACGTCGAGTTGCTCGTGCGCGAACGCGACGTGGAACGGATGACCGACTACGTGTGGCCCTATGGCGGAGCCTACGACATCTACCGAAACCCGCTCGACCTCGCCCACCTTTCGCAAGTGAATCTCTATCTCAACGACCTGCCGGTCGGCGAACCCGTCGATGTGGCCGTGAGTCCCGTCATGGCGCTGCCGGTGCGGTCCGGCGCGCTGAAGAATCCTTCGCTCACCGTGAATGGGCAGACGCTGTCGTTGCCCTTCGCGCTCGCATCAGGGGATTTTGCGGAGATCGAACCCGACGGCGTCTGCACGCACTACAGCGACGCGGGCGAGCCGCTGGAATGGATTCGTTTGGCTCCGGCCGGGCATGCGGACGCAGGCCCCTCCCCGCGCGAGGGCATCCTCTCGGGAGAGACGCGCGTCGGCGCGTCCGCTTGCGCATTCCCTGTGGTGGCGCACGGGGTCAATCGAATCGCTTTCATATGCGACGCGCCCTCGAATGCAAACGCTCGCGCCGATGTCACACTCAGCGTGTTTGGCGAACCGTTCGGCACGCCCAATCCGCGTCGGATGATCGACGCGCGACAACTCACGCGCGAATACGGCATGCCGCGCCGGATCGCGACGACCAACGCCGCCGACAACGCGTGGGAGATCGCCGTACGGCCCGGCGAACGCGCGCGGCTGGAGATCGAAATCGCAGGCGCTCTGGAGAATCCGGCGCTTGCGATCTTTGATCGCGTCGTGCGTTTTCCCGTCGCGCTCAAAGCCGGCGAACGGCTGTTCTGCGGCGACGGTCGGCACTGGCGCGTGCTCGACGCGAAACGCGCCGAGATCGCGCGCGGCACGCTCGGCGAAAAGGTGCCGTCGTTGGGCTCCGGTTCGACCCGTGTCGCCTTCGACTGCCAAGCACCTGCGGGTGCCACCGTGCGGCTGGTGAAAGTCTACGAGTGATTCCGCTTGATCGTACGTTCGGCCGTGTCGCATTCGACATCGCGGTCGTGTTCCGCTAACATATTTCCACTGTGTCGACGTTGTCCCAGCTCTTTTCGGATCTGCTGACGACGGCCTTGCCGCGCCATGCGGACCGCTTGGCCGTGCCGACGCTGCCCGGAGCCGCGGGCGCACTCGCGGCTGCGGCGCTCGGCCGCTGTGCGCCGGCGCGTTTCGCGCTCGCGGTGACACCGGGCCCGGCCGACCTCGAGCGCGTTTACGGCGACCTCTGCGCGCTCGGTCGCGAGAGCGGCGTCATACCCGCGCTCTATCCGCAACAGATGGAGGACGACCTCGAGACGGCAGGCGCGCGCTTGCGCATGATCCGTCTCCTGCGGCAGCGCCCCGCCGACGAGCACGCCCACACCGCAACGGTTGTCGTGGCTTCGCTTCAGGCGCTGCTGCAACCGGCTCCCGATCCCGACGCGCTCGAAAAGGCCTCGGTGACGTTGAGCGTGGGCGGCCGCTATCCCTTCGACGCCCTGATTGCCCAGTTGGTGGCTGCCGGGTACGAACGGGCGACGGACGTGGATATGCCGGGGCGGCTCGCCGTGCGCGGCGGTGTGCTCGACATCTGGCCGACGGGCGCGCCGATGCCGTGGCGCGCGGAGTTCTTCGACGCCGACCTTGAGTCGCTGCGCACCTTTGATCCGGCCACGCAGTGTTCGGTCGAAAAGGGCGAGTCGGTGTGGGTGCCGCCCTGCTCCGAACGCACACTGGCTACGGTGCAGCTCGCGGACCTGCTGCCGCCGCAGGCCGCAGTGGTCTGGCTGGACCACGACCGCATTCAGGCGGGCGCGCTTTTTCCGCCCGAGGGCATTTCCCGTGCGCTTACGTGGGAGCAGCTTGCCGCGCGGGTGGCGGCGCGCGAACCGTGGCTGCAACTTTTCGCCGGCGATCCTCCACCTGCGCAGACGCCGACCGCGCCGCTCGAGATTGCGGCGTTGCCCGGCTTGGCCGAATTGGGTGCCGGAGAGGCTCATCACCCGGAGCTGCTCGCCCAGGCGCGCCAGCGGCTGTTGGGAGACTTCGAGCGGCGCGCGACGGCAGGCGAGACGGTGGTCGTGTGTGCGGACACGGCGGGCACCTGCGAGCTGCTGGCGCGCGAGCTGGGCGCCGAAACGCGCGTGCAGATCCGGCGCGCTTCGCTCTCCGGCGGCTTCTCGCTGCCGGGCCTCGCGGTTGCGGCCCAGCCCGACCTCTACACCGTGCGCAAGCAGGCGCTTCGGCGGCCCTCGGCGGCGGCGGCCGCGGCGCGCGGCGGCCGCGTGGAGAACGCCGCCGATCTCGAGCCGGGCGACCTTGTTGTTCACGTCGACCACGGCATCGGACGCTTCCTCGGCTCGACCGAGGTGGAGGTGGACGGGCAGCGCTCCGAAGTCTTCACGATCGAGTACGCCGAGGGCGCGAAGCTGCACGTGCCGGTCTCGCACGCGCATCTGCTCAGCCGGTATGTCGGCGTGGCGGGCCATCGGGTTAAGCTGCACCGTCTCGGCGGCAAGCGGTGGACGCGCGAAAAGGCCGACGCCGAACGCGCGGTCGCCGACCTTGCTGCGTCGCTGCTCGAGACGCAGGCCCGGCGCAGCGTGGTCGAGGGCCTCGCGTTCAATTCCGAACCGCCGTGGCTGCACGAATTCGAGGCGGCATTCCCGTATCAGGAAACGACCGATCAGGAAAAGGTCATCGAAGACGTCAAACGCGACATGGCCGCGTCGCGACCGATGGATCGGCTCATCTGCGGCGACGCGGGCTACGGCAAGACCGAGATCGCCATGCGCGCGGCGTTCATCGCGGTGATGAACGGGCGGCAGGTGGCGGTTCTCGTGCCGACCACCGTGCTGGCCGAGCAGCACTACGAAACCTTCTGCGATCGCATGGCGGCCTATCCGGTCCGGATCGAGGTCGTCAGCCGCTTCCACTCTCACGCGAAAAGGAAGCGCGTGTTGGGCGATGTCCGCAACGGCCACGTCGATATCGTGATCGGCACCCACGCCCTGCTGGGGAGCGATGTTTCGTTCAAAAATCTCGGGCTCCTCGTCATCGACGAGGAACAGCGCTTTGGCGTGACGCACAAAGAACAACTGAAGCAAGTGCGGCAAATCGTGGATGTGCTGACGCTCTCCGCGACACCGATTCCGCGCACGCTCTACATGAGCATGACCGGCGCGCGCGACATGAGCCTCCTGCAGACGCCGCCGCGCGAGCGCGTGGCGGTCGAGACCAAGGTCGCGCGCGACGCCGACACCGTGATCCGCACCGCGGTTCGGCAGGAGCTGAACCGCGGCGGGCAGGTTTATTTTCTCTACAACCGCGTGGTGACGATCGGTCTGATGGAGCGTCGGCTGGAGAAGCTCGTGCCCGAGGCGCGCATCGCAGTCGCACACGGCCAAATGCCCTCCAACGAGTTGGCCCGCATCATGCGCGAATTCGAGGCGGGCGAGATCGACGTGCTCCTTTGCACGACGATCGTCGAGAGCGGACTCGACATCCCGAGGGCCAACACGATCCTCGTGCATCGCGCGGACCGCTTCGGTATCGCCGATCTCTATCAGCTTCGAGGCCGTGTGGGCCGCGCGTCGCAGAAGGGCTTTGCGTGGCTGCTGCTGCCCGAGTACGGTCACGTCGACGAAGATGCGCGGCAGCGCATCGCGGCGTTGCAGAAGCACAGCGGCTTGGGTGCGGGCTTCAATCTGGCGCTGCGCGACTTGGAGATTCGCGGTGCCGGCAATCTGCTCGGCGCGGCGCAGAGCGGACACATCGCGGCGATCGGTTTTGGTCTTTACTGCCAGCTTTTGCGGCGCACCATTGCACGGCTCAAGGGCGAGGCGCCGCCGCTGCTGGTGGATGTCGATCTTTCGCTTGATTTTCTTGAGCTTTCGCCGGGTTCGGTCGACCCCGCGCATTCCGCGTGCCTGCCTTACGGCTACGTGGAGGACGAGGCGCACCGCATGATCCTGCACCGACGCTTGGCCGAGGCGGCCACAGTCAAAGAAGTACGCGCGCTTCGCGGCGAATTGGCGGATCGCTACGGGCGACCGCCCGGTCCGGTGGAGCGACTGTTGCGCGTCGCCGAATTGCGCGTGGCCGCGGCTCAGAAACGTGTAGGGCGCATCGAGACGCGCGAGAACAAAATTTATCTATACCGGGCGCGCGAACGCTTGCCGTTGCTGTACAAAGGGCATCTGCCCGTGCTGAAGGGCAAAGACGCCGACGCGCGCCTCGCATCGGTCCTGCAGGCCGTTCAGGCGATTTGAGTCGGGTTGCATGCGGTGGCGTCGTCGTTGGTAAAAAGCCTTTGTTTACAGGGGAAATCGCCTGGTTGCGCAGGCAATGCCGCGCGCGTTTGTTTTTCGTGCGCAATTTTTTTTCAAGAAGCCGGTTGACGGGTGTGTGGCGATCTGGTATTGTTTGCGGCTCTTCGACTGCAACGGGCTGCGCGAGCGGCCCGGCGCGGCTGGGGGGGCGGGCCGGAAAGATCCCGAAAGATTCTTCCGGAACGCGCTTGACGCGGGGCGGGGCGTTTTGCTAAAGTCCCAACCCGCGCCGAACACCGGGGGAGGCCCCGGCGGCGGCGCGGGACGATCTCTGACATCCGGAAGCTCAAGCGCGCCCCCGGAAGGACCGCGAGGCGGTTCGGAGGGGGTGCGGGAAGACGAAGGCTTGTGCCAGGCAGACTGAAGTTGAAAGAGGGCGCGCGCGGCGGCTTTTGCCGCGGCCGCGCGCCGGGATTTTTTTCTGAGAGTTTGATTCTGGCTCAGAACGAACGCTGGCAGCGTGGATTAGGCATGCAAGTCGAACGGCCGGCGGGGGGCAGCAATGTTCCCCGCCGGCAGTGGCGGAAGGGCGAGGAACGCGTGGACAACCTGTCCGCGGGGTGGGGACAACGCCGCGAAAGCGGCGCTAATACCGAATGGGGCGGGCGCGGCGCATGCCGCGGCCGCCAAAGGCGGGGACCGCAAGGCCCGCCCCCCGCGGAGGGGTCCGCGTACCATCAGCTAGACGGCGGGGTGACGGCCCACCGTGGCTCACGGTTAGCTGGTCTGAGAGGACGACCAGCCGCACTGGGACTGAGACACTGCCCAGACTCCTACGGGAGGCTGCAGTCGAGGATCATTCGCAATGGGCGAAAGCCTGACGATGCGACGCTGCGTGGAG
>Ga0172375_10004845_pt1 | contig 19694 bp, 16 predicted proteins | sample LakKiv1m_FD_114537 | JGI IMG/M metagenome (GOLD analysis project Ga0172375, IMG submission 114537) | Freshwater microbial communities from Kabuno Bay, South-Kivu, Congo - kab_092012_11.1m | ecosystem: Environmental > Aquatic > Freshwater > Lake | place: Democratic Republic of the Congo...
CTCTTGATTGCTAAAGCCCTGCAAGCCAAGGTGCGCGCTAATCCGACCTTTATTAAAGAGGTAAAAGAATTTTTAAGCGCCGGTCTCTCCGCCTCCCCGCGCGAACTCTTTGCTCGGCTCGGTCTCGACATCACCCAACCCGCCTTCTGGCAAACCGGCCTCGACCAATTTGCCGAGTTGTTAAAAGAGGCGGAGGACCTTGCCCAAAAGGCGAAAAAATTGTAGATTATAAGGGCTATTTGGGCCTATAGTCTAGTGGTACGACGCTACATTCGCATTGTAGAGGCGCGAGTCCGATTCTCGCTAGGTCCACCGCTTCGCATGAAGCTACGCAGTGCAAGCACCAGGCACCTTTAGCTCAGTCTTGCCCCGTAGAATTAAGGACGTTTAGCTCAGTTGGTTAGAGCGTACCGTTCACATCGGTAAGGTCACAGGTTCGAATCCTGTAACGTCCACCTAAACCTCCCTCGCTAGTCTCACCTCGTCTTCTTTAAGTAGGCCTTTGGCGCGGAGATTGGCGAGTTCGGTCTCGGCCAGCATTTTGAAACCGATTTTTTCGTGAGCGCGAATCGAGGCGGTGTTGCTTTTGGCAATCGTCGCATAGAGCATCTTGAGATTATGCAACTCGATCAAACGTTCATAAATTTTGCCAATCAAGCCCTTACCCCGATAGGCGTGATTAAGCACAATTTGCACAAAACCTGTATCAGACATCGTCGTCGAAGGGATGAAGCCGACCACCCCCGCCTGTTCGCTATCGACAAAAATGGTGTGATAATATTTCTCACTGGCAAAAGTTGGCGCCTCAATCAAGCGCGCGTCATCGAGCGACTCAAAATATTCCTGATTAAATTCGCCTAAATTTATTTCAAATCGATCAGAAAACATTTACTCTGTGGAGTAACAGCGTAGCTTGCTATACTCCATAGGGTATTATAACATTTCAGAATGGATAAGAAAATTAAAGAGATTGCAAAAATTCTGCATGCTGGCGGAGTCGGGGTTTTACCCACTGATACGCTTTATGGCTTAGTTGGTTTAGCGACTAACAAAAAAGCAGTCGCAAAAATTAAGAAATTGAAGAAAAGAAGTGCTGGCAAACCGTTTATTGTCTTAATTTCTGGGCTGAAAGATTTGGCTAAATTGGGAGTTAAGTATAATAAAGCGACCGGCCAAATTTTGGCCAAAATTTGGCCGGGGCCAATTAGTGTGGCCTTCTCGAAAAACTTCTCGGCTCGTTGGCCCAAAAATAAATTTCTAAATGAACTAATCAAACAAACTGGCCCCTTGGTTGCCCCGTCGGCCAATCCCGAAGGTCTCCCGCCGGCCAGCACGATGACTGAAGCGAAAAATTATTTTCAAGACGAAGTGGATTTTTATTTATCAGCCGAGAGAAAGTTAACCGGCCAACCCTCAACCCTAATCAGTATTAAAAATGGTCGAATTAACGTATTAAGAGAAGGAAAATATGGAAACAATAAATTACGAACAATTCAGTAAAATCGAATTAAAAGTCGCCGAAATTTTATCGGCTGAGCGAGTCGAGGGTTCAGATAAATTACTGAAATTGCAGGTAAGTTTAGGTGATGAGAATAGGCAGGTCATTGCCGGCATTGGCAAGGCCTATGACCCCGCCACTTTGCCTGGCCAACAGATAGTAATTGTCGCCAATTTAGAACCGCGCAAGCTGATGGGCCTCGAGAGCCAGGGTATGCTCTTGGCGGCCTCAACGGCCGAAAAAGGCCCAATTTTGCTCACTGTTTTAAGCCCAATTGACAATGGAGCGCGGATAGGTTAAATTTGGTCTATTATTATTCATAATTAACCCCAAATAAAACGATGGAAGGAGAAAAGAGTTCATATATTGTCCCGGTCGCTATTATTGCCTGTTTACTCTTAATTGCTGGTGCCGTTTATTATAAAGATAAGTTGCCTGGAGCTGGTAATCAGACCGCTGCGGTTGGCGAAGTTGGCGCTTCGGCGGTGACTAAAATTATCCCTGCGGCCGAAGGTATTAAAATCGAAGCCCTCCGGCTAATCGACTCGACCGACAAGGTTCGTGGCAATGTGAGCGCGCCAATTAAATTGATTGTTTATACTGACCTAGAATGTCCGGCCTGCAAATATTTTCATCAACAATTACAAGCGATTGATGCTAATTATGTAGCAACTGGCAAAGTGGCTATCGCCTATCGCGCCTTCCCGCTCGATTCGATCCATTCTAAATCACGCAACGAATTTGCTTATGCCGAGTGTGTAAATCAAATTGGTGGGAGTTCTAAATATTGGCAATTTGTTGATAAAATTTTCGAAATTTCACCGACCAACAATGGTCTTGATCCGGCTAAGTTAGACGAAACGGCTAAGGCCCTCAAAATCGACGCCAAACAATTGGCTACTTGCGTGAAAGATCCGAAAGTTGCCACGGTAATCGAGAAGACGACACAAGAAGCGATGGCTCTTGGGGCTCAAGGCACCCCGTTCTTTATCATTGTTGACCCACAAGGTATTGCTACCCCTGTCTTCGGCGGTATCCCAGCCGACCGTTTAGGTCAAGCTTTCGATCTCTTGCTCAACCCCGCACCAGCTACTCCGGTTGAAGCTAGCTCAACTTCCGCTCAGTAAAAAATAAACTGTAAGAAAACCGCCCCGACGAAATGTCGGGGCGGTTTTCTTGACTAACTATTTTCTGACGACCGCACAAATATAGTTAGTTCGATAAAAACAGAAAGCCCCGCGCGTGCGCACGAGACTTCCTGTCTCGGCCACGCGCGGGGCAATTTACCGCGTAAACCACATCCAGAGAGAGCCCAGGATAAGAATGATCGTCCACCCACCAAGAAAGATGTTAACGATATTGTTCTGAATCCACTCATCCCTTCTCCGGCGTTCTCCCGCGATTTCAAACCTTTCGAGTTCATTTTTGGCCATTATTTCTCCCTCCTCTCGGTTAAATCATCTACCTTGATTATACACCAAAACCATCGTCCCTGTCAAATAACTAATACCCTTGTAATTTCTTCGCTTTTTCGTGCTGTCTAATCTTCTCGTGCGCTTTGGCCTCGATCTGACGAATGCGTTCGCGCGTTACCCCGAATTCTTTGCCCACCTCTTCAAGCGTGCGCATCACCCCATCTTGCAAACCATGACGCATCTCGAGGATTCGGCGCTCTTTCACCGTTAAGTCATTCATAATCTCATCGATCTGATCGCGCAAAATACGACGCGACGAATCTTGATCAGGCGAGGCAATCTTCTCGTCAGCAATAAATTCGCCGAGTGTCGACTTCTCATCATCATCGTCGGTCGGTTTGTCGAGGCTCGCCGTGCTTTGGTCAATCTTTTCAATCGTATGGATTTTCTCCACCTCCACCCCCATTTCAGTCGCAATTTCCTGCGGTAAAGGATCACGACCGAGGTCTTGAGCTAGGCGACGGTAGACCTGTTTATACTTGGCAATGGTCTCAACCATGTGCACCGGGATACGGATCGTTCGTGATTGATCAGCTAAGGCGCGGGTGACCGCTTGGCGAATCCACCAGGTGGCATAAGTGGAAAATTTGTAACCCTTGCGCCAATCAAATTTCTCCACCGCTTTAAAGAGACCAATATTGCCCTCTTGGATTAAGTCGAGAAGTGACAAGTTAGCGCTTCTCCCAATATATTTCTTCGCAATTGAGACGACTAGGCGCAAGTTGGCATTGGCTAAATCTTTTTTGGCATCTTCATCTCCGGCCAAAATTCGTCGGGCTAGATCCTTCTCCTCATTACCAGTCAACAGTCGATGCCGGCCAATCTCGCGCAAATACATTTGGACCGAATCGAGCGACACATCGCCTCGCTCGTTCTTAATCTTCTCATCAACTTTAATATCAGTATCAAGCAAACTCCCCTCCTCAAGAATATCGATACTTGTCTCCTCAAATTTAGTATAAAGCTCATCGAGAAAGATAATGTCATTTTCGATATTCGGGAATTCCTTAAGAATTTCGGCATAAGTAATAAAACCACGCTGTTTACCCTTAGCCAAGAGATTTTCCATCTTGGACTTAATCTTCTCCTCTAGAGTTTGACCATGTTTTTTTAAACCAGCAGCTTCTTTTTTGTTAATGATAACACCTTTCTTTTTCGCTACTTTCTTAAACATCTTCTTCCCCCGACCAGACCTCGGGCTCACTCGAGGTCTGGTCGGGGTGCGAGAGAGCGATTTTTTTGCCGGTTTTTTAACTTTCTTTACAGTCTTCTTAATTGGCTTTTTGACAACTTTCTTTTTGCTAACTTTCTTAGTTTTAGAAACTTTTTTGCCTGCCATAATTATTTTTTAAAATTATTAATCGCTAATGTTAATTCTTGACACTTTTTTAAATTAGCTTCAAGGGCCGGACTGTCACCCCCTTTTTCTGCGACCTGAACAGCTAAGAGCGCTCGGCGAAGCTCCTCTTTTAGCCCCTCTTCTTGCCAATTGTGAGCCAGTTGCCCCAGTTCTTGCAATAAACTGGCCTCGTCTCGAGCATCATACATCAATTCGGCAGCTAAAGCGAGCCGTTCTTTACTCTCCTCATACCCCGCCCTCTTTTCAGTAAAATCAGCTTGAGCCAGCAGGTTAGACAAAATTTGCTCTGCTTCAGCTCTTTTATTTTGGCCAATAAGCAAGAAGTAAAGACCGAAGAGTCGCTCCTCAATTAGACGCAAACGAGTGATGACCGAACTTGGAGGTTTCACCTCCAAGTTGTTTGACTTAGAGGCCTCGCCTCTAAGTTCCGCTATTTTCTGCAAATCCGCCCAAATCGCCTCTTCACTAATCGTTAGCAAGTGCGCCAATTTAGCGACAAAATGCGCTTGTTCCATCTTTTTATCTAGCGCCTTAACATAAGGCAAAACATAATTATTGACCGCCAAATTAAGTTCTAACCCTTTCTTCCCCTCCTCTTGTAAAGCGTCAATCATAAAATCAATGTAATGCTTCGCTTCTCTAATTGCCTGTTCCCAAACTTTTGGGTCGGCTTTTATTACTTCGGCGGGATCTTGGCCACTCGGCAATTTGGCAATCTTGACCACCAATCCCTCTTGACGCAACAAATCGATCGCCTTGCGCGAGGCGGAGAGACCGGCCAAATCATAATCGTAAGCCAAGACCACATTATCGGTCAGTCGTTTGACCAAACGCACATGATCAGCCGTCAGCGCTGTCCCCGACACGGCAACGGTGTTGGCTGTCCCCGCTTGGTGCGCCATCAAGAGATCAATCTGTCCTTCAACAAAAACACAAAAATCTTCCCGGCGCATCGCTTGCTTGGCTCGATCATAGCCATAAAGGATTCGCGATTTGTCATAAACTTCAGTCTGTGGGCTGTTGATATACTTAGCCACTTCATCATTGGGCGGAAAAATTCGCCCCGAGAAGCCGACGACTTTGCCCGTCGGATTAGCCAACGGGAACATAATCCGGCAGCGGAAACGGTCGTAGCCACTCGCTCGTCGGCCCGCATTCGGACTCTGAGCTACCACTAAACCAGCCTTAATCATCTCCTCTTCACGATAACCACGACCAGTTAAAAAATCACTCAAATTCCGCCAAGTATCAGTCGCAAAACCGAGACGCCAGTTCTTGATTGTCTCTTTCGTTAAGCCTCGTTCATAAAGATACTCCAGTGCTTTAGGCGTTGAAACTAATTGCTTGAAATAAAAATTAGTAGACTCGTCAAGTAAAGTATAGAGTCGATTATCAGTTTTGGGTGCGCGCGACAAGGGCTCAAGTTCGACTCCGGCGCGCTCGGCCAAATTTTTAAGCGCGTCAAGAAAATCCACCCCTTCAATTTCTTGCACAAAAGAAATAATATCGCCCCCACGATTACAACCAAAACAATGATAGGTTCCGCGTGAAGGCGAGACAAAAAACGACGGCGTCTTCTCGTTATGAAAGGGGCAACAGGCACGATAATTCAGCCCCGCTTTTTCGAGCTTAATATACGAACCCACCACGCCATTAATTGCCAGCTTCGCTTTGATTTGTTCAACCGACGAGGCCATAGAGTTAATATACTCTTTTTTGCCTATTTAGTGAACTTGAAAGTGGAGATAATTTTATGGGCTATTTTATTGTTTTCCGCTGGGTTAGCTAAATTAAGATTCTCTTCTGAAATAGGAAACCTAAAAGTATACATATAACCATTATTGACCAGATATAATATTTCCGAATGTTGATCTATCTCAGAGACATTGTTTCTTCCGTATACCAATTGACCAGCAATCATCACTTCTTTCATATTTTCTCCTTCTTTAATTTCCATTTCGGCTAATTGTCTAGAAGTCTGGTTTTTCTTATTAGTTAGGACTAATAGGTCAAGGGAATAAACTTGTTCTCCAGCTAGTGGATTACCTAAAATAAGATTGTGGGATAAAGAATTATTATTTTCACTAATACTCCAATTACTCGGATAACTTATCTCATAACCATATTTATTATTCGTATAAGTTTTCCAATCAGCGGTTTCGTCAACTGCCTGAGCCACAGGACACTCAGCAAACTCACAATTGGGGCCTTGGCGGCCGACGGCTGAGCCATCGGGACAGACCTTGGCTTCTTTCGTGCAAGCTGTAACAGACATCTTTTGTTGATAATAGACAACGAGACCAATGGCCACGATGACAAAAACGATGACGAGACCAATTAAAAATTTTTTCATATTTATTAGTTTATTGGATAGTGGATAATAGGATTATTATAGCACGCGCAACAATTGTGTTACCAGTGCCACGATTTGTTCCTTTTTATCTGGCCGACTTTCGGCAATCAAAAGCGCCAACGCGGTTAGATTGGCCGAATTGATATTGCGACCGCCTTTGACCCGCGCCCTACGCAAAAACCAAACGAAGGCGAAGGCTCCCGAGCGTTTATTGCCGTCAACAAAAGGATGATTTTTAATCATGAAGTAAAGCAGGTGCGCCGCTTTTTCTTCTATCGTTTGATATAACGCTTTACCGCCAAAAGATTGCATGACATTACCAACAATCCCTTCAATACTCCCTGCTTTCCTTTCTTGAGCAAAAATCTCGCCAACCTCGCCTTTTCGCTTTAACTCAGCACGAAAATTGGCGATGGCCATTATCAGTTCTTGGCCAGTTAGTTTAATCGCCTTCTTGGTCGTACCAATTATCTTCAGCAAATCTTTATCATACGCCTCAAGCGACACCCAAGTCGTGGCAAATTCTTTAACTAATTCCAGAACGTCTTTGGGGTTAAGAATTTTCTGCTCGGGCAGAAGGGCTTGGATTTCGGTCATCGATTTCAAAAAAGCATCGTAATTTTTAGCAATTTGTTTGCGGTTAATAGTGTAACCCTTAATAATATGCTCGCGGAGAGTTTTGGTTGCCCATTGGCGAAAAAGAGTGGCCATTTTACTATTAACACGGTAGCCAACGGAAAGAACAAGGTCGAGATTATAATGCTTAACTTCTCGTTCTACTTCTCTCCCTCCCTCTTTCTGAACTATCCGGAAATTCCGGAGAGTCGACTTTTCTGATAATTCTTCCGTTTTATAGATATTTTTTATGTGCTCGTTAATTGTTCGAATATCAACGCCAAAAGCCTGGGCAACCTGTGCTTGGGTCGCCCAAATTGTCTCACGCGAAAAATCCCCTCGCAATTCAATTGCGCCGTTTTTCGTCTGATAAATAACCAGTTCTTTTTTTAATTTCTTAACCAATGGTAAAACTTTTTACTCTTCGTTCGTTTTGATCGCTTCGGACGCTTCAAGCGCCCGTTCATGCTCCTCCGCTTGAGCCAGCTCTTCTTCGTAACCATAATTTTCTACCAAACCAGTACCAGCGGGGATGAGACGACCAATAATCACATTTTCTTTTAGGCCACGCAAACGATCGATGCTACCCTTGATCGCTGTATCAATCAGGACCTTAGTGGTGTGTTGGAAGGAAACCGCCGACAAGAAACTCGAAGTCGAGAGTGCCACTTCAGAAATGCCCAACAAGATGATATCCGCCGTCGCTCCCTGTTTGCCATTTTCGCTCATTAAGTTATTCTCATCGGTTAATTCTACCAATTCGACAATTTCACCAGTCACAAATTTGGTATCGCCCGGATCTTTAATTTTGCGTCGTGAGAACATTTGTTTGACAATCAACTCAACGTGTTTGCGCGCAATATTGACACCCTGCAATTCATAAATGGCATTAATCTCTTTCATAATATAATTCTCGGTTGCATCTTTGCCCGCCAACTTATAAAGCACCGGTAATTCCGCCGGACCATCAGTTAAGATTTCTCCCTTTTTGATTTTCGTACCCTTTTTCACCAGCACCGTACGAATAAACGGCACGCTAAATTCAACCGTGCTATCGCTCGCCTTCTTGCGATGCTCGGGATCAACCAACACCGTAATAATATATTCCTTACCAGCGTTCTTGATTTCTTGGATCTCGCCATCAATCGTCGAGATAAGCGCCGGGTTTTTCGGTGTGCGACGCTCGAAAATTTCTTCCACTCGAGGCAAACCACCGACGATATCCACTCCACCGGTTGAGATACCACCCGAGTGCTTGGTGCGCATGGTAAGCTGAGTACCCGGTTCACCGATCGCTTGAGCGGCCACGATCCCGACCGGTTGGCCAATGGCAACGACTGAGGCTCGGCCCATATCAAGACCATAACATTTTTGACATAAACCCTTAACCGCTTTACAAGAAAGTGGCGAACGAATCCAAGCTTCAACCGCTCCCGCCTTTTCGGCCACGACCGCATCAGCCTTAGTCAACAAAGCTCCTTTTTTGAAGAGCACTTTGCCATCAGTGGAAACCAGGTCGCGCGCTAAGAATCGGCCCTTAATTAGATTGGCAATCCCACTATCGAGCGCCGAGATATTAGCCAGAGAGACATGTTTGCCCTCTTTGTCGTTGCAATCCTCCTCAGTCACAATCACGTCTTGCGCCACGTCCACCAATTTACGCGTCATGTAACCGGCCTTAGCGGTATTGAGAGCCGTATCGGCTAGAGTTTTGCGCGAACCATGAGTAGTAATAAAGTATTCAAGAGGCGAAAGACCTTCCTTATAGCAAGGCACGATAGGAAAGTCGATTAGACGCCCGGCTGGGTTAATAATTAAACCTTTCATCCCAGCCATCTGCACTACCTGACTGACAGAACCGCGCGCGCCAGAGTCAATCATATAAGAGACTGGCCCGTTAGTCGGCAAGGCACTCGGGACAATCTTTTCGACTTTGTTTTTGGCGTTGTTCCAGACTTCAATTACCATGCGATATCGCTCATTGCCAGAAAGTAGACCGTCTTGGTAATTAGTGTCAATCGTATCGACATTTTTTCTCGCCTCGGCGATGATCTCCTCTTTCCCTGTCGGCACTTGTACGTCGTCAATCCCCCAGGTAATACCTGATAGCGTGGCATATTTGAAACCAAAATTTTTGATTTTATCAAGAATTGTCGCTGACTCCTCAACCCCATAACGACCAATCACCTCGTCGACTAATTTGGTCATCGTCTTGTTGCTAATCTCTTTATTGAGAAAGGGATAATCCTTGGGTAGATTATTATTAAAGAGCAGGCGTCCAACTGAAGTCTCGAAAAGCTGACCGGCAAACTCAGCATAACGTACCTTGTCGGTGGCTAAGACCTTAATCTTGGCGCGCAAATCCAATTCACCGAAATCATAAGCCAGAATTGCATCATGCGGAGTGGCAAAATATTTGCCTTCGCCCTTCAAGCCATCAACGATCTTGGTGACCCAAAAGCTACCCAAGAGCACATCGAGACGCATATTAATAACGGGATCACCCGAACCCGGCTTTAAGATATTTTTATTGGCAGCGATAATTTCGCGCGCCTCTTTTTGCGCCACCACCGAAAGAGGGACATGGACCGCCATTTGGTCACCGTCGAAGTCAGCGTTGAAGGCGGCACAAGTTAGCGGATGCAGTTGGATGGCGTTGCCCTCAATCAAGAGCGGGCGAAAAGCTTGAATACCCAAGCGGTGCAAGGTCGGCGCTCGGTTTAACATGACATACTTATCAGTGATCACTTCTTCTAGAATAGCCCAAACCTCTGGCACTCCTTCATCAATCAGCCGACCAGCGCCCCGAATATTGTAGGCTAATTCTTGCGCTAAGATCTTGGAGATGACAAACGGACGAAAGAGTTCAAGCGCCATCTGCTTTGGCAGGCCACATTCATCCAGCGCTAATTCTGGTCCAACCACAATGACCGAACGACCCGAGTAATCAACTCGTTTGCCAAGCAAATTTTGACGGAAGCGTCCTTGTTTGCCCTTTAGATTGTCGGCCAGAGACTTAAGGGGACGACGTTGTGACATACTAGTGGCGCTGTCGCCCGCGCCTTGGCGCATGGCATTATCAAGCAGGGCATCAACAGCCTCTTGCAAAATACGCTTCTCGTTGCGCAAAATAACTTCGGGCGCGCTAAGCTCCACCAGTTTCTTCAACCGATTATTGCGATTGATCACGCGACGATAGAGATCATTAACATCCGAAGTAGCATGACGTCCCCCATCAAGCGCCACCATCGGACGCAGAGCCGGCGGGATAACCGGGATTACTTTCAAAAACATCCATTCTGGTCGCACGCGTGAACGCTCGAGTGAGCGTACCAAATTATAACGCTTCTGCACTTTTGGTCGATCGAGAGAGCTCGCTTTAGCTAATTGCGTGGCCAAATCAGCGGCCAGTTCACTAAGGTTCAATTCGTTAAAAATTTGATAAATTGCCTCGGCCCCTAAACCAGCTTCAAACACTGGCCCATATTTCAGTGACCAACGATGATAAGTAATCTCGTCGATTACTCGCCACGGAGCAATGCTTTCCACCTGCCGTTTGGCTTCAACAAAAGAGTTCTTTAATTTTTCTTTCTCCTCTTCGTTTTTAGTTTGTTTAGCTTTTTGCTTATATTCGCTGTCGAGATCGCGTAAAATACGTACCTTCTCCTCTTCGTTTACTCGCGTAATAATATAGCCGGCAAAATAGATTACCTTCTCGACATCGGCCACCGAAAGACCAAGTAAGAGGCCGATCCGACTTGGCACCCCGCGCACAAACCAAATATGGGCCACGGGCGAAGCCAATTCAATGTGACCCATCCGTTCACGACGAACAATGCTACGGGTCACCTCTACCCCGCATTTCTCGCAGATAATATCTTTATAGCGAATACGTTTGTACTTACCGCAATAACATTCATAATCCTTCTCCGGTCCAAAAATCCGTTCATCAAAGAGACCGCCCCGCTCGGAACGACCAGAACGATAATTGATTGTTTCCGGTTTGGTTACTTCACCATAAGACCATTCTAAAATCCGTTCTGGCGAAGCTAATTTAATCGCCACCGCGTTGAAGTCAGTGACCTTCTCAAGTGGACGAGTTGGTCGCTTGATCGGCGCCAGATCCTCTTCGGGATCGAGGGTTAACTCCGGCTCAAGATTTTTATCATTATCTTTAATCATAATATTTATTATTTAGTGGCGATTAATCAAGTTTCTTTAATTCGATATCCATAGCCAGCCCGCGCAATTCATTTAACATCACATTAAACGAAGCTGGGATATTAGGCGTCTTTATCGGCTCACCCTTAACCACCGAATCAAAAGTTGATGACCGACCAACAATATCATCAGATTTAATTGTTAGCATCTCACGCAAGACATGAGCGGCCCCGTAGCCTTCGAGCGCCCAAACTTCCATTTCGCCAAAACGCTGACCACCGCCTTGTGATCGTCCGCCCAGTGGCTGTTGGGTAATGAGCGAGTACGGTCCGATTGAACGCATATGGATTTTGTCTTCAACCATGTGATTGAGCTTGAGCATATACATTGTCCCAACCGCGATTCTCTCTCCATATCGATTGCCGGTTCGTCCGTCAAAGAGCTCGGTCTTGCCATCTCCCGCCCAACCAGCTTCAGTTAGTTCCTGCTTGATTTCTTCTTCAGTTACACCCGTAAAGACCGGGGTAATGGCTTGGTAACCTAAAGTCCCGGCCGCTAGCCCTAAGTGCATCTCAAAAATTTGGCCAAGGTTCATACGCGAAGGTACCCCAAGTGGAGTTAAGATCACATCAACGGGTGTCCCATCAGCCATATAGGGCATATCTTCAACCGGCAAGATCTTCGAGATCACCCCTTTATTGCCATGGCGACCGGCCAACTTATCCCCCGCTTCAACATTGCGCAATTGTGCCACTTGCACTTTAATTTTTTTGATAATCCCTGACTCTAGTTTGTCACCATGTTCACGCGAGAAAACTTTGATCCCGATAATTCGCCCCTTGCGCCCATGAGGCATCCGCAGTGAAGTATCCTTAACATCGCGCGCCTTTTCACCGAAGATGGCGCGCAACAATCTCTCTTCGGGGGTTAATTCCGTCTCACCCTTGGGGGTAATTTTGCCCACCAGGATATCATTTGGGCCAACCTCAGCTCCAACCCGCACAATGCCATCCTCATCTAAATTACGAAGTTTAGCTTCGCCAACATTTGGGATGTCATGGGTCGTCACTTCGGGACCGAGTTTGGTATCGCGAACGTTTGACTCAAATTCTTCGATATAGACCGAAGTAAATTTGCTATTCTTTACTAAATTCTCCGAAAGAATAATGGCGTCTTCATAGTTTGATCCGCCAAAAGGCATGAAGGCGACCAAGACATTTTGTCCAAGCGAAAGCTCGCCCTCAACGGTCGATGAAGAATCGGCCAAGACTTCACCCTTCCTCACTTTGTCACCAATATTAACAATTGGTCGATGATGAAAACTGGTATAATCATTGGTCATCTTGAAATTGGCCAGACTATAAATATCTTCTTCATTATCATCTCTCTTGATCACGATCTGACGACCATCCATCTTCTTAACTAGGCCGGCCGCTTTCGCCAGAATTAAGCGGCCAGAGTCGCGAGCCGCCTTTTCTTCCATCCCAGTAGCCACGACGGGGAGTTCTGGCACCACACAGGGCACAGACTGCTTCTGCATATTTGAACCCATCAAGGCGCGGTTAGCATCATCATGTTCCAAGAACGGGATCATCGAGGTCGCCACCGAATAAGCTTGATTGGGGGCCACATCGATATATTCAACTTCTTCACGCTTCACTAAACCGGGCGCCGCATTTTTACGCGCCTCGACAAAATCATCAATCAATTTACCAGTCTCGTCATAATTGACACCAGCATGGGCAACAACATGTTTCTCTTCTTCTAACGCGTTTAGATAGACGACTTCATCCGTAATTCGCCCTTTCTCTACTTTGCGATATGGCGCCTCAATGATGCCATAATCGTTGACTCGCGCGTAAGACGAAAGGTGAACGATCAAACCGATATTCGGACCTTCTGGCGTGTGGATGGGGCAAACTTTGCCGTAGTGTGAGGAGTGAACGTCACGAACTTCAAGCCCGGCCCGTTCACGAGTTAAACCACCCGGACCAAGCGCCGAAAGTGTGCGCAAATGTTCAAGCTCCGCCAACAAGTTCTCCTGGTTCATAAATTGTGAAAGTTGGTTGGTCGAGAAAAACTCCTTTAGCCGAGCTTGGAGCGGTCGAGGTGAAATAATTTGCACCGGCAAAACTGTCACCGCATCGACCGTCGACATTCGATCTTGGATATTACGCTTCATTTGCATCATCCCCACTTTAAGTTTGGCTTGAAGCATCTCGCCCACACAACGTACCCGACGAAAGCCGAGATGATCGATATCATCCTCTTTGGCCCCCTTAGCCGTGTTGAGGGTAATAATTTGCGTGACAATTTTAACTAAATCATTAAAAGAAAGCGCGCGACGTTCGCGTTCTTCATCATCAATCTTCAGACCAAACCGCTGATTAAAACGGACTCGGCCGACTGACGAGAGATCATACTTTTCACGGCTAAACAAGTTAGTGATAAATTCTTTTGAGTTGGCGGGAGTGGCTAAATCACTGTCACGTAGACGCTTATAAATTTCCACATAAGAATCGGTGACTGACTTGGCATGATCTTTAGCTAAGGCCTTTTGGATATAAGAGATATCCACTTTCTGTTCTTCAAATAATTTAATTAGAGCTTCATCACTGAGAGCTTGCCCTTCTTTATCAGCAAAAGCGCGGAGGAGTGAGGTAACGGGGAACTTACGTTTGCGATCAATCCGCACATAAATCACATCGTCAATCTCAGTTTCAAGCTCGATCCAAGCGCCGCGCGCCGGAATAATTTTAGCGCCAAAGAATTTGCGCCCCTTCAATTCATTAGCGGTAAAGAAGACACCAAACGAACGCGCCAGTTGGGGCACAATCACTCGCTCAATACCATTAATGATAAAGGTGCCGTGCGCGGTCATCAACGGAAAATCGGCCAAGAAAATTTCTTGCTCTTTTTCTTGATTCAGGGCTTTGTTAACCAGTTTAACCCGTACCCGAAGAGGCGCGTCATAAGATAAGTTATTGTCGCGCGCATAATATTCATCAAACTTCGGCTCGTCTAGTTGAAAGCCAACAAATTCGAGCGCAAACTTCTTCTCCGAATAATCTTTGATCGGCGAATATTCTTGAAAGAGTTCTTTGAGGCCATGTTTAATCAGCCAGTCATAAGAGCGCTTCTGCACTTCGACCAAATCGGGCATCGCGGCCAGAGGCTTCTTGTACCGCGCGAAGTATTTTTTCTTCATTTAAAAGATTTTGCGAAATTAAACGAAATTTATAAAAACAAAATGACTTAAACTCCCGAGGCGAGGCCTCAAGAGAGCCCGAGGCCTCGCCTCGGGTACGATAAAAAGATATTTAGCAAGTGTCACGGGTCAAAACTCAATCTTGCCTGACTGCCATTATCCTAACAAATCCCCCACCAAATGTCAAACCTCTTGTCTGTCAATCCCTCAAAACTGTGGATAAGTAAAAATGGGGAGCAATTCCCCTACTTGACAGCAAAATATCATGGTGCTATAATGAATTACAGATAATTGGATCTTTACTTGAGGATAAGGAGAATGGCAATGCGAGGAAAGCACTACTTTGATAACGAAAAACAAGCCATATTTGAGGATCAGCAGGCCCTCGAGTCGTGGCTGAGACGGATGGACCCCTCTGGGTTCCCCGACCCCCAACGGCAAGCGTGGGAGACTTATCTCGCCAACACCGACTCGTTGGTAGCCTAAGTGCTGCCTCCGAATTTGAATCTCCGTGAGCTATCTACTGGCTTGCGGAGATTTTATTTTTTACCTTTCGATCGCCACTTCTCAATCTCGCCGTGGTGGCCAGAGAGGAGAACCTTGGGCACTTTATATTTTTTACCCTTAAAAACGAGGGTTTCAGGGCGAGTATAGTGAGGATATTCGAGCCCATTATCACCAACCTTATTATCTTTTTCTTTTTTTAATAACAAATTCCAATGTGATTCTTCCGCCAGCGATTCAAGACGAATAACTCCCGGCACCAAGCGGGCCACCGCCGAAACAACCGCCATCATCGCCACGTCACCATCGGTCAATACATACGGACCAATCGAAATTTCTTCTGCCTTTAACGCCTTGACGACTCGTTCGTCAATCCCTTCATAACGACCAGTAATAAAAACAATGTCTTCATATTTTTTTGCCCAATCGTAAGCAATTTTTTGGTTAAAAATTTTGCCCTTAGCCGAAAAGACGACAATCTTCTTCTTTCCCCTTATTCTCTTTTCAACTTTAGTAAAGGCCTTCAAAATCGGTTCGGCCTGCAGGACCATCCCCGCCCCGCCACCATAGGGCTTGTCATCAACACGCAAATAAGGTTTTTGGTTTTTGCTCTGAGCCTTGGTTGGTTTAACAAAATCCCGCGGATTATAATAAGAAATCTTAATTTTTTTCTCTTTTTGCGCCCGCCCCAAAATCGACGAGTCTAAGTAGCTCGCCAGCGCTTCGGGAAACAAAGTAATAATGTGAAAATTTAACATACGGCAAACAAAAAACTGCGCTATTACTATAGCGCAGTTTTTTGTTTTTGAGAAGTCTAAAGATCCTTAAGGTCGTCCATGGCGGCATCAACGGAGCGAGCGGCGGAGCCAGTCTCGGCATAAGCCGGGCGCATCCCACCCTCTGGTTCGTTGATCTTCAAGTTGACGCGAGCGTTCATCTTCATCCCCACCACGCGAAGCAAGGTGCGGATAGCCTTGGCCGTATTGCCTTGGCGACCGATGATTTTGCCCATATCGGCCGGATCCACTTCGAGCGTCATCAACACGCCCATCTCATCGACCTTGCGATCGATTTTAACAGCCTCCGGCTTATCAACTAGTGCCTTAACAACAAAATCGAGGAATTGCTGATCTTGGTGCATTGCAGTTTTCTCTATGGTTTCTGATAATCTTTCGACCTGACTAAATTGTCTTTATTATTTTACTCGGGAACTTCATTCGGGGCAAGTTCTGTCTCTGCTTCAGTCACAACTGGTTCAACTACTTCTTCTTTAACTTCTTCTACGGGCTTTTCGGCCTCAGCTTTGGCCGCTTCTTTCACTGCCTTCTCCTCCGCTGCTTTCTTGGCCTCAACCGCCGCTTTAGCTTTCTTGCCTAATTTGGTCGTCGAGACATTCAAGGTCTTGCCGGCAATCACTCCTTTCTTAACCAAAAGGTTATTAACCGTCGGTGAGACTTGGGCGCCTTGGCTAATCCAACTCTTGATCTGTTCGCCCTTAAGTTCAGTGCGATCAGAACGCGCGTCGTGAGAGCCAAGTACTTCAATTACCTTGCCGGTCTTAGCCGCTTGGCGATGGTCGACTAAAACGACCCGAAAAGAGGGGTCATTTTTACGGCCAACACGTTGCAAGCGAATAATTAACATAACGGTAAAATCCTAACAAAATAATGGCCAAAGGTCAACCCCGTAAAACTCGCTGACGCTCGCCACGGGGCAAGCCCAAGATCTCGTGCTATACTACTTTTTATGATAAATAAGAAAAAAGAAAAGAGGGTGTCAGGAGACAAAATCTTTGTCGACAGTTCGACCCTTGAGCTCCCCTTCCCCGAAGCGGTTTTGACTGAAGCCCTTCAATTACATTCAGGGCAAGCCGAAATGATAGGTGGGGAGATTCAGAATAGACGCGATTTTCGTGATGTTTTAACCTTCACCATTGACCCCGTGCGAGCCAAGGATTTTGATGACGCCTTATCGATCCGCGAACTCCCCGCCTCCGCCGAAGGCTCCGGCGTGGCGAAGTGGGAAGTTGGTGTGCACATCGCCGATGTCTCCTTTTATGTTCGCCCCGACACCGCGCTCGACGCCGAAGCCCAGCTTCGCGCCACCTCAATTTATCTCGTCGATCGCGTTATCCCCATGCTCCCGCCTGCTCTCTCTGACGACCTCTGCAGTCTCAAACAAAGCGTTGACCGCCTTGCCTTCTCGGCCGTTTTTACCATGGACAACGAGGCCAATATTTTAGACCAATGGTTTGGGCGAACAGTGATTAATTCTAATGAGCGGTTTACATATGAGGAAGTTGAGAAAATTACTAAAACTGATGTTGTGCGAGACGAGGAGGTGAGAGATCGTTTTTCGCGTAGCGAAATGGGATCTCGCACCTCCGAGACCGGGCAATTTCGCACCGAGCTATTGAAGTTAAAAAGTCTGGCGCAAAAACTCGATCAAAAGAAGATCCACGCTGGCGCGCTCGCGTTTGAAGAAGACGAGTATCATTACGAAGTTGATGCCGACGGCAAACCAATCTCCATTATCAAAGCCGAAAGACTTGAGAGTCATAAATTGGTCGAGGATTTTATGTTGCTCGCCAATAAACAAGTCGCCGAACATGTTTCGAAAATAATTAAGAACAGAGACAACTCTTTTGTCTATCGCGTGCACGACGCCCCCGACCCCGAGAAATTACTCGACTTTATGCGCTTCATCAAACTCTTCGGCCACTCTTCGACTGCGCTCAGAGCAGGCAAAAGAGTAAGTCCACAAGCGTTGAATAATTTCCTCAAAACACTCGCCGGCTCACCAGACGAAGACATTATTAACGATGCCGCTGTCCGCGCAATGAGTCGCGCCACTTACTCGACCACTAATATCGGTCACTTTGGTTTGGCATTTAAACATTATACCCATTTTACTTCGCCGATCCGGCGTTATCCTGATTTGCTCGTGCATAGATTATTAGATTTATACTTGCGTAAGGCCAAAATCCCCACTGAACTTTTAGAAAATCTCAACCAACTTTGCACCCACTCAAGCGAGCGCGAACAATTTGCCACCGTTGCCGAACGCGATTCGATGAAATTGGCGCAATGCCGTTACCTCGAAAATGCCGTCGGTCAAACCTTCGACGGCGTTATCGCCTGGCTCGCCGACTTCGGCTTATTTATCGAAGAACTCTCGACTGGCGCCCGCGGACTCGCTCGCTTTCGCTCGCTCCCCGACGATTATTATATTTTTAATGAGAAGAAGATGACCGTCACCGGCCGTCGCCACCGACGCGTCTTCCACCTCGGCGACACCGTCAAAGTTCGCGTCCTCTCCGCCGACCCCGAGACACGGTTAATTGATTTTGAGATGGTTTAAGAGGTCTTCTGACAGACAAGCAATCTTTCTAATGCCCCGAGCTCAAAGACATTTACTGTATAACCCCTATCATTAAATTTCCTCTCAAATAGCTCCGAAAAAACCGGAAGTTTTATCAAACAATATCCTCCATTTTTTAAGACACTGTCAACTTGATCAATAATCATCCCGACGTGCTTTTCTGGCTCCTCCTCAAAACCTGAATCTTTAAAAGGTATTTGAACCCAAGTCTGATCAAGTAAATCTTGAATGCTTGTAAGGTAAGTGGCATCAGCCTTTCGGCCAAAAACCGTTTCGTCTAATTCCTGATGAGAATAATCTCCCAAAACTATTTCGGCTCCTTTCGACCCGAGATATTCGTTAATTAAACTTCTTCTTGATCTGGCTAGATCTATGAATAATTTTCCCTTGAAATCTTCACCAAAAATACTTTCTAAAATCGCCACGATCGGAGTATCAGATTCGATTCCAGTAAGTCTTAGATCTTTCCCAAGCATTTTTTCAATTTTACTCCTGATGTTCTTTTGATTTTCCTTATCTATCCCTAGTTGTTTAAGAGATTCAAAATAAAATCTACTGTTTAAATCATACCCAGATTCTCCGAGTTTTTCTGATAATTCAACACTTCTCTCTTCTTCCTCCCTCAACAAATCATTAATCTCTTTTGGTTCCTTAGCCGAATGTATTTTAACCCTAAATTCTTTTCTTATCGCACCAAACATTGAACTCCGTTCCTTCAAACTCTTTATTTCATCATTTCTATTCAATATATCTTCTATCGACGATATTTTATCAAGCCCTTCTTGGGTCGGTGTTATTTGGAGTTTTTCTTCCATAATTTTATATATCTTTTACTTTTATTTAATCTCGCCACTAATCCCCCAATAATACCCCCCCCCCCAAGGGGAATTGGCAAGGGGATAAAAAAAGGGGGGAAGCTAAGCTTCCCCCCTTTCCAATCTTTCGATCGAGTGAACCTTGTTCGCTTAAACAAAGCAAGGCTTAGTAATTTTGAAAAGCCTCGTGAAGCCGTTGCTGGCAAGGATTTTGCCTTCTGGCCGAAGGCTTGTTTCGAGCAAAGTGAGAAACTAAGGCAAAACGGCAACGCGAAACGCGAGCAAAAATCTTCGCTGGAGATTTTTGTGTGGTTTTCAAAATTA
>Ga0172375_10004851_pt1 | contig 19679 bp, 15 predicted proteins | sample LakKiv1m_FD_114537 | JGI IMG/M metagenome (GOLD analysis project Ga0172375, IMG submission 114537) | Freshwater microbial communities from Kabuno Bay, South-Kivu, Congo - kab_092012_11.1m | ecosystem: Environmental > Aquatic > Freshwater > Lake | place: Democratic Republic of the Congo...
AAAAATAAAGGGAAGCACCCTGTATTTTTCGTTTTCACGCACTTTTGAGCAGAATGTGTATCCGTCCATTCCTTCCATACTAACATCGCAGAGAACAAGATCAATTTTGTTTTCTTCAAGCGCCTTAAACCCAAGAGCGGTATCCGAAGCATCAACAACTTTATATTCTTTCTGTTTCAGATGAAATCCGAGCAGCTTTCTTATGGTGATGTCATCATCAACAATAAGAATTGTCTTGGAGTCTTCGCTTGCCATACGGTTAAACTTTTTTCCCGTAGCTTTGAATGGCTTCGAGTTTCGATGGATACGCCTCGAACACGCGGTACATTCTTGTTAGTTCAAACATTGAATGGACGGCAGGTTGAAATCCAACAAGTTTAAGATCGCCGCCAAGTGAGGTTATTTTTTTGAGAGAAACAACGAGAGCGCCCAGAAATGTTGAATCTATAAACTCGCATTCAGATAAATCAACAACCATTTTCCGTGAACCGCTTTCAATTTCCTGTGTGAGAATTTTTTTAAATTCTTCAGCTTCTTTTAAAGTTGCGCGCGAAAGATTAACTACTTCAACGACAATTTCTTCGAAAGATTCTTTAATAAAGTCCATATTTCTCCTTTTTTCTTACTACAATTTAGTTTTTATTCAAATTCTTTGCTATCAATTTTATACCGATCCATTAGGCGGTAAATGGTAGCTCTGCCGAGCTGCAATTTTTTTGCGGCTTCAAGGATGTTTCCTTTTGTAATTTTCAGTGCGTGCCGAACAGCTTCTTCTTTAATTTTTTCAAAAGGAACAATTACATCTTCTGTAAAATATCCGGTAGAGGTTCCATAGGTACGGCTCTGGTCAAAAATTTTGATGTGCGCCGGAAATTCCTCAACATCAATTAGCTCGGTATCCGCAATAATAATGCATCGCTCGATGGTGTTTTCCATCTCGCGCACATTGCCGGGCCAATCGTAATCATAAATAAGTTTTAAGGCGCGTTTGGAAAAACCTTTTATTTCTTTATTTAATTTTGTTTTGCACTTGTTCAGGAAATAATCCGCAAGCACCAGAAGATCCCCTTTTCTTTGGCGAAGCGGCGGAATGTTTATTGGAAAAGAATTTAAACGGTAATACAAATCCTCTCTGAACTCTTTATTATCAACAGCTTTTCGCAAATCTCGATTTGTTGCAGAAATAATTCGCACATCGGTTTTTAATAATTCATTTCCACCGACGCGCTCAAATTCTTTTTGCTGAATAACGCGAAGCAGTTTTGCTTGCAGCATCATTTCAAGTTCGCCAACTTCATCTAAAAAAATTGTTCCTTCGTTTGCTATTTCAAATTTTCCTAACTTGCGTTGATGCGCTCCGGTGAAAGAACCTTTTTCGTGTCCAAATAATTCGCTCTCTAAAAGTTCACGCGGAATTGAGGCGCAATTAACAACGATAAACGGTTTTTCTTTTCTGATTCCGTTATAATGAATTGCTTTTGCAATTAATTCTTTTCCGGTTCCGCTTTCGCCGTGAATTAAAACGGTGATATCGTTGTTCAAAATTTTGCTTACAAGTTTAAAAACATCTTGCATTTTTCCGTCGGCAGAAATAATATTTTCAAACTTGAACTCTCGATGAACATTTTCTCTAAGGTTTTGAACTTCGCGGGAAAGGTCATAACTTTTAATGGCATTTTTAATTGCCGGTTCAAGCCGCTGTGTGTCAATCGGTTTCGGGAAATAATCAAACGCGCCATTTCGGAGCGCCTCTAATGCGGTTTCAATTCTTCCTTGAGCAGAAAGAATAATTACCGGAAGGTTTTCATCGTATTGTTTAATTTTTTTAAGCGTTTCAATTCCGTTTAACCCGGGAAGCATAATATCGAGCAAAATTAAATCTGGTTTTGCAGCAAGTTTCTTGAGGGCTTGTTCTCCGTCTGTAAAAACTTCATAAGCATAATCCCATTTGTCATGCACCCAATACGAAAGCAATTTGGCAATTGCCGGTTCGTCATCAACTATGTAGATAAGTTTTTTCAATTTGTTATCCTTGATAATTAAGTAACGGTAACTTGATAATTAACGTGGTCCCTTTATTCTCTTCGCTTTGAAGCGTAATCAAACCTTTATGATGATCAATAATTTGCTTAACCAATGCGAGACCTAACCCTGTTCCGGGAATTTCGGTTCCGGGTCTGCTCACTCTGTAAAATTTTTGAAAAATGAACGGCAGATCTTGAGCCGGAATACCAACGCCGGTATCACTAATAATTACTTCGTATTCTTTGAACAGATTCTGAGCTAAAACCGTTACTCGTCCTTCTTCTACATTAAATTTAACGGAATTTGCTAAAACATTTTCAAAAAGCTGCGTGATTCTTTCTTCGTCTGCATAAACCAAAATGGATTCTTGCGGGATATCAACCGAAAAAGTAATTTTTTTTGCGGCTGCATTCGCGCGAACTTTGTCAACACATTTTCGCAAAACAAGATTAATGTCAAATTCTGTTTTGTTCAAAACAATTTTGCCGCCTTCAATTTTAGAAATGTCGAGCACATCGTTAATTAACTTAGCCAGCCGTTTAGCTTCCTCTAAAATAATTTTGTTGAACTCTTTTCTCATTTCGTCGGGCATAGCAGAATCAGAATCAATCGTCTCAGAAAATCCGATGATAGAAGCCAACGGAGTTCGTAGCTCGTGAGAAATGTTTGAGACAAATTCGTTTTTCAATCTATTTAATTCTTCAAGCACAGAAATTCTCTGTTTAGCTCGATCGCGTTCCACGGAAATAATTCTTCTGGCTTCAACCAATTTGTGCGATAAGTCTTTAACTTTATCCTCCAAAGAGTTACGCGAAGTAATGTTTCTTCCGATAGCAATAACGCCGATAATTTTTTTAGATTCATCGAAAATTGTTCTTGCGTTCAGTTCAAATATAATACTTTTATCATACTTGCTTAAGAATTTAGTTTCAAAAGTTTGCACGGTAGCGGAAGCAATTAAGCGCTGGAACGCTTTAATAAAGGTTCCTTTGGCAGGTTCATCAATAAAAGCAAGGATATGTTTCCCTTTCATTTCATCCGCCAGATATTCTAGCGCAAGCGCTCCGTTAGCGTTAACCAGAACAAAGTTTCCGCTTGCGTCCAAAATAAAAATTAAATCTTCAGCCGTTTCAAATAAAATTTTTAATTGCTTTTCCGATTCTTCAAGTAAAACTTTTTTATGAAGTTCATCATGTACTTCAAACATAATTCCGTCAAAATATTTTATTTCGGTTGCTTCATAAACGGGCATAGCCTGAAAGCGGAGTAAATATTTTTCGTTTTGGTTTTTACTAACCGTAAAGTCAACAGAAGCCGGAAGCCCTTTCTTAAGGGTGCGAAAAAATTCTTTTACATCAGAAAAATTTGCCGCATCAATTTTAGTAAATAATAATTTGGGGTTGTTTACAATTTGGTCGGGGGACAGCCCAAAGTATTTGTTAATTGAGGACGAAACAAAAACCACCTTTTTATACTCTTTATCGGAACGGATAAAAATCCCAGAAAAGTCATCAGGTATATTTTGAATTTCATTTTCCATTAAATCAAACTTGCGTTGTTGTGTAAAATTTCTACGACTTTTTATTTCTAAAATACAAATTTTATCGGAAGTATTTGTTTTAACTTTTCAAGGGTTTTCACTTTTAAAATCCGTTGAGCATATGCTATTTAAAAATAAGTAAAATATAGGGCATGGAATTCTTGTTTTTTAACAAATAATTTTTAAACTTTGCGCAAGGATTTTACAAAACCTATAAAGCAGGTAAAAAAATCCATAATGTATTTTTCATCCACAATTTAATGGAGTTTTTAATGAAAAAATTCACTGCTGTTTTTGCATTGGTTCTTTTGGTTAGTTCTTTTTCTTTTGGTCAATTTTCCGGCAAGTCGAGTTTGGGTTTATTAGTAGGAACAGGCGGCGGCGGTTTAACCGGCACAGGCGCTCTTCCAATTGCTGTTGAGTATAATTTTTACAACTACAGTGATAAACTTCAATTAGGCGCATTTGCCGGATATTCCAGCACATCAGAAGATTTGGTGTGGTATAAATTTACTTATACTTACATTATTGTAGCTGGTCAAGGAACTTATCACTTTTCACCGGGTGAAAAGTTTGATCCATTTGTTGGCGCTGCATTAGGTTATAATATTGCTTCTGCGTCGAGCGAAGTAACTAATTCCTTATATTCATCATGGACCATCCCAACAGCTAGCGTTGGCGGTTTATTCTACAGCGGTTTTGCCGGTTTCAATTACTGGTTAAGTTCAAACCTTGCTGTTCAAGCTCGTGTTGGTTATTTCCCATACGTTGGCGCCGGAATCACTTATTCAATGTAATTGATTCTTGCCGTTCTTAAAAAGCCGTCTGAAATGACGGCTTTTTTATTTTAAATTTTAGCGCTTTGCTTTACTTATATCACTAAAATATTTCCAAGAGGTAAAAAGATGGAATCTCAACTCTTTCAGTACAAAGCATTTGTTACCGCTGTTTACGATGGCGATACCTGCACTGTTGACATTGACCTTGGTTTGCACTTATGGGTAAGAAATGAAAAAATAAGATTGTGTAGAATTAATGCTCCGGAGCTTCGCGGAAAAGAACGAGCCGCCGGAATACTTTCGCGCGATTTTCTCCGCGAATTAATTTTGAATAAAGAAATTATCTTGCACACCGTTAAAGATGCCAGAGAAAAATACGGAAGATACCTTGGCGAAATTTGGATTGTTACCGCCAAAGGAAAGACTATTAATGTAAATGATGAACTTGTAAAAAACGGTTTTGCGGTTTATAAAGAGTACTGACAAATTTTAGGAGTTGATTTTTTGCTGATATGCAAATCCGGCGCGCTAAAAAAACTTGTAGAAAGTACTAAGAAAAAATATCGTTTACGTGATTTTCAATGACGATAGTTATACAATCTCATCTGCACTCCTTTTCCGTTTGCTAACTTTCTATTAAATTTCGCACACAAAATTTGCAAGGGATTTCGAATGAAAGTTACGTTCTACTTACTCTTAGGTTTATTAATCTCGTCTCCGGCGCTTGCTCAAAAAACTTTTTACACTTCAAAAGATTTTACCGTAACAAATAAAAAAGTTATTCAAGGCAGTTTTGAAGCCAAAGCTATTTCCCCGACAGAAATTACTTCTTCTTATAAAAGCATCTTCAAGAAAGCCGCACAAAATAAATTGGAGTTTAAATTCAGTTTAAATGGAATGGATAACGAGCGGGGTTTTGCGCAAAATCATTTATTGATACTTACGCCAAAGAATGGAAAAATGACTTCGCCGATTTTCGTCTTCGGTGAAGCTGACGCCCCAGCACCGGAACAACAGACTGAATATCTCACCGAAGACATTGCTGTTACCCTTCGAGTTGATATGCGGCGCATGTTACAACAGTTCAAAGAAAAAAACTACTTTGAACTATTCAACGGAGAAAAGTTTTATGCAAATGATTTTGCAGGCGTTTTTGTCGCCGGAAATATTTCTCCTCTTTCTTGGGATTTTCAAACGCTCGGGACAAAAAAACAGTATCAATTACAAGATGAAAATAACGACGGCATTTACGAGATAACTCTTCTTTTTAAAAAAGATATTCTTGCCAGTGATGAAGACCAACTAACCAACCGCTGGAAATTAACAAAAGATATTTCCGCTTTTCCCAAAATGCAATCATCATCGGTTTTGCTTGATGCCCTTTACAATCAAGCGCTTGAAGAAATGGTTCTGGATATTCGGGATGACGGCGCTTTCATGGCAGGAGAAAAATGGCCAGGCGTTTGGACGCGCGATATCAGCTATTCAATTCAACTTGCTTTCGCAATTGTTAACCCCGACGCAGCCAAAACAAGTCTGCTTGCAAAAGTTAAAAATGGAAAAATTATTCAAGATACCGGAACCGGCGGCGCTTGGCCTGTTTCTTCCGACAGAATGACGTGGGCTTTGGCAGCTTGGGAAATTTATAAAGTTACCGGTAATAAAAATTGGCTGAAAGAAAGTTTTTCTATTATTAAGAATTCTGCTCTTGCAGATTTAGAAACCGTGCGCGATAAACAAACAAGTCTATTCAAAGGAGAATCTTCTTTTTTAGATTGGCGTGAACAAACATATCCGCTTTGGATGGACCCGAAAGATATTTATGCTTCAAAAAATCTTGGAACGAACGCTGTCCATTTTCAAACTTATAAAATACTCTCGGAGATGGCAGCCGAACTCAATGAAGACAACGCTCAATTTCTTTCGGCGGCAAAAGAAATTAAAGACGGAATGAATACGTTGCTGTGGAACTCCGGTAAAAAATATTTTGGGCAATATTTGTACGGAAGAAATTACCAATCACTTTCACCCAAATCAGAAGCGCTTGGGGAAGCGTTGAGCGTGCTGTTTGAAATACCCGATGCGAACCGCCAAAAAGAAATTGTTGAAAATACTCCGGTTACAAAATTTGGCATTCCGTGCGTTTATCCACAAACCGCAAATATTCCACCATACCACAACGATGCGGTTTGGGCTTTTGTTCAAGCCTATTGGACAATGGCGTCTGCAAAAGTTAAAAATGAAAAATCAGTTGAGCATGGACTGGCATCGCTTTACCGCGCTGCGGCGTTGTTCCTTACCAATAAAGAAAATTTTGTCGCTTCAACGGGCGATTATGTGGGGACACAAATTAATTCAAGCAGACAATTGTGGAGTGTTGCCGGAAATTTAGCGATGACGTACAGAATATTTTTCGGAATGCAGTTCACTTCGCATAAACTTGTCTTTGCTCCTTTCATTCCTAAAAATTTTTCCGGCGAAAGAACGCTGACAAATTTTACCTACAGAAATTCAGAGTTAACAATTTCTGTTAATGGGTTTGGTGATGAAATTAAACTATTTAAACTTGACGGAAAAATTTTGAAAGATAATTCCATCCCCGCTTCGCTCAAAGGGAGACATGTAATTGAAATGGTAATGAACGGAAAGACTGCAAAATCAAAAGTTAATCTTGTTGAAAATACCTACGCCCCCGAAACGCCTGTAGTGCGTTTGGTCGATGAGAAATTAGTGTGGAAAGCAATCCATGAAGCCGAACATTATTCCATCTACAAAAACGGAAAAAATATCGTTTCAACAAAAGATACAATATTTACCGCCGTAGCGAGCAACGCGGCAACCGAATATCAAGTAAAAACTGTAAGCAAAGTTAAAACGGAATCGTTTTTAAGCGAGCCGGTTACTTTAGGCGGCAGCGTGAAAATTATTGAATTGGAAGATTGCGTTCCAACGTATGAGAACAATTATGCAAACTATTCCGGCAGAGGTTATGTAAAAATTGAAAAGCAAGATCATCGTGATATTACTTTGAAATTTACAGCAGAAACAAACGGGCTTTATGCAATTGATTTTCGCTACGCAAACGGTAACGGACCGCTAAACACTGATAACAAATGCGCCATCCGTTCGCTGTTAGTTAATAATCAATTCGCGGGCGCAATCGTAATGCCACACCGCGGCGAAAATACCTGGAACGTTTTCGACTACAGCAATTCTGTTCAAGTTTATCTTTCAAAAGGAACTCATGCCGTAACCTTGACTTTTAGAAATTCAGACGATAATATGAACGGCGAGGTAAACGGCGCTTTGCTTGATTGCGCAAGAATCAGTTTATTGAAATAACTAAAAATTGGTAAAACCTTGATGACAATAAATTGCCGGCAATGTGTTTACTTCTCTATTACTTGGGATAAAAATTTCCCCTACGGATGCAAAGCATTTGGAGTGAAGACAAAAAAAATCCCGTCTCAAGAAATATATCTTTCATCCGGCAAAGAATGTTTAAAGTACACGCCGAAAGAAAAATCAAAAAAATAGGTTAGTTTTGCCGCAAATAACTTTTACGAAATTACTTTTACGCGCTTATGCAGATTAAAATAAAACAAATTGCATTCGGAGGAGAGAAGTACAAACAAGAAATTGAACTTCGCTATAAAGTTCTCCGCCAACCGCTTGGGCTGCAGTACACCAAAGAACAGCTTGATGCTGAACAAGATGAATTTCATTTCGCCGCTTTCGATGAAGACAAATTAGTCGGCTGCCTGCTAATGAAATCACTCGCTGATGGAGTGATAAAAATGAGGCAGGTTGCGGTTGATGAACATTATCAAGGGAAAGGCGTTGGCAAAGCGCTTGTACTTTACTCGGAAAAGTTTGCTTCTGAAAAAGGATTCTCCGAAATTATACTGCACGCAAGAAAAACCGCAATTCCGTTCTATATGAAATTAAACTATGAAATTGTCGGCGATGAATTTACCGAAGTAACGCTTCCCCATTTTAAAATGAAAAAACACTTGTTGGTTAAAAGATGAGAAAGACAAATGAGCGAAATAATTTATACTGACTTTGCGCAAGGTGAACTTTAATAAATTATATTTCTTTCGATAATAACGTATAGAAAACTATTCAATTACTATTAGATTTTCCCTGTTTGATGAACAAAAAAACGCACATTCTTGTGCTTGAGCAAAGTCAAGAGAATGCTGATTTTCTTACAACATTCTTAAATAAAAACGGAATTGCCTGCAAGACAACTATTGTGTATGATAAAGAAAATTATCTAAAAGCGTTAGAAAGCGCTCAATGCCAGTTAATCCTTTCCGGCTATGACCTTCCCAAAATCGGCGGATTAGCAGCGTTGCAATTTGCCAAAGAAAAACGCCCGGACACTCCTTTTATCTTTATTTCAAAAAAGCCTTCACAAAAACTCATCCTCGATTCGCTTTCTAAAGGAGCGACAGACTTTTTATCAAAAAACAATATGAGCAGGCTGCTTTCGGTAATTGAAACATCAAAAAAAGATTGCAGTAAAAAAAAGAGAATTACCGAATCTGACGATCTCTTGATGAATCAACTTACTTTTTTGCAAGTACTAATTAATGCTATTCCGAACCCCGTTTTTTATAAAGATATTAAAGGCTGCTACTTGGGAGTAAATACCGTTTTTGAAAAATACATTGGTTTGCCTGATGCTTTTTCGGCGGAAGAAAATATCATTGAGTTTAGTTTGAAGGAAACTGAGGAAAAGTATCATTTTATTACCGATTCTCTTTACAAAAATCCGGGGCATAATTCGTTTGAAGCGCGTATAAAATACCAAGACGGCTCTTTGCACGATGTGGTTTTTAATCTTGCAACCTTTATGAAATACGATGACCATCCCGGCGGGGTTGTCGGAATTATTAATGACATCACCGAAAGAAAAGAAACTGAGCAACAACTCGCTTATGAAAAAAATCTTCTTCACAGTTTGTTGAGCAACATTCCTGATATTATTTACTTTAAAGATGACCAAAGCCGTTTCATTCGCATCAACCAAGCGCAGGCAAGGCTGCTTGATATCAAATCAACAAGCGAAGCCATCGGAAAAACTGATTCTGATTTTTTTCCGAAAGAATTTGCCGAACGAACTCTGCAAGACGAACAGCAAATGATGAAATCGGGAATTCCGCTGATTGACAAAGTTGAAAAAATGGTGAAGAGCGATGGAACAGAAAAATGGATTTCCGCAACTAAAGTTCCTATCTTTGATAAAAACGGAAAAATCACCGGCATTGTTGGAATTTCTAGAGACGTTACTGAAAGAATAAACGCAGAAGAAGCCCTCAAAGATAAAATTACAAAATTACAACTGCTCAAAGCGCTGAACGAAACATTTCAATCAACAATGGATTTAAACAAAGTTTTTTCCAGAGTGTATGAGGTCATTCCTCAATACCTTGGCGACCGCGGCGTGCATAGGGCAAGTTTGTTTCTCCACGATCCGGCAAAAGATAGGCTTGTGGACGCAAATCAACTTGATGATGTTTCCGCATCAACAAACATGGCTTCAAAATTCAATGATATTTGTTTTAAAGAACAGCGCCCTATCATTATTAACGACTGTACAAAGACAAAACTTCTTCCCAAAGAATATACCGACCATTTAAAAATAAAATCAACGGTTGCGGTTCCTATTAAAAGCAGGCAAAAAGTTGTCGGGGTTTTACGCTTAGACAATACGTTCGCGAGTAACTGTTTTACAAATTCCGATATTGAACTTTTCACAATGATAGGCGAACAGTTAGCAATTGTGCTTGAAAACGCTATGTTGTTTAAAGAACAACTAAAGATGGAAGAAGCGCTCAATCGAAGAATACGACTTGAAAAAATGGTAACGGCTATTTCTTCCAATTTTATTCACTACTCTTCCGAAGAAATTGACCACGGAATAAATGATACCATCAGAAGTATCGGTTCATTTCTGCAAGTTCAGCGAAGTTACCTTTTTTTGTTTTCGGCAGACGGAAATTTTGTTGACAAAACATTTGAATGGACAGAAAGCATTATTGATTTTAAATCAGCAAGTTTTAAAAATATTCCGGTTTCAGCCTTTTCATGGATTACAACGAACCTTTCCGGTTTTGAAATTTTGCACTTTCCGCATTTTGAAAATCAACCCTTAGGCGAAATTTCCGCCGAGCAAAAACATCTTTTTGAAGGGACAAAATCGCTAATTCTTGTTCCGATGGTTTATGGTTCACGGTTAAGAGGATTTATGGGGTATGAACGTCTTCACGCGGAACACAAAGAAAATGAAGAGGACTTAGACCAGCTTGCGACCATCGCCGATATTATCATTAATGCTGTGCAACGGAAAAGAGCCGAAGAAGCGTTGCAATCAGAAAAGGAAGAACTTAGCGTAACTCTGCGAAGCATTACCGATGGCGTAATTACTACTGACCTTGAAGACAAAATAAATTTAGTAAACAACGCCGCCGAAGAAATTGTTGGCGTAGAACAAAAATGGCTTTTAGGAAAATCAATTTTTTCTGTACTCGAATTTCACAAAAATGAAACCGGAAATTCTGAACCGAAAAAACCTCCAAGCGCATACAACGAGCATGAAAATCAAATTTATGATTACCTTACTTTGCTTTCTAAAAGCGGAAAGAAGTTAACAATTTCTATAAACTCAAACGCGCTTCGAGATCAAAAAGGAAAAGTTCGCGGATTTGTTTACATCATCAGAGATATGACGGAACGATTGAAGATTGAAAAACAACTTTCTCTCTCTCAAAAGATGGAATCAATTGGAAGACTTGCCGCAGGAATAGCGCACGAGATTAATACTCCGATGCAATATATTAGCGACAACACCATATTTCTAAAAGGCGCATTTGAATCTTTTAAGACGCTGCTTACTTCAATCAATGAATCTGTAAAAGATTCCGCCGCCTTTAAAGACTTTGTTCAAATAATAAAAGCGATTAGAAAAATTCAGGAAGATTTTGATATTCCCTATTTCATCAGTGAAATTCCATCCGCAATAGAACAAACCCAAGTTGGAATTGAACGCGTAAGTAAAATTATTTCCGCCATGAAAGATTTTGCTCATCCTGAACAACGCGAAAAAATTTATGCCGATTTGAACCATGGAATAGAGGTTACCGCAGCCATTTCTAAAAACGAATGGAAATATGTAGCAGACTTAGAAATGAAACTCGACCCAAATCTACCGGCAATTTCCTGCATTCCTGATGAAATAAATCAAGTGATATTAAATTTAATCATCAACGCTGTGCATGCTATTCAGCTTGCGATACAAAAAGATTCAGGGCTAAAAGGTCAAATTATTATTGAAACCAAGCACGACGCACAAAACGTTGAACTTAAAATAAGCGACACCGGAACAGGCATAAAACAAGAACATTTAAGCCGAATTTTTGATCCATTCTTTACCACAAAAGAAGTTGGAAAAGGAACCGGACAAGGGCTTTCGATAGCGCATGACATTATTGTAAACAAACATAAAGGTAGCATTACCGTGGAATCCGTCTATGGAAAAGGCACTACTTTTATTATTCAATTACCAATTTCATAATTACCAACATGCACATACTTTTTGTAGATGACGAAATAAATATTATTCAAGGATTGAAACGAATGCTCTATCCATTCCGCAAAGAATGGATTATGTCCTTTTGTAACAGCGGCGAAGAAGCATTACAACTTTTGGCAAACGAAAAATTTGATGTTGTTGTTTCTGATATGCGTATGCCAAAAATTGACGGGCTTCATCTCTTCACAAAAATAAAAGAACTTTATCCGAATATTGTAAGAATAATTCTTTCCGGCTATAGCGAGAAGGAATCAATTTTAAATTTACCAAACGTAGCGCACCAATTTTTATCTAAGCCATGCGACGCTTCAACGCTGAAAGAATCTATCGAGCGCATCAGCAAACTAAGAGATTTTGTAAACAACGAAAAAATATTAAATCTTGTTTCGGGCATTTCTAATATCCCTACCTTGCCGGATATTTATGTTAAACTTCAAAAAGAAATCAACTCATCTTCCGCCTCAGTAAAACTCGTCGGTGAAATAATTTCAAAAGATGTGGCGATGACAACAAAAATTTTACAATTGGTTAACTCGGCGTTTTTTGGGGTTTCACAAAAAATTACCGACCCTGTTTATGCGGTAAGTTTTTTGGGTTTTGAAACCATAAAATCATTGGCGCTGTATGTTAAAATATTTTCTGCGCTAAGCTTTACTGATTACAATAAGGTTTTTGCTGAAAAAGTTTTTCAGCACAGCTACCGCGTTGGCGATCTAGCCCGAAAAATTATTCGTACGGAGATTTATGATAAAAGTGTTTTGGATGCTACATTTTTAGGTGGACTGGTACATGACATCGGTAAACTAATTTTATTGCAAACTCCGGATTACACTGAAAGAATTAATAAGCTTATTACCGAAAAAAATTTAAGTTTTGTTGAAGCCGAATATGCACTGTATGAAACTTCGCACTCGGAAGTTGGCGCTTACTTGCTTGGGTTGTGGGGTTTGCCGGTTTCCATACTTGAAATTTCCGCTTTTCACCATACTCCTTTAACAAAGGATAAAACTGAGGCTTCACCAATGGCGGCGGTACATTTAGCGAACATACTGGCTCATCAAGATAAATTTGATCCTTATCCTTTACGTACTTTATACCCAGAAAACAAACTTGCGAACACGCTTTGCACAAGCTTTGAGAACGGAGACTTTACGAATGAACAATAAAATTCTTTTAGTTGATGACGATGAGAATATTCTTTCGAGCTACAAACGAACGCTAAGAGCAAAATTTCATTTAACCACTTGCAGCGATCCGCTTGAAGCCTTAAAATTATTTGCTAAGCAAGACTCGTTTGCCGTAGTTTTATCGGATTTTAAGATGCCGGGATTAGACGGCAACACCTTCTTATCCGAAGTAAAAAAATATTCGCCAAACACCGTTAGAATAATGCTCACCGGCTACGCGGATACCAACACAGCTATCACCGCCGTAAACAAAGGAAGCATTTTCAGATTACTTACAAAACCCTGCCCAAATGAAATTCTTGTAGATGCCCTAAGCGATGCGCTAAATCAGTACGCACTTATCGTTGCTGAAAAAGAACTTCTTCAAAAAACTCTTAAAGGGAGTATAAAATTGTTGATGGATATTTTATCCGTTTTTAATCCAAAGGCGTTTAGCCAAGCAAGCAGGTTAACAAATTTATCTAAAAGTATTGCTTACAGATTTGGGCTTAATAACACATGGGAAATTGAAACAATGGTGTTGCTGGCAAAGATTGGCTGCGTTGCAATTCCTTCAGATATTTTAGAAAAAAAATTAAATGGCGAAACGCTGACCCCAGAAGAAGAAAATCTCTATTTATCGCATCCACAGATTGGGAAAGCGTTACTTGCAAATATTCCAAGGCTAGAAAATATTTCAAATATTATTTCTTATCAGTTGATGCCCTTTGGCGTGGTATCAAAAACTACCGGTAAAATTCAACCAAATGAAATTCCGATTGAAGCCAGAATTCTTAAAGTGTTAGAGGATTACGATATTGCTCTCCGAACAGGTTTAGATGAAAAAACGGCAATCCAAAAAATGAAAGAAAAAATCGGTGAGTATGATACGAACATCTTGGTTGCGCTTGATGCTGAAATTGCAGGAATTTATTCGGGGCTTCGTATTGTAACAATTGATATTGAAGAGATCGAAGCCGGGATGGTTATTGCTGAAGCGATAAAAGATAAATTCGGGCATACCTTAATTTCAAAGGGGACTGAAATATCGCTTGTGCTAAAGGCAAGGTTGGAAAGTTATATGCTTATGAACAATGTGGAAAAAAAGATAAAAATATTTCGTGCATGGAATTCTTAACCTGTGAAGTACTGTTTCCCACTTTTCGTTTTCTAAAACGTTTTCTGTTGCGCCACTATTCACCAACTGATTAATATTATACAAGTAACACTTCAAAAAAGCCGAAACAACTGATTATTCCAGCGGCATAAAATTTGGGTTATTGATTAACCAGAAAGAAGAACTATTTAAGAAGCCGAAAAAGAAGATGATATTGGTTAGTATTTACATCAAAGAAGACAAACTCTTTATCCAGGTAAAGCATAAAATCATTTATCAGGTTGAGAAACAGTTCCAAGAAACAAGAAACAAAAACTTCATAAACCTCCGGCTATTTACTTACCTATTTGTTTCCATCATCAAACTTGGATTTCGAGAACTTCAGCAACGGTTGAAAACTCCAAAACAGCCGACAACTATTTCGGACATGCCGATTAATTATATTGAGGGAAAATAAGTAAAACCTTTGTTCCGGTTTCTTTAGAGCTTTCAAATTCCATTTCGCCGCCAAGCAGTTTTGTTAAACCATATGCAATTGTCAAACCTAACCCAGCGCCTTCAAAATTGCGGGAGTATCCTTCTTCTTCTTGAGTAAATGGTTCAACAAGCCGGCTAAGCATGGATATATCCATTCCTTTTCCCGTATCAGAAACCGAGATAATTATTTTACCATCGTGAGTGCTTGCCCCAATTATAACGCTTCCGGTTTCTGTATATTTTATTGCGTTATCAACAATTGAAAAAATTATTTTTTCAAATTTTATCCAGTCAGTCGCAAACAAAACTTCATTTTGTTCAACTTCCAACTTAAATTCCAACCCTTTCGCTTTAGCCGCTAAAGTTTTTTTATTGTACACTGATTTTAATATCTCGTGACAGTTAATTACGACTTTATCGACTTGAACTTCGCCGGATTCTATCTGCGAAACTTCCACAATATTGGTAAATAAGTTCAAAACGCGGTCTAACACTTCTTTAACAAAAACAGATAATTCTTTAATTGTGTCAAACTCTCCGGTTTGAAGACAATCGTCAATTATTTCTGAATAACCTAAAATTGCATTGTACGGAGTTCTGATTTCGTGCGACATATTCTCTAGAAAAGCAGTTTTTAACTTGTTCAAATGAATTTCTTTTTCGTAGGCTTTCTTTAAAATAAGTTCATACAAAAGTTGATCTGTAATATCTTTTAGACTTATGATAAAAAACTCTTCTTTATCCGACACAATGCCGGTAACCTTGCCGCTATATTTTCTTTTGTTGGCATGATCATAAGAAAATTCGGCGTATTTAAGATTTGAGTTCTTGAGCTTGGCAACGGCTGCGAAGATTTCTTTCAAATAATCTTTTTCAAAAACATTTTCAAGTTTTCTATTAAGGCAATCAGTTTTAATTAATGAAAATGTCTGATAAAAATTTTCATTGGCATTGTTGAATGTCCATTCGTTGTCTTCATTTTTAATAATTAATAAGAGGTCTGAAATGTTGTTAATAATCGCTAAAAGGCTTTCTGCCGATTTTTTTGCTATTTGATTTTTTAGGATGTGGCTGGTAATATCGTGCGCTGTAAGGATGAAGTTTAAAAGATTAGCGCCGTCTCTATAAACAGGCGTTAAATTCAATTCGAGAAAAACATATCCTCTTCCTTCTTCAAAGTAAGAGATTTCTTTCGTCCATCTTCGTGTGTGATGAATCGCTTCATTAATTTCTGTATAGTCAGCATCAAGAATATTGTTTGAAAGAACCAAAGCGATAGGTTGATAAAATATTTCGTCAATAGAATTTTTAAGAATTTTTTCAAACATCTGAGTAGCGTAATTGATGTTTCCGTTCTCGTCGGTAATAATAACCGGAATGCGTCCATATTCCAGCGCATCATGCAAGTCATTAATACGAGATTCTAATTTCTGTTTTTCGCTTGAAGTTTGAAAGGTAAGGAAAAAATATTCGTTCGTTTCGATAAAAACTCTGTCAACTTCCACATCGAAGTGGTTAATCTCTAATTTTTCATCGGGGAATAAAAACAGGTCAAAATGGAATCCGCTAAAATTACTTTGCGAAAAAACAGATAATAAATTTTCAAGATTTGGCTCTGATTTTAATTCGTCAAAACTTTTCCCTTCGTTAATTTGAAAAGATTTTCTGAATGATTTATTCGCATAAATAATTTCATTACTTTTCCCTACAACAACAAGCGGTTTTGAGTCGGGTAATTCTTGAAACATATCAATATTTGAGTGCAACAAACTGTCTTTATTTTCCATGCTATTTTAAAGTTTACTCGAATCTACATTCAACAATTTAATTTTGCTTGATAAATCTTTCACGGGTAATGAAGTTGCCGTGGAATTATTATTCAGCGGTTTTATTTTTAATATTTTCTCAACGAAAGAAAAAAGACATGCGTTGATATAGTCAAACTCTTGACTAATTGATTCCAAAATTCCGTCGAACAGTTCATATAAAATATCGCTATTAAAGTTAAGCTCTTCTTTTATATGCAAATCGGTCAGTCTAAAAAACATCGTCTTTATGCCGCGAAGTTCAGTAAGTACGCCGAGCGATTCACTTTTTTGCTTGTTAATACTTACAGAAAGTGAAGCTGAATTAATTTTTCCAAGATCACCTTCGCCAGGGTTTTCGATGATATGATAAATCAGCTTGTTCAGTTTGGCAAAGTTTGATACATCCAAAGTCGTTTGAAATTCAAAACCCGAATAATAGAAGGCGACATATATTTTTTCGGCGGACACTGAAGTAATTTCTTTTAGCTGCCATTCAATTTGAGAAAGAAACCGATATGCAGAGGATACATAAACAGAATCGTGCAATTCGCTTTTTAGCGTATGGCTTTTAGCGGAATTTTTATAAACGGTAACGCCCTTCTTTCCGTTAAAAAACTCGGACTTTAAGTTAATATTTGTAATTTTTTCTAACATACAGATTCTTTCAATTTATTATCGAAAAAATCCGCCCTAATTAAAGAGGGAGAAAATTTATTTTAGCTCAATCATTTTGCTGCCGGAAGAATAATCTATAAGCGTAGGCTGCTGCAGGTTTGTTAAGTTTTCCGTCAGGGTTTTGATTCTGTTTATAGACTGTGAAATAATGTTTAAATCCTCCGAAAATTTCACTTGGCTTAATTCCAATAATTCCGATTCGATATTTTTGACCGAGATCAATAAACTACTGAGCGGGTTATTTATTTGATGCCCTATCGTGCAAGCCATTTCAATAATTGCTTTATTGTGTTCAAGATTTTTCAATTCGCTTTGTAAATTAAAAATCCGTACACCAGATCTTATTCTTGCGAGCAATTCCTGGTTTTCTATCGGTTTAACAAGAAAATCATCTGCTCCAATATCCAACCCGGTAATGCGGTCTTTTAAGGAAGCCCGAGCCGTAAGCACAATAAAATAAATCCCTTTTAGCTGTTCATCTTTTTTAACAATTTTACAAAGCTCAATGCCGTCCATTACCGGCATTGTCCAGTCCGCAAGAATAGCTTTAGGGCGATAATTTTCTAAAAGCGTTAACGCTTCAGAACCGTCTTTCGCGGAAAGTACATCGTAATTATTTTTGGATAAAAGCCGCTCAAGAATGAACCTTGTATCTTTCTCGTCTTCAACCAATAAAATTTTATCGTTATCCATTGATTGGCAGCAGGTTTTTTATTTTAGAGATGAGTTCATTATAATCAATAATTGGTTTCACGATATAATCGTCTGCAAGGCTTTCAGCAAAAAATGAATCACCATTAGATGTAATGGAATAAGCCGTTACCAAAACAATAGGAATATTTTTAAACTTTTCATTTTCTTTAATCAAGCGCGAAAACTTAACTCCGTTAATTCTTTCACCGTTAAGGGAAGTGTTTTTGAGATTGATATCCATTATAATAACCCCGATTTCATTTTTTTCTAACTCAAGAAGTATTCGATCTCCATCTTCTAAAATAAGAGACTTTAGCCCGGCTTTTCTAAAAATGAAATTATAAAAATCCTGTGAAAAAGGATCGTCTTCGATAATTAATATTTTTTTATTCACTTTTCTTTTCCAAATATTTAACGATGATACTAATTCTTCTATTAACAAGGCTTAATGGATTTTCCGGGTCTCTTAAATGCCGGTCGGCATAACCGCGAATTTCAATAATTTGAGGTTCTTTTAATTGGCTTAGCGCTAAAGCTCGCCGTGCGGCATTGGCTCTATCGGCGCTGAGTTCAAAGTTTGTATAACCGGCTTTTCCATTATTGTACGGTCGTGAATCGGTGTGTCCTTCAATAGCAAGCCCATTGGGAAGTTTTGACAGCTGATTACCAATTTTTATAAGTATTTCTTTTGCTTTTTTATTTAATTCTGCAGTTCCAACTTGGAAAAAGATGTCGCCGCTGCTTTCAACCATTTCAATTCGTAACCCTTCTTTAGTTATTTCAACTTTTATTTTATCCATCATAAAAGCGAAAGAGGAATCTGAGGCTAACTCCGCAATTATTTTATCGCCCATTGATTTTAATTTCTCAATTTCTAATTCTTGAAATATTGCCGGATTATTTGCAATAGGCTTATCCGGTTTTTGAGATGAACCGGGCATAAGCCCTTTTCCTTTGTCTGAAATTCCGAGCGGGTCTTTAAAATAATGGGCAACCGCTTCTTTTGTACTTTCTTCTTGACCAAGGATCCAAAGAACGATAAAAAGCGCCATCATTGCCGTAACAAAATCAGCGTAAGCCACTTTCCAGGCGCCGCCATGATGTCCTTCATGTTTTTTAACTTTTTTTACTATAATCGGCGTTTCGCTCATAATGCCTAAGATTTGCCTCTAACAAAAGCTTCTAATTCGCCGAAGGTAGGGCGTTCATCTGAAAAAATTGTTCTTCGTGCAATTTCAACTGCTATGATGGGGGGATTACCTCGCGCAAATGCGATAATACATGCTTTTATAGTGGTTAAAAGTCGAACTTTTCCTTCGGCGCTATGCTCAATATTTGAAGCCATCGGATTTACAAACCCATAAGCCACTAATACTCCTATAAATGTACCTACTAAAGCGGCGGCAACATGCTCGCCAACAACTTCGGCTCCTTTATCAATTGAACTCATTGTTATTATAATCCCAAGTACAGCGGCAACAATGCCTAAGCCGGGCAAAGAATCACCTACTTTAGCAACAGACGCTGCAACTGGTTTAGATTCAAGTTCGAAGGTTTCAATTTCGGTATCAATTAAATTTTCTAATTCATGAGGTGGAACGCCTCCGGAGAGCATAACTTTCATGGTATCTGCAAAGAAATTTCTTGCAATATTATTTTCTACAAATTTTTTACTAACTGATAAAATTTCGCTCTCTTTCGGGTTTTCTACATGTTTTTCAATTGCCAAGAGACCATCCCGTTGCGCCAATAAAAATAAGTCGTTAAATGACTTTAATAATTCCAGATATTCTTGCTTT
>Ga0172375_10004853_pt1 | contig 19674 bp, 14 predicted proteins | sample LakKiv1m_FD_114537 | JGI IMG/M metagenome (GOLD analysis project Ga0172375, IMG submission 114537) | Freshwater microbial communities from Kabuno Bay, South-Kivu, Congo - kab_092012_11.1m | ecosystem: Environmental > Aquatic > Freshwater > Lake | place: Democratic Republic of the Congo...
AAAAACGCGAAACGGCCGGCCCCGCCGGGAAAACCTACAACCCGAAACCTCAAAACAGACACCGAAAACCCAAGCAAATCCGCATGGGTAAGGGTAAATAGTGCCGCCTATGGGATGCTAGTGGTTCCAAATATACCGATCTCTGGACGCGAGGGCACCCTCGTCCCTGGAAATTCGCGCTACATCCCCAAGAAACGATTCCGTTTCTCTTTCCGATCGGCAATTCCAAGGCGTGTTAACGAAACGAATTATACATGGTGATTGGACAATCGACCCTTCTGGTGTTCCATCATCCGAAGGATCGCGTCCAGCACCTCGTTGAGACGTTCGCCGATATCGTCCGTTAAAAAGCGCATCACTAGAAAACCGTTCTCTTGAAGCAAAAGATCTTTCCTGCGGTCGCGGCGATAAGCCGCCGCATCACCGAAGTGCTGCGGACCATCCAATTCCACCGCCAACCGCAGCTCCGCACACAGCAGATCGACTTCCGTCGTACCATCCTCATTAAACGGAATCGGCAATGCCGCGTTAAGTTTAAACCGCCCATGCGTCACCGTCAGTGTTTCCAATCGACAATACAGAAACGCCTCCGTTGCGCTCCGAGCCCGTTCCGCACCTTTCGCCTCATGAGGAACGGCTTTCCACGCCGCCGCCACAAACAGATCGGCCAGTCCGGCATCCACGCCGTCGCGGCAAAGTCTTCGGACGCTCGCCGCATAAGTCTCCCGCCATTCGGGTTCCACCGGAACGGCGACCTCCGCAGGCCAGCCCGGCGTCATACTTAGCGGCATAACCAAATGGTAGCCGATCGCCTCATAGCCGCGACAACGACGGTCAAACATCCGCGCAAGCATCGGAACCTGTAAGTCGGCGTAATCCACGATGCGCGCTTCGCGTTTACCGCTATGGCGGCGGTGCAGTCTACCTGCGTACTGCGCGATCCTGCCGCGCCAGGAAATGGGCATCACCAGAAAAAGCGTGTCGAGACGCGCGTCGTCAAACCCCTCGCCCAGATAACGCCCCGTCGCCAACAGCACGCGGGGTTCCCCCTCTGGAATAGCCGCCAACGCGGCTTGAAGCGCGGCAAGTTGTTTTCGCCCCATTCCTCCCCGGAACACGAACACATGTTTGACTTTCCCCGTCAGCGCCTCTTCCAGCCGCAGCAGGTGTTCCCGCCGTTCCGTCAGCACGACGGGAGAACGCCCTTCCTCGACGGCCTTGACCACATCCCGGACAATCAGGGCGTTCCGCGCCTCGTTCAGGACCAGCGCGGCGCTGAGTGTCTGAAACGACGGGGACGAGGCCTCCTCCCCAACCTCCGAATCGTCAAAACGGAACGCCGTCGGACGGACGCGAACCACATGCGCGAACGGCTCGGTCCGGCTAAGATCCCGAGCCCGCACCCGATATCGCACGGGACCGCACTGCATCGTGATAATCGGCTGATGCCCGTCTTTGCGCACAGGCGTCGCCGACAGGCCCAAAACGTAGCGAGCCTTCGCACGCCGCACCACGCGCTCGAAACTCGGTGCGGAAACCGTATGGCACTCGTCGACGATGATCTGTCCGTAATCCGCCACGCAATCGTCCGCGCTCCGACCGCGCCCCAAGGTCTGAATCAACGCGACATCCAAACGCCCCGCGGCGGAATGCCGTCCGCCGCCGATCCGGCCGATCATCCGCTCCGGCACGTCCAGAAACGCGGCCAGCCGGGAAACCCACTGTTCCTGAAGCTGACGGCGATGAACCAGCACCAAGGTGTTCACACCCCGAGCGGCGATCAGCCACGCGGCCACCACCGTTTTGCCGAATGCCGTACCCGCCGCAAGCACGCCCGTGTCGTACGCCAGCATCTCCTTCGCGTTTTTCCACTTCTGTGCGCCCCAACCGCCTCAAGCCGGACAAATAAACCCACTGGTCGGGAAGCGGCTCCAACCGTTCGTCGATGAAAACACTGTTCCCCGCCGCCCTCGCTTGTTTTTGAAGAGGAAGAGCGATCAGATTGCCGAAGCCGCCTTTCGGGATCGTATCCTGATTAGGGAACAGACGATCGTACGAATCCAAGCCGATCTCCGGCCGCCGATCCAAGGTCTCCGTCAGAATCCATGAGGCGAATTCGCGCGCAAGCCGTCCCGACAGCGGTTCGGAAAAGAACCACCACAGATGCGCGCCGTTGCCGGAACGTGACCGCTCGACCGCTGCTGGAAGTCCCCATTCCGAACAAGTCTGCCGGACGGCCCCGACATCCTCGCGCCACGTCGCCTGATCAAAATCCGCCGCCACGAACCAACATTGGTCGTCAGCCAGCAGCGGATAGACGCCCATCACAAACGGACGGCCCCGGTCATCCTTTCCGGAAAGATGCCAGCAAAACGTTTCCGACGTCACCGGGAGGAACGCGCGATGACCACAAAGTCCGCAGCGCGTAGTCGGTTTCCCGCAGACACCGCACACCCACTCGTTCGCGCACGCGGGCTGATAGCCCGACCGTCCGGTTGTCGCGCTTTCGAACCGCCGCGGATAAACGTCCTCTCGGCCGCGAAAGAGCGATCCGAACAGCGCGATTTTCTCCTCTGGTGGAGAACGATTGGTCACAGCATGTGCTATCCATAACATAGTAACACGTTACCGCCGAATGATCTGACAAAAAAGAAAAATCGGAGATGAAAATGAATTTGACCAATTTAGTCAATTTTGGTTCAATCTTTCCAAATGGAGGATTCTCATGACAACAGTCAGCGTATACGAGGCAAAGACGAACCTTTCCGGGTTGTTGGACCGCGTGCAAAGCCTGCGCGAAGAAGTCGTGATCTGTCGGCACGGTCGGCCGACCGCACGTCTGACACCGATTGAACACGGACGGCGTTCGACGATCCATAAACCGCTCAGCCATCTTAAAATCAAAGGCGACCCTGTGTCTTCTACCGAAGGGGAATGGGAGCATGTCTAAGAACCTGCTGCTGGACACCTGCGCCGTACTGTGGCTGGTTTCGGGTGACAAACACCTGTCGGCAAACGCGCGCGAACGGATTGACGAGGCTCCGTTCGTCTACGTTTCCCCCATCACGGCTTGGGAAATCAGCCTGAAGGTCGCGCAGGGAAATCTTTCCCTCCCTTTCAAACCTTCGGTCTGGATCGAACGCGTCATGAAAGCACATCATCTCGAATGGCTGCCGCTCTCGCCGACAATCCTGATCCATGCCAATGAGCTTCCGTGGCATCACCGCGATCCGGCCGACCGTTTTATTCTCGCAAGCGCGTTATTGAATCATTTGGATGTCGTGACTGCGGACACCCGATACGGCGAATACGGCGTTACCACACTGATTTAAACCCGCACCTCCGCACATTCACCGTTCCGGACATATCGATCCTTGGGAGCGAGGACGCCCCCCCCTTCTCCCCATATCCCGACCGCGCCTCCGTCCTCGCGTCCCCGATTCCATCAATTGTGGACAAGCAAAAAGCCGCAGTCCCCTTTCCGGCGACCACAGTCGTTTTCCTCATGCAGAGGCCGCCGAGATCTTTGCCCGCCAATGCATGCCAATTGCTGATTGCCTATCGCCGGTTGCCGACTGCTACCGCCACACAAAAAACCAATGCCTACGCGCCGAACTGCGCCTTGAACGACTGGAACTCGGCGCGCAAACCGGCCAGTTCGGTTTCGAGCGCGGCGACCTTGGCTTCGAGGTCGCGCAGACGGGCGGCTTCGCCCTGGGCCGCAACCACGACGGCGGGCTGCGGCAGATTGGACTCGGCGGGAACGGCCGTCGGCGGCTGGTCGCCCAGCAGATGCGCGAACCGCACCTCTTTCTGTCCGGGCTGCCGCGGCAGCTCGACGACCAGCGCCCCCGTCGCCCTGGACGCGAGACCCGCAAGCGCGGCCTGAACCTCTTCCAGCGAGGTGAAGGGGTGCATCCGCGACGCGCGGGAGCGCAGCTCGCCGGGCGTCTGCGCGCCGCGCAGCAGCAGCTCGCACAGCACGGCGCGCTCGGGCGGCGCGAGTTCAAGCCGGGCGAGCAGCCGTTCGCGGTATTTGACCGACCGCGCGGTCGCCCCCGCGAAGGATTCAACCAGCCCTTTGTCCTGAAGACTATAGATGCCGCGTCCGAGCGTCTCCTCGTCCGGCGCCATCACGGGATCGCGGTTGTTCTTCTGCGCGCACGCGGCCAGCAGCGCGTTGAGCGTCAGCGGATAGTACTCGGGCGTGGTCAGCTCTTTCTCGATCAGCGCACCCAAGATGCGGGCCTCAAGCAGCGACAACTGAAAAGCGGAAGATGCGGTCTCGTTTTCCATAGTGCTCGCAAGTGTAATCAAAAATCATCCAAAGGCAAGCGCGTCCTCATGCCCCGCCGCAGAAAAATCTACCGCGTCCATTGACAATCAAACCGGGATTTGCAATAGTTGAAAAAAATTCATGAGGGGCGTTTGGAACAGAATACAAGGCGCGGCACTGATCGCACTCGCGGCGGTCTGGTTGCTGGTGTGTTCGCACGCGGTGGTCTGCCACTGCGATCACGAAGCGGAAAGCCAGCCTTCATCGCCGACGGTCTGTCTGTGCGTGTGTCACGCCGCACTTGAAACGACCCCGCTGTCCGTCCTGTGCGCACCTTCCGAGGACGCGATCCGCGTTCCCGACTATGTGCCCTCGCACGGCACGTCCCTGCCCCTCGACATCTTCCGACCCCCGCTGACGAACGGCTGATTCCAACCGGACCGACGCATGCTTCATGCGCTCGGGTGTCATTCCGTCCGTTATCATTCAGCGACCTTATTCGGAAGCGAGTCCATGTTGTTTTATCATCCCCGTTTATAGGTTTTTTAGGTTGTCTCACCCAAGGCGATATGCGACGCTATCGGCATGGATCTTGACATTACAACGGCGATGCGGGATATCGAGGCTACATCGGACTTGCTCGAAAGGGCGTTGAAACTTTCCGGCGTGGTGTCGACTGTGTTTGCTCAGGCCGGCTGGCCCTTGATGGTGGTGGGCGGTTCCGCGATCGAATTCTATACGGAAGGCGCGTACATGTCGGGGGACATCGATTTTTGCCGCCGTCGTCTTCAGTCGATTCCATTGCGGCTTGCGCAGGAACTGATGGGACGTTTGGGTGCAACGGGCGGGCCGCGCAGTTGGAAAGTCGGCGGCTTGTTTGTCGATCTGTTGGGATTGTTGGAAAACGAATCGGTAAGTCCAGTTCGAGAGCTTCAGACGCCCTACGGGACGGTCTGTATCATTCCTCCCGAGTTGCTTTTGGTTGAACGCGTTCTGTCTGCCACGTATCCGTTGAGAGATGCGGCTATGTATGATACGGCAAAGAAAATTATGGCCGCCGGTTTTGCGGGGGAGTCGCCATTCGACTGGGATGAGGTCTGCCGTCTTGCCGCACTTCCTTCTTTTTGCGTTCTCTCAGAGATCAACGCTCTGCGAGGGGAGGTCGAAAATGAACTCGGCTGCTAAACCGCTCAAGACACAATGGACATGGGAGGAGTGGCAAGCCATGCGGCAGGCGCGCCGCGCGTTGTCTCTTCGCGTCGGTCGGTCCGTTTGCCGCCGCAAAGAAAGCTCGTCCGATCCTCGGTTGCGAGCGGCGTTCAACGGGCAACGGGTACCGTCTGATATGTTGTCCCTGTCAACACATGTTGCGGAAACTGCGGTGAACAAGGACAGCGGCAATCATTGCTAATGCACGGTATAGCTAAAAAAATCGGACATGATTACATGATGTAACTCGTTGATTCTAATCGTAACCGTTTAGCGGCCATCGAGACGACGCGCGCATCCTTCGCGGCGGGCCGCATGCGGCAGGGGAAGTCGTCGGCGGGGCAGCGGACGTCGCCCTGCCAAGAGAATGCGGTCGCAAGAGTCCGTTTCCTGTCATTCACATATAAATTTTCCCGTTCCATCCCAGTTTCGCGCTCACACGGTCGGCGGCTTCGCGCACTTGTTTGCCGAGCCTGGCGAAATCCTTTACGGGCAGTTGCGCGGCCAACCCAGACAGGCAGAGAGGCCCCACCGGCATGCCTGTGCGCTCAAAAATCGGCGCGACCACACAGTGGTTGCCTTCCGTCATCTCGGACGCATCGACGGCATAGCCGGCCCGACGCACTTCTTTCACGGCCGTTAGGACCGCTTCTCGCGTCGTGAGCGTGTTCGGTGTGAGCGCTTTGAACGCGGCCTGTTCCAAATAGGCGTTCAGCCGATTCTCCGGCCAATAGGCCAAAATACACTTCCAGCCGCCAAGGTGGAGCATGGAGACCCGAAGGCCCCGTTGAACCACGTACCGTGACTCTGCCCGACTCTCTGCGCTTTCCAAGACGACCCCTTCGAACTCGCCATAGAGTCCGCCCAGCATGACGGAAAGATTGGTCGCATCGCGCAAAGCAGTCATCTCCGGCCACGCCACATGGACAAGGCTATATTCGTCCGGCTCGACATGCGGGCCGCTTGTCGTGTCGATTCCGAAGGGCGACCGCCAAACAAAAAGGGCCGCCCTTTCGATGGGGCGACCCTTCGTGTCAACTCGGAATCCGGCGAACGGCACTTAGCCGCGCACTTTGCCTTCCTTTTTGCGCTTCTCGATGATCTGCTCGGCCAACTCGAAGGGCACGCCCTCGTAGCGCTCGAACGACATCGTGAACGTGCCGCGGCCCTGCGTAAGGGTGCGGATCGCGCTGGAGTATCCGAACATTTCGCCGAGCGGAACAAAACCGTGCACCAACCGGGTGCCCGCCTTGTCCTCCATGCCTTCGACGCGGCCACGGCGCTGGCAGACCGAACCGGTCGCGGCGCCCATCTGATCTTCGGGAACGGCAACCTCGACGTTCATGATCGGCTCCAGCAACTGCGGATTGCCCTTGAGGAAGAGGTTTTTGAAGCACTGACGCGCGCACTCAATAAACGCAAATTCGTTCGAGTCGACCTCGTGATACGATCCGAAATACACGGTGACCTTCACGTCCACCACGGGGAAACCGCCACAGGGGCCGCTCTCCATGGCCTTGATGACGCCCTTCTCGACCGCAGGAATGAACTCGTTCGGAATCACGCCGCCCTTGACCTCGTTGACGAACGAGAATCCGCGTCCCGGCTCCTGAGGCTCCAAGCGCAGGCAGACGTGGGCGTACTGGCCGCGGCCACCGGACTGCTTGACATGCTTGTATTCGCCCTCGATTTTGTGGCGAATCGTCTCGCGGTAGGCGACCTCCGGTTTGCCGACCTCGCACCCCACGTTGAACTCGCGGCGCAGACGGTCCACGATGATCTCGAGGTGGAGTTCGCCCATGCCGGAGATGACCGTCTCGCCGGTCTCTTGGTCGAACTTGACGATAAAGGTCGGATCCTCCTGCGCCAGCGAATGCAGCGCCGCGCCGAGCTTCTCGTTGTCGCCGCGCGAGGCCGGCCGGATGGCGATGGAGATCACCGGCGCGGGAAATTCGATCGACTCCAGCGTGATGGGTTTCTCGGGATCGCAGATCGTGTCGCCCGTACGGGTTTTGGGAAGACCGACCACCGCGACGATATCGCCCGCGTGGGCGTCCTCCAGCGCTTCCTGATGGTTGGCATGCATGCGGAACAACCGACCGATGCGCGCTTCCGCATTCATCGTACTGTTGAAGACCGGATCGCCCACCTTCAGCGTTCCCGAGTAAATTCGGAGGAAGGTGATTTTGCCCATGTGCTTGTCGGAAAGGATCTTGAAGGCCAGTCCAGCGAACGGCGCGTCGTCGGTCGGGACACGCGTCTGCTCCGGATTGTCAGCCGCGTGGACTTCGCCAATGTCAAGCGGCGAGGGAAGATAGTCGATCACGCCGTCGAGCAGAGGCTGGATGCCTTTGTTCTTGAAGGCCGTGCCACAGTAGGCGGGCACCAGCGCGCGCTCAATCGTCCCCTTGCGGATACCCCGCTTGATTTCGTCAACCGTCAGCGAACCGGTCTCGAAATACTTGTTCATGAGCGCCTCGTCCTGTTCGGCGGCTTTCTCCTCCATCTCGACGTGCAAGCGCTGGCACTCCTCGCGCAATTCTTCGGGGATTTCGCTCTCGATGATCTTGACGCCCTTGGAAGCCTCGTCGAAGGTCAGCGCCTTCATGTTCAACAGGTCGACAAGCCCCCGGAACGACTCGCCCTGACCGATCGGATAGACCATGACGACCGGATTGCCTCCAAGCGTCTCACGGATTTCATTCACCACGTTGAAGAAGTTGGCACCGATGCGGTCCATCTTGTTAACCATGCAGAGCTTGGGAACCTCGTACTTCTCGCTCTGACGCCACACCTGCTCGCTCTGAGGCTGAACGCCGCCCACCGCGCAGAACAAGGCGACGGCACCGTCCAACACGCGCAGCGAGCGCTCCACCTCCGCCGTGAAGTCCACATGTCCCGGGGTATCGATCAGGCTGATGCGGAAGTTCTTCCACGTCACGCAGGTCGAGGCGGATGTGATGGTGATGCCGCGCTCCTGCTCCTGCACCATATAGTCCATGGTGGCCGCGCCGTCGTGGACCTCGCCGATCTTGTAGTTCTTGCCGGAATAAAAAAGGATGCGCTCGCTGCAGGTGGTCTTGCCTGCGTCGATGTGCGCCATGATGCCGATGTTGCGAATGTGATCCAGCGGAATGGTCCTGGCCATTGTGTCACTCCATTATAAAACCTGTTCCTCGCGCCGAACGGCCTTCCCGCTCAGAAGCGTCCTGCCTTTGCCGGTCATCCGTTCCGGCGCAACCCAACCTTTTGTGGCCGAATTAAAAGTTTTAGGATGGACTTTTTTCATCCATAATTCAAGTGCAAAAATGGAAATTGGCAAAAAAAGGCATTTGATTGAAGTTTGTTGAAGCCGAGAGGCGGCATTCTGAATCAAAATCGAGATTGTTCGCACCCGCCAATTGACGGACATGCGGCGAACGCGTACACTGCACTTCGTTAAGCAAAGCGGCCTGTTTTGACCGAGGCAAAGGAGAGTACTGGTATAAGCACCCCCACACGCCTGTTGGTAAGTTGGCCGGGGGCCCTTCAAGGCCCCACAAGGCCAACCTTATCAACAGGACTGGGGGTGCTTATACCCGTGTATGGGACTAAGTGTAATTGACTAAGTGTGCGAGATTAAGACGCGAGAGGAAGCCCGATCTTCTTGAGGTTGGCCTCGACCTTGATGCGGTCCGCGCTGGAAGCCACGGCCGTGGCCCAGCCCGCGGCGCGACAGGCCTCGACCAGCTCGCGCGCGCCGTCGAAGACTTTGAGCGAATCGGGCACCATTTCCAGATAGAGCGCGTAGGTGCGCGCCTTGGCTTCGGCGATGTCGAGCGGGAACCCATAGGCCTCCGCCACGCCGCCGATGTAGCGGTTCTCGCCCGCCCCCACGAACGGGAGGAAATCCTCCGGCCGCACGACAAGCCCGCGCTCGCGGAACATCGCGCAGGCCGCCGCGCAGATCAGCGGCTCCGAGTCCGCGAGCACGCCGTCCATGTCGAAAATCGCCGCGCGCATGGCCGCCATTCCGTCAACGTCCCGCATAGGTCTGGCGAAGATGCCTGACCGTGAGCGCCTTGGCGAAATCGTCGAAAGTCGCCGCCGGATCTTTGGGCGTGAACGTCAAGATGATCGGTCGTCCCGGGAAGAGCACGAAGCTGTTGTCGCTGAATTCGCCGCGGATGCCGGACGCGTTGGCCCACACGAAGAAGGCCGGCTTGTCGGTGGTCAGCGTGACGGTCCACTTGCCGTGGCGCACGGCCGGAATGGCGTCGACGGCGGCGTCGCCGAGGTCGCAGCGTTTGAAGGCGCTGAAATACCACTCGTTGCGATGCGACTCTTTCCGTCCGGCCACCTCGGCGGTCAGGACGATTTCGAGGAAACGCTGGTCGCGGAGCGTGTCGTCGCCGAACCGGTCGACGGGGAAGTCGCCGAGCTTCTTGGCCGAGCGCGGCGCAAGCTCGCCCGAGAGGGCGAACGTCTCGATCTTCTTGCCGGCGTAGCTCCAGAGTTCGACGGCGGCCTCGGCGCGCGCGGGCTCGGCGCGGTCGTTCACGGCCCACACTTCGATGTTCGACGGATTGTTGTCGGCGGGCACCGCCATCACCGCGACGGGCGCGTAGAAACGCTTCGCCTGATAGTGCAGGTGCTTCCACTTGCCGCCGTACTCGAGGCTGGACCACGAGGCGACGGGCCAGTTGTCATCGAGCTGCCAGTAGAGCGTGCCCATGCAGCGCGGCTGCAAGTGGCGCCACGCCTCGACCGCAGTCTTGATGGCCAAGGCCTGCTGCACCTGCGAGAGGTACAGCGTGCTCTCAAAGCCCTCGGGGAAGCGGAAATAGCGAGACAGGGTCTCCATGATGCGGGAGTTGCCGCCGTTGTTCTTCTGGTGGAACTCGAAGTCCGGCGCGGTGGGGTTCATCTGGTCCGGGGCCGCGAAGGTTTTGGCCACGTCGAAGGAAGAGAACGACTGGAACCCGAACTCGGAGCAGAAGCGCGGCTTGACGCTATAGAACGCGCTGAAGTTCTTGTTCTCGTGCCACACCGACCAGTAGTGCATGTCGCCGCGGTTGTCGTCGTGCCAGCCGTCACTGAAGTCGCCCGGCCCGGCACAGGGCGAGGAGGGCCAGAAGGTGCGGCCGGGGTCGTATTTGGCGACAGACTCGCCGAGCACGCGGCCAAGGCGGTCGTAGTTCAGCAGGTAGAGGTCGCGGTTCTTGCGGCTCGGTTCGAACCACGTGAGCGCGCCGATGCACTCGTTGTCGCCGCACCACAGCGCGATGCAGGCGTAGTCGCGCAGACGGCGGAGCTGGTGGGCCAGTTCGGCGCGCACCTCGCCGAGAAACGCCGGATCGGAAGGATAGAGCGCGCAGGAGAACATGAAGTCGTGCCAAACAAGCAGGCCCATTTCGTCGCAGGTCCGGTAGAAGACGTCGTCCTCGAACTGACCGCCTCCCCACAGGCGGATCATGTTCATGTTTGCGGCCTGCGCAGATCCGAGGAGGTCGCGGTAGCGTTCGGGCGTCTGACGGGCCGTCAGCGCATCGCAGGGAATCCAGTCCGCGCCCTTGCAGTAGAGATCGACGCCGTTGACGCGGAAGGTCATGCTCATGCCGGGCTTGGTGGAAGTGTCGCCCTCGTCGGGCTTGTTGACCACCTCGATCGTACGCAGGCCGAGTTTGCGCGCAAAGGAATCGTCACCCACGCGCACCGAGAGATCGTAGAGCGCCTGCTCGCCGGCACCGTTCGGCCACCAGAGGCGAGGGTTGTCCACCGCGACTTTGGCGCTGACGCGGTTCGCGCCGGGCTTGAGTGCGACGGGCACCTTGGCACGCGCGTCTCCGAGGGCGACGTCAAGCGTCGTGTTGCCGCCCGCAGGCGAGGTTACGTCGGCCGTCACGGTGACATCGCACCGTCCGGGCCGATGAGCTTGATCGCAGTACACGTAGTCAATGCGCGCGACGTCCGAACCGACGAGTTCGGTTTTGCCCGCGAAGCCGGAGACCATCAACGCGATACCCCAGTCCCAGCCGCCGTGGCAAGTGGGTTTGCGGATGAGGTTGATGTTCCGGTACAGACTGTTGTCCACGATGGGAAGCGGAAACGGCTGGCGGAGGGCCAGCTCGTCGGCAATCTTGACCGAACTTTTGAACCAGCCCGCGATCGTGTTGCGGCCGGGCTTCAGAAACGATTTGACCTCGAAATCGTAGCGGCGGAAACGATTGCCCGTGTCGCCGATCTTTTGGCCGTTGATACTGATCTCGCAAAAGGTGTCGACGTGCTCGAGGCGCAGGCAGACCGATTTCTTGGCCAACAGTTCGTCGGAAACTTCGAAACCGCGCTCGACGATCCAGTCCTTCTGCCCCACCCACTGGACCTTGCTCTCGTTGCGCCCGAAATAAGGATCGGGGATTTGCTTCGCCGCCAGCAGCGCACTGTATACGTCGCCGGGGATTTGCATCGGAATCGCTTCGCCGCCTTCGGCGGGCCGCACCGACCACGTCCCGGCGAGGTCCAGAGCGACGCGCTGAACGTCGGCCGCCCGCGCACCCCACACCCCCGCTCCGACACACACGAACAGCAACGCCCACGTCCGAAGCAACCGCTTCATAATCCACTCCCTATTTGTCGGGTCCCAGCACGCACATGAAGTCAGCCTCGGCAGCCACTTCGTCGCCGATGATGGCTTTTCCGTGCTGCCTGATGGCACGCGACGAGACTTTGGTGTTCTCGACTTCCATGCGCACCTTGTCGTTCGGCCGAACCTGACGGCGGAGTTTGGCGTTGTCGATGCTGACCAACAGGAACAAGCCGTTGCGGACGATGCCCGAGGCCACCAGCCCGGCACCGCCGCATTGGGCCAGCGTTTCGATCAAGATCACGCCAGGAACCACGGGATAGCCGGGGAAGTGGCCTTTGAAGAACCACATGTCTTCCGTATAGGTCACTTCGCCCACATATCGCTTCTGATCGGCATAAATCAGCTTGTCGATGAACAGGAAAGGCTTGCGGTGCGGCAGCAAATCCTCGGTCGACCCCGGATAACCCTGGCCGTCCTCCACCATTTTTTTCGGCAACACGACTTGATCGCTCATGACATTACCTTCGTATAGGGAACAGGCCGCAGGCGAAAAAGCCGTGCGGCCCTCATTCAGACAGCCTTGATCGCGATCACGCCGTTGTGACCGCCGAATCCGAGCGACGTGGAAATCGCCACGCGGATATTGCCTTCGACACCCTTGTTCGGCACGACGTCGAGATCGCAGGCCGGATCAGGCGTTTCGTTGTTGATGGTCGGCGGATAGAACCCGTCGCGGATGGCCAACGTGCAGATCGCGGCCTCGAACGCGCCGGCAGCCCCCAGCAAATGGCCGGTCATGCTCTTGGTGGAAGACATCTTCAGTTTGTACGCGTGCTCGCCGAAGACGGCTTTGACCGCCTTGGTCTCCATCGAATCGTTGAGCGGCGTCGACGTGCCATGAGCGTTGACGTAGTCCACGTCTTCGGGAGCCAACTCCGCGTCTTGGAGAACCATCTTGATGGCGCGAATCGCACCCGAGGCTTCGGGATCGGGAGCCGTGAGGTGGTAGGCGTCGCCTGAAACGCCGTAGCCGGCGAGTTCGGCGTAGACCCTGGCGTTGCGGGCCTTGGCATGCGCCTCGGACTCGATGACCAGCATCGCGGCACCCTCGCCCATGATGAAGCCGTCGCGGCCCGCATCAAAGGGGCGGCAGGCTTTTTCGGGCGTGTCGTTGTATTTGGTGCTGAGCGCCTTCATGGAACAGAAACCGCCCACGCAGTATTCGGTGACCGTCGCCTCGGTGCCACCGGCGACCACGACATCGGCGCGGCCGGCGCGGATCAGATCCAAAGCCATGCCGAGCGCGTCGGTACTCGACGCGCACGCCGTAACAATCGTATGGACGGCCCCCTTCGCACCCAGCGCAATGGAGATGTTGCCCGCCGCCTCGTTGGCGATCAGCTTGGGAATCAGCATGGGCGACAGGCGTCCTGGACCGCGGTCAAACAGAATTTTATAGCCTTCCTCGTCGATCTCCTTGCCGCCGATGCCGTTCCCGACCATGACCGACACGCGCTCGGGATCCACACCGCCAGCCGCCAAACCTGAATCCGCCCACGCCTGCTTGGCCGCCGCCACCGCATACTGTGTGAACAGCGCCATGCGCCGGGCTCCTTTCGGATCCACGTATTTCGCGATATCGAAGTTCTTGATTTCGGCCGACACCTTCGAATCCACCCGGGAGGGGTCGAACTTCGTCGTGCGCCCGACGCCGCTCACGCCGTTGCGGATACTGGTCCACATCTCGTCGACCGTGTTGCCCACCGGCGAAATTACGCCCAGACCGGTTATCAGAACCTTGGTTTTACTCATCGCAGTAGTACTCCCGTATTCGAGTGATCGAGGCCCGACATCTTCGCCGATGCCTGTTGCGCCGAAAACATGAAAGTTGATGATGACAAAATCGGCGATTTTGTCAACATGGTTTTTAATATTTCGTCCGCGCCATTCAACATTCGTCCCCGCGACCGCCCTGCCGGCCATGCGGCCCGCGACGGCCACGGCGCATCACTTCACCTCGAACACATAGCGGCCGGACCCCACGCGGAACGCCATGCGGTCGCGGTCGGACGGCACGGGAGCCACATCGGCGACCACGTTTTTCGCGTTCGGCTTGACCGGCAGGTAAACCGTGGCCGTCGTGTTCACGGGCACCTCGACCTCAAGCCTGAACGCGCCGCCGGTCTTCCGCCAACTGCTGCGAATCGTCCCGTACGGCGACTCGTGCTCCGCCTGGGCCCAGTCGAGACCCTTGACCGGTTCGGGACAGATCATGAAGGACTTGTACGCCACGGCCTTCGGATCCACGCGCGCCGCCACCGGCGAAACGTCGTCCGCCAGCCGAATACCGGCGAGATACTGGTAGAACCAAGCCGACACGTCGCCGAACATGATGTGGTTGCGGGACGAACCGTTGTTCCAGTCTTCCCAGAACGTCGTCGCGCCGCGCTCGATCCAGTTTCCGTACGACGGGTGATCCGTGCGCGAAGCCATGGCGTAGGCCAAATCACTGCATCCGGCGTCGCTCAGCGCGCGGAACACGTACTTGGACCCCAAAATGCCGAAGTCCGGCACCGCGCCGTTCCCGCGCACGGCTTCGGCCAACTTCGCCTGGACCTTGCCGCGCTCGGCGTCCGGCACGAGGCCCTGGTGCAACGCGCAGCTCTGCGCGGTGAGACTGCCGATGGAGTAGACACCGTCGCCCTTGTATAAATGGCGGTTGAACGCGTCGCGCACCGAGTCGGCCAGCGCCGCGTATTTTTTCGCGTCGTCGGTCTTGCCAAGCAGTTCCGCCGTCCGCGCCACGATTTGCGCGTCCAGATAGTAGTAGCCCGTCGAGGTCACCTCGACCGGCGTCTTGGCTTTGTACGGCACCCAATCGCCCAAGCCGTGCGACGCGATCCCGTCCTTGGCGCGCGACGTCACGTAATCAACGTATTGGCGCATCGCGGGATAGGCCCGCTCCAGAATGCGCAGGTCGCCCTGATACACGTAAAGGTTCCACGGCACGATCAGCAGCGCGCTGTCCCACGCGGGCCCGTTGCCCCACGTGTAGCCCCAACCGCTCGTCGGCACGATGCCCGGCAGGTTGCCGTCCGGCCGCTGCTCGTCGATCAGGTCGCCGACCCATTTCTCGTACGCGGCCGTGTTCTGGAAGTTGTACATCGCCTGCTCGCACGCCAACTGCGCGTCGCCGGTCCAACCGTTCTTCTCGCGGTGCGGGCAGTCGGTCGGATAGCCGTCCACGAAGTTGCTGCGGTACGCCCAAAGGATCGCCTGCTGCAGACGGTTCACCAAGTCGTTGCCGCACGAGAATGCGCCCGCGTCGCCGAAGTCGGTATGCACCACGCACGCTTCGATCGTCTCGGCCGTCGGCGCGGCTTTCAGCCCCGCGACCTCGACATACTGGAACCCGTTGTACGTGAACCGCGGCTCGTAGACCTGCTCCGCACTCCCGTTGCAGACGAACCGATCAGTCTGGAACCAGCCGCCCGGCAACACGCGGAACGACGCCGGATAACGGAAATGCGCGTCCGTTCCCTGCAGGCTCAGCGTGCCGTCCTCGTTCAGCTTTTCGCCGTAGCGCACCGTGACCACGTCGCCCGCCTTCTGGCCCCGGATCTTCAACCGCGCCCAACCCGCCATGTTCTGCCCGAAGTCGACCAGCCACGCGCCGGCGCGCACCTCGCGCACGGCCACGGGTTTCAGGCGCGCCGCGACCACGGTCGGAGCCAGCGCCGACGCCGTCAGACGGCCCGCCGGTCCCGGCACCTCCGCCGCCATGACGATCTTTTCCGCCAAGTCCGGCGCACCGGGGGGTGCCTTGCCGATCACCTCGCCCTCGCGGATGCAGTCGAACCCGATCGGGCTCGGCACCTGCCGCCACGTCGCGTCGGAACACACTGTCTCGCGCGCGCCGTCCGTGTAGGTCAGCTCCAATTGCGCGATCATTCGGGGGAAGTCGCGCCACGGCGCGTTGTCGAAATTCCAGACCGCCACGCTGCGCACGTCGTACCAGCCGTGGCCCAACAGCACGTCCAGCCGATTTTCGCCGCGCGTGATCTTTTCCGTGAGATCGTACGTCGAATAGAGCACGCGCTTGTCGAACTTGGTCGGTGCGGGATCGAGCACCTTGTTGCCGACGCGCGCGCCGTTCAGGCTCGCCTCGTAAAAGCCGACGCCCGTGATGTGGAGAATCGCCGTCTTCACGGGCTTGGACACCGCGAACCGCTTCTCGAACGCCGGCGACACTGTCTCCACGCGGCGCTCGATCTTGCCCCACGGCGCGCAATCAACGTCGCCCGCGACGGCAACGGCCTTCCAGCCTTTCGCGTCGAACCCCTCCCCATTCCACCCCTTGGGTGCCTGCGCCGAAGCGAGCCACGAAGCGTCCGAGACCACGGTCTGACCGCCCGGGAACTTAATCATCGCGAGCAGACCGGTCGGCCCAGGCTCTTTGTTGACCACCATCGCGGCGATCACGTTGCGCCCCGGCTTGACGAACTTCGAAACGTCGATGAAGCGCATCCAGCGCCAATCGTTGAAATGCCCCCACGTCTTGGCGGCGGATTGGCCATTGACGCTGACCTCCCACTCGTCGTCCGCCGTGAACGCCAACAACACGGGTTCGCCCGCCGGAACCGCGGGTGCCTCGAATTCCTTGCGGAAGAACCGCTTGCCGGCCGCCGCCTGCGCCAGCGACGGCGCGTCGCCGCACCAGACCCACTTCGCGCCCGCGAGATCGCAGTCCGGACGCGTCGACGCGTTCGCCCCGATCCATTTCGCGCGCCAGTCCTCCGGCCGCATGAGGCCCGTGACCCAGCGCGAGGGCGCGCTCCACGCGGACGGCACGCCCGCGTTGTCCCACACGCGGACCGTCCAGTAACAGATTTGGGAGGATTTCAGCGGCGCGCCCGCATAGGCCACGTTGACCGAGCAGTCGGACTCGACGCGTCCGCTGTCCCACAAATCCGCCACGCCCGAACGGAGGGCCTCCTCGCTCGTCGCCACACGGACCTGATAGGCGGTCTGCCGCAAGTCGCGGGCCCTCCCATCGCGCGCGGTCAGCACCCAGCTCAGACGTGGCGAGGCGCAGTCGATCCCCACCGGCTCAGACCGGTATTCCGCCGTCAGTTTCGCAGGCGGGCGCAACGCCGACCTCGCCCCGCCAGACAATTGCGCACATCCCACCGCCGCAACCAGACAACAGGCCGCAAAAAACCGTTTCATTCCCAATTTCCTCTCTTGAACAACCATCTTTCTTTTACTGTAACCCACCCTCATTGCACGGCTCAATCTCAAAATTTTTGAAGCCATCGCCACTTTTCATTCATTCTTGTGTCAAATACAAACGCCATGAGGTTGCTGCGCGGATGTTTGGTCGCACCTTGACTCGCCGCGTCTGTTCGGGTAAAAAAGGTTGCGTTGGTCCCCATTCTCTTTTCAAGTCTTCAAGCGCAACCGACAGGAACAGGAACGAACCGGACATGGCTTCCACACTTTCGATTCTGACTGACACCGCAGGCGGACTCGGCATTTTTCTGCTGGGGATGAGCCAACTTTCGGAGGGATTGCAGGCCGTGGCCGGCCAGCGCCTGAAACGAATCGTCGCCGCCGTCACAAGCAACCGTTTCGCCGGCATCGCGACCGGCGCGGTCGTGACCGGCATCGTGCAGTCGAGTTCGGTCGTGACCGTCATGGTGGTCGGCTTGGTCACCGCGGGGCTGATGACGCTGCAGCAGGCGGTGAACGTCATCATCGGTGCCAACATCGGAACCACGGTCACGGCGTGGATCGTCGCCCTCCTGCCGACCAAGCTCGGCGACCAAAGCATGTTCATCATCGCCGTGTCGGCGATGTTCTACCTCTTCGCAAAAAAGGAGCGGGTCCGCTACCTCGCGCTGGCTTTTCTCGGCCTCGGCCTGATCTTCCTCGGCCTCGAACTCATGAACCAAGGGCTGGGGCCCCTGCGCACCGACCCGAAATTCCTGTGCTGCTTCCATCTCTTTCAGGCGAACAGCGTGGTCGGCGTCTTGAAATGCGTGATCGTCGGCGCGGTCCTCACCGGCGTCGTCCAGTCCTCGTCCGCCGCGACCGCGATCTCGATCAGCCTCGCCTACAACGGCGTCATCTCGTTCGAGACGGCCTCGGCCCTCGTTTTCGGCATGAATATCGGAACGACCGTCACGGCGTGGCTGGCCGCCATCAACGCCACGACCGAAGCCCGCCGCGCGGCGCTCGCCCATACGCTGTTCAATTGCATCGGCGTCCTCGTGCTCGCGCCCCTCTTCCTGCCTTTCTTCGCGCCGCTCCTGCGCGACGCCTATCCCGAAATTGTCCAACCGGTCGCGACCGCGAACGGCAACGTGTTTCCGCACGTCACGGCTCCGATCGCGATGGTGCATACGGGTTTCAACGTGGTCAACACGCTCCTGTTCCTGCCCTTCCTGAAGTATTTCACGACGCTGGTCCGGCGGCTCGTGCCCGGCGCTCGCGTCGCCGAGCTGCCCCGCTTGACGATGCTGGACCCGCAGAAGATGGCCCCCGTCATCGCGGTGGAACAGGCGCGCAAAGAAGTCGAGCACATGGCGCGCCGCACGCAGCAGATGATGACCGCCTTTCGTCATATTTTGGACGGCGAACGGAAGGAAGAATTCGAACGAGGAATCGTCGAGGGGGAGGACAGCCTCGACACGGTGCAACACGAGGTCTCCGATTTTCTCGGCAAGGTGATGTCCGCCCACCTGCCCAAGGACGTGGCGCTCCGTGCGCGCATGCTGCTGCGCGTGGCAGACGAATACGAATCCGTCAGCGACGAGGTCAAGGCGTTGCTGTCGATGGTGCTGCGCATGCGGAAGAACGACATGACGCTCTCCTCCGTCGGCAAAACGGAAATGCTCGACCTTCACGACCGTTGCGCCCAGTTTGCGGACAAGGTGACGAATGCGTTCAAGCACGGCAAAACCCACGCCCAAGACCTGCTGACCCATCTGCACGCGGACTCGCAGGCCATCTCGCGGCAGATCAAGGACATCCGCACCGCCCAGCTCCAACGGCTCACGGACCACAACCCAAACGCTGAACCGATCAAGGTGGTGCTGCTCATGGACTTGCTGAACGTCTACCGCCGCCTCAAGGAAGACTGCCTGAACATCGGCGAAGCCATGCTGGACGAACGGGGGGCCGACGAGGCCTGACCGCTCTCCCAAACGGCAGTGTCTCCCGCGGAGTCGACCTTCGGAGGGGCGCATCCCGTTTCACTGACTGCCGCTGTGGTTGTGTATGATCGAGACAAAAGTTTTGCGAGCCTGGCAGGCGTCCGGGGGCGCGGACGGCCTCGTCCGCGACGGCGGTTCCTCCCTTCATAAATGAGAACCTGTCGCATGCCACTGAACGATGCGCAAAACCGCGGACGGGGCCGTCCGCGCCCCCAGTCTCACACCCACCCCTGTCAAACCGACACGCACAGGTCAGTGAAACGGGGTGCGATTTTATTCTGTTGAGGCGGCAGGAGTGAGGTTGACGGCGCATGATTTGGAGTGCGGTGACAAGCGGAGCGCGGCACCGCTTTCAGCGCGCGAATGAACAAAAGCGGCGTCGCGCGGAATACCGCTTGCCGCCGCAC
>Ga0172375_10004854_pt1 | contig 19672 bp, 11 predicted proteins | sample LakKiv1m_FD_114537 | JGI IMG/M metagenome (GOLD analysis project Ga0172375, IMG submission 114537) | Freshwater microbial communities from Kabuno Bay, South-Kivu, Congo - kab_092012_11.1m | ecosystem: Environmental > Aquatic > Freshwater > Lake | place: Democratic Republic of the Congo...
ATCTGGAACTCAGGAACTCACGAAGAAACGATCGCTAACAATTCCTGATTTCCTGAGTTCCTGATTCAGTCCCCAGTGCCAAACAGATGAAACGTCGTTGCCATTGTGCGAGAGACGCGACACGGCGATCGTTCCACTACCCGTCCCAGTCGGTGGAATAGCGCATGGACATCCTCGTGGATTTCCGCTTCGGACATGCTGGCGGCAACAAGCTCCCTGAGGACGTCAACGGAAGGCACTGACTTCCGTGAGCTGGTTGCCGCCAGGGGTGGAGACCAAACAGGGGAACACGCGCGTGTCAAAGAATCATGACTCCAACGATTCCGCAAAGGCGGTATTCTTCAAGGCGGCGTCCTCGTCTCCGCCGGACTTGGCAAGGTATGCTTTCATTCCGTCATCAAAACGTCTGACGGCGGATGGGAAAAGCCGAAGCGCAACCTTTCCGGCTTCACCGTACAGCTTGCTTGCGTCCCTGGGATTCGGTTCCGCAGAGACTGTCTTCGCAATCTGGCCGTCGATCTCCTTCTTCCCGCCAAGATAGACGAGTCGGGACAGGAAATAGGCTGCTTTACGAAGCGAGCCCCGGCGTCTCTTGTCTGGCGTTTCTGCAATGGCCTTGCGGCACACCGTCTCGATTGCGCACGCGGCAAGGATCTCCATTGCACGCCGTCTTGCCGGAACCAGGCCGATGACTTCGCCGTTGGCCAACGTCAGTTCCGAGGACTGTTCGGCGACGGCTGGGGTATCGTCCACGGTGCCGAACACCTTGTAGTACTCGTCACTTCGGCTGAAGAACACCTTGCGGCTGGCGCTGTTGCGGAGTCGCGAGGCATAGGTCGGCCAGTAAACGGCCATGAAGGCCATCGCCGCAGACTCCTTGGTGAGTCTGGCCAAGTAGTCAACCTGGGGCAGTGCCTCGCCTTCCTTTCTTTCGTAACCGACCCCGTAGTCTCGGAACACCGACTGCAGTCGAATCTGAGGCGGGTCATTGGCAACCAGATCCTCGGCCCGGATTGCGTTTTGCGAATTCGTGGCGATGATCAGGGCGCGCATGAACGCCTCGTTGGCGGGATCAATGTGGTAGATGCGCACCAATACGTTCGAGTTGCCCTGGAAACGGTCGCGCAACTCAGGGTCGAATTTTGCATGGTACAGGGCGTTCACTGTCTGGCATCCGTTGATGATCTGCATGTTCTTCAGGCGAACCCGCACTTTCTTGCCGGATGGGGGGGTGTCCACATGCACGTCGTCCGCCGTGATGCTGACGCCGTTGTTCATGAAACCGAACCAACCGCTCTGGTTGCTGGTGATCGTTTCGATGATGCGGCGGTTGACCTCCTTGCCGGCCCCGAGGAAGAAGCGCACGTTTCGCTCGAACAGTTCATTGTTGCTGTACCGGTCGACGAGCCGAATCAGTTGATTCACGTTCACGAACCCTTGAACCACTTGGATCGGCATGCCATTGGGGTTGGCGCCGATATTGTGGTGCAGGTACTGTTCCGGCCCGGTGTCGTGGTTCAACTCCACTACTTCATCCTGGATAGGCACACGACCGATCTCGCAGAGATTGAAGAGGTCCAGTCCGCCGTACGTCTCAAAAGTGAATCCGTAGGACTGGCGGTCGGTCTTGAAGATCTCCCGCAACTCGTCCACTTTACCCCGGTCCGTGGCAGACACGTTCTGGCCGTTGACCACATAGTAGCAGTGGATGCGTGATTTCGCGCGGCGGTTGGTATCGCGCGCCGTCTTGAACGCTTCGCGAACTTCCTTGTACGCCTCCAGTGTGTTTGCGTCTTCCAGATCGCCGCGCAGGAATACGCGGTTCATCCGATCCACAAAGGCGTAGAGTTCCTTCGTCGAGATGCCACCCTCATACCTCTCGCTAAACTTGAACTGAAATAGCTTCAGTTGAATCTCGTCGCCGGTATCCAGCACCATGTAGGCATCCAGCAGCTCTTCGGCCATGCCCGTTTGCCGGTGATCCACGATGGTCAATTGTTCAAACAGTTCGTCGTCATAGAGGTAGGTGATCTTCTTCGCCGCCAAGTACTGGTAGAGAACCCGCCAGTTGTTCGGCGCAAGCCCCCAGGTCGGATTCCGTTCGGCCAACCGCCGCATATGGAATTCCAGACGTGCAATCTGGTTTGGGTCCAGTTTGAACGCGTTTGCTGAAGTTGTCTCTCTCCGTGGCATGTTTGTCCTCCTCCACTGACGGGATAGTTTATAGCGCTCCCGGTTTCAAATCTCAATCAGCATCAGACTCCGTATAGCTTCGCCACCTGTCTATCCACCTCGCGCTCCAACTCCGCTATATCCGCCTTCGGGTCGGCCTTCCGGGCAGCGAGGATCTGGTCCACCAGTTTCACGATCGGGGCCTGGGCCTTGGCATCCACGTCTGGGATCGGGAGCTTCTTCCAGTCGTCAGGGTAGAGATGGATGTTGCTTCGGCGGTTGGCGCGGAGGAAGTCGCGGGCGACCGAGGAGTTCATCACGGCCAGCAGATACTTCACCGCGAACCGGCGGCTCGTCTTTTCCAATTCCTCACGTTGCGGCAGGTCAGGCCGCGGCGGCTTCTCGCCCGTGTATCGCGCCGCCTTCTTCAGCGAGTTGTTCCGGACGCCGGCGAGCATGTGCCAGGGGACGAACGACCATGCGGAATGGTTGTGAAGAAGTTGCCCATCGTCATAGGCAACCCGGAGTTGAGCAATACTGCCGGAGATGTCGACCGAGATCACTTTCTCTGGAACCGCGTAGAGTTCAGGGAATGTCGGTCGGCTGAAAAGGCCAGGCGCTCTCTTGGTGCCCCACTCCAACCATTTGCCTCCTGACGGGAACCATCTGTCCAAGTCCTTGCCTTCGACAAACGGCTTGGGGTGCTTCTTGTCCTGAGTGTCAGAGACTAAGTCCTTTAGTTCAAACTCGCCGCGGGCCTGTCTTTCTTCGGCGTGTACGACCATGCCCTTGCTGATGTAGCAGATCGCGTCCAAGAGTAAAGTGTCGACTGCGAATGTTCTCTCGTCGGTCGCCTCCGGAAAGAACGCCCGAAACGTCAGTGTCGCCTGCTCATCCGTCGGCAGTTCGGTGACGTTGCCAAACTCGCCGGCATGTAACCGTCGGTGCGGTCTATTCCGCGCGCCGTCGGCTTTCTGGAAGAAGTAGATGAGGTTGTGGACGGCGGCGTCGAAGATCTTGAGGTCGCTGCAAAAATCGAGGCGCAGGATGCGGGCGTTCTGGAGGAACCAGTTCTGAGTTTTCTGGGCGTACTTGGAGTGGCAGAAGGCGTCGGACACGATCATGGTGCTGACACCGCCGGGGCGCAGGAACTTGTAGGCGCGTTCGATGAACGGCACAAACAGGTCCCACTTTTCCCATAGCGTCTCGTAGGCATCCGAATCCATGATGGCCTTGCGTTGCACGCGATTCCATTCGGACGGTTCGTCGGCGCGGACATAGGGCGGATTGCCGATGGTGATGTCGAAGCCGTCCTTGACCTCCGGGAAGAAATACCGCACGTCGAAGAAACCGACGGGGGCGTTGCGGAAGGCGAACAGGTTGCGGTAACTCTTCCACAGCAGTATTTCGTTGTCCGCGCGTGTAATAGTGGCCTGGTCCTGACGCTGCGCCGCATCCTGGCGTTTCGCGTCGTCCGCGGCGCGTGCGCGCTTGCCTTGCGCGCGTTCGATCTTCTCGCGCTGCTGTCGCACGGAGATCTCCCGCTCGCGAATCTTACCGTCAATGAGCGACTCGATCCGCTCGCGCAACCGCCGTTTGTCTTCCGGGTTGCGGACAAAGTAGTAGTCCTCGGCGGCCTTGGCGAAGGCGCTGAAGAAGTCGTCCAGGCCCAACTCGGCCTGCGTATCCGACTGGGTTCCCGGTGCTGGGATCAACGAGTTGGCGGCGACGAATTTGAAATCCAGGTTGGGCAATGCGGGAACGCCTTTGTTTGTCTCCTTCTCGTCAACCTTGAAGTCCACGAGCAGGGAGATGAAGCAGCGCAACTTGGCGATTTGGACGGCGATGGGCTGGATATCCGAACCGTAGATGCTGTGTTGGATGAGCGCCAGTTTCCAGTTGTGCTCGGCGCTGCTGCGTTCGAGCAGGGCGCGGGTATCCTCGCGGATGGCGGGCGGGGTGTCTTCGAGAATGCGGTTCTTCCAGCGCTGGTGATCATGATCGAGCTTCTCGAGGATGAAGACCAGTTTCTGGAGCATGCCCATCGGGAAGGCGCCGGACCCGCAGGCGGGATCGAACGTGCGCACGTCGTAGACGGCATCCACGAGTGCCCGGCGCTCCTCGTCGTCGAACGGATGTTCCTTCTCGGTATAGGCGAAAAGCAGGTCCAGGCCGGCGCGCGCGTCGGCGGGTGCGCAACGCGGCACACGGCGGACGAGTTCCCGTTCCAGATAGGCCTTGAGCGATTCGCCGGCCATGTAGTCCACGATGGCGCGGGGGGTGTAGAACGAGCCGGTCTCCTTGCGGGCGGTGCGTTCGGTCTCGGGGTTGTATTCGGCGAGCAGGTTCTCGAAGATGCGCCCCAGCAGTTCGGGGTCGAGGGCGATTTCCTCCTCGATCGGCGTGTTCTCGGTGACGGTGAAGGTATAGGCGTCCAGGATGCGGAAGAGGCCATCAACTTTCACGTCGCTCTTCTTCTGCGAGCCGTACGCCTCGTGTAAGTCGGCGTGCATCTCCTCGCCGAAGAACAGGGCGTTGGGAACCAGGGGTTGATTCCGGGACTCGTCGGAGAATCCGTCCACGCGGACTTCGTCGTCCTTGCAGGTGCCGGTGTCCAGACACTCGAACAAGCCGCCGTTCAGGAAGGGAATCTTCTCGAACAGGGCGCCGAAGCCTTCGGGATCCTGGAACCGTTTCTCGTGCCGATAGAAGCGGTGATCCATGTAGTGCTTGTTCACGCCCCGGTAGCGCCGTCCTTGCCGGAATTCGCGTTGGTCAAGCGGCACGGCGAGCGTCGGGAAGAAGAGGTTTTGAAGAATCGCGAGGTAGTAACTGCCGTCATCCGCGGCAGATGGGTCAAAACGTTTGAGCACGCTTCCGGCGGTTTCGGGTTTGAACAGATCGGCGGGGATCAACCCCTTCTGCCGCGCGAACCAGCAGAAGATGACGCGGGTCAGCATGCGAATGAGCGCGATGCGGTTGCGCAGATCGGCGTTCTCGATGCCGCCGTGGGGGAAGCGAACCGACTGGGCGGCCCAGAAGAACCACTCCTGGATGCGCTGGTAGAACCGCTTATTCAGCAGTTCGATGTTCAGCCGCTCGGACCAGGCTTCGTGCAGATCGTCGAAGCAGCGGATGGGCTTGGCGCGGGCAAGTTCATCGAGGGCGAAGGATGCGAGGATGTCCTGATGTCCGCGATGCGGTTTGGCCAGCGAGATGTCCTTGATTAGGCTCACCTTCTCCAACACGTCGCGGGCCGGTTCCAGTTTGTGGGCCCGGCGGTTGATGATGGCTATGCTGACCTTGTCGCCGTGCGCGAAAAGGATCAACACCGGAATGCTGAACAAGCGGTTGACGGCACGCGCAATTGTCGCGAGTTGGCCACGGGGGTAGTCCGTCTCGCGCAGACGGATGGCAAAGAAGAGGTAGGACTTCAATAGGCCGGTATCCAGTCCGTTGCCGGCGAAGAGAGCGCGTTCGCGTGTCAGATCGTTGTCGGTCAATTGGAACAGCAGGTGCACGGACTGCCAATGGGTAAACAGGACGCGTTCGTGATTGAGTGGCGCCTCTGGTCGGTCGAACTGGTCAAGAAACGCATTCGGGTCTTGAGGCAACGTGAGGTGTCGTTCGCTGCGGTACCCAAGCGCTGCGAATAGGCGGGTTGCGGCCTCCGGGAGGGGATACGTCTCGAAATCCAGGAGCACGGCGGGAATTTGTTGGCGGAGGTCGGTCATGGGGGAAGTTGGATTTTCGATGGGTGATTGTCGATTGGAGATTGCACAGGCCGATACCTATTTCATTACCCAGTCAACTCGGTAATACCTATTTCCCGTGGGGCTACAGTACATCATTTACTACACTCTTTCGCGCGTACTACATCCTTTCGCCTCAACATGTTCATGGCAAGCACGTTATGCGGCACGGACAGTGTGGTTGCCTGATCTTCCACCCATTACCCTTGGCGGATAATACCCCCCATCAATACCCTTATTTGAGGGTAATACCCTCATTCGCCACCAAGCGCCACCTTGCACCCGCACCTCTACCTAAACAAGCAAGTTCGCCTTTGGCTTTCATTTCTCCAAGTAGGGTCTGGATCCAGTCCCTTCCAACGCCGGGGCAAGCACGCTCAATATCCTTTAGACGAAAACCAGACGCTTGTTGACGGATGGAGGCAAGAACCAACTCGGCCTTCTCGCCTTTTGGAGCCGGGACTTGTCCGGCCCGCTGTTCGAATTCGTCATAAGCCTTCTTGATGATGAAGAGCAGATAGCCGATGTAGGGCCACGGATCGTGTTTGCCGTCATGCCAGCCTTGGGAACTCTGTTGGAGCGTCTCGTAGTAACGCGCTTTGTTCTCCTCGATGATCCGTTCCAAGCTGACGTAGCGGCCGACATCCAACCCCAGGTGATAGGCGGTCAGCAACAGGAGAAGCCTGGAGACGCGCCCGTTCCCATCCCGAAACGGATGAACACACAGGAAATCGAGGTTGAAGGCCGCCATGACAATCAAGGGTGCAATATCGTGGTCCCGGCTCTGGTCCTGCCAGAGCGAGACCAGGCGGCGCGTGAACTCCGGCGTTTCGGCAGGTGACACACTGCGGAACCGAACCCGTTCCCCGCCTCCCGGCAGCTTTTCGATGATATCCACCGGCTTGTCTTTGTACCGACCGGCATCCCAGACACTCCCACGGCTCAACTTGTGCAGTTGCAGAATCGTGTCCTCGGATACCGCAAGTGCGTTGCCTTGGGTGTGAATGAGGTTGAGGGCATCGCGATAGCCGGCAACTTCCTCTTCGTCCCGGTCTTTCAGCGCGGGATGGCCGAAGACGATGGTGCCGATCCGGGCTTGTTCGATTTCCACTCCTTCGATGCGGTTGGAGGATATGGCGCTCTGTGCGATGGCGTGCTCCCGCAGGACCTTCAATCTCTGGGGCGACTGGCGTGTGAACAACTCCTGAAGGCCGTGAGCGTGGCCGATGTCGGACAGATACCATGTCACGGACATGGGAATCTGCAGGCGGCGGTCTTGGATCAACTGCAAAGTCTTCATCGTTTCCCTCGCGGCGTTCGGCGCGTCACTCGGTACTGCGCGCGGCGTTCCTTCACGCCGAATCCGATCGACTTCCTCGCCGGTTCGGACGGTGGGAGAAGCAGCGGGCGGAGTTTCTGGTAGAGATCGCGCAGGGCGGTGTCGTGGGTCAGAAGCGTTCTCTCAACCTCGGCGAGGCGTTGCGCCAGCGTGGCGGTAGTCAGCAACTGCTCACGCATCTTCACGAAGGCACGGACCACAAAGACGCTCATTTCGACAGCCTTGGGGCTGTTCAGGACCGTGGCGGCCATGATGGCACCGTGTTCGGTGAAGGCGAAGGGAATGTACTTGATGTTCTGGCCCTGCTTCAAGGTCGCAAATTGCGACCTTGAATGTGTATCTATTTGACCTTTATCGGGTTGCGGATTTTCAGGCGCGCTTTGTGCTTTCAAGGCCGCGGCTTCTTTTCGCGTCAGTTGAAACGCGAAGTCGGCCGGGAACCGGTCGCGGTTGCGCTTTACCTGCTCGTTCAACCTCTTGACCTTTACGCCGTAGATACGCGCCAGGGCGGAATCGAGAATCACCTTCTGGCTGCGGATCGTCCGGATGACATCGTCTACGAGATACGGACTCACGCTTTCGGTCATTTCTGCTCCTTGATCACGAGCCAAGTCACGAGTTCGAAATCGGCGCTATCGTTCGCCTGAGCGGTACGTTCCGGGATCACGAAATCACGCCCGCTCTGCAGGCCAGCGGCGACCCGGCGGCGGAAGGTGGCGACGATGGAGTCCACGGCCTTCTGAAGCAAGGCGGAGTAGGCGCGCATGTCGGAGCCGTTCCGCGTTTCCTGATCAAACAGGTTGCAGAGTTGCTCATAGGGCACGGTCTTCTCGGCGCAGAGGAGGCGAAGAATCTCGAGGATTTGCTTGGGCTGAGCGAAACCGTAACGGACGGTCCCGTCCTGGCGAACGTAGACGAGGTAGTAGGGCTGAAGGGGGTTCACGGTTTCGCTGGCCGAAACGTCACCCTTCTGGCGCAGACAGTAGATCACGCCCGGCGCAATCACCTGATACTCGGGATTGGGCGGCACGACGGTGTAGAGGCCAAGGGGGGCATCCTCAAGCAGTTTGCGGTTGCTCTCGATGTACTTGGCCAGTTCCATCCGGAAATCGTCGAGGGTGAATTCGCTGAGGGCCACGCTCTCGCTGAAGTCCTCAAGGTCCAGAATCTCCTCGCGCAGGCGGATCAATTGCTTGTCGCGGTAGCGCAGATCCTCGTGGATCAGTTCCTCGATTTCCTCGGTCTTGAGGATGTTGTCCTCCAGGGTGGCGGCCACGTCCACCAGGGCCATGCGGGCCTCGACTCGGCTCTTGAGATTGACGTATTTCTCCAGGGCTTGCGTGGGCCAGAAATTGACGAGTTGAACCGTGCGGCAGGCGCTTCCGATTCGGTCTATGCGGCCAAAGCGCTGAATGATCCGCACCGGGTTCCAATGGATGTCGTAGTTGACCAGGTAGTCGCAGTCCTGGAGGTTCTGCCCCTCGGAAATGCAGTCCGTGGCGATGAGGAGGTCAATCTCGGCGTCCTGCGGCATGGCCGGTATCTTGTCCCGCTTCTTCGATCGGGGAGCAAAGTTGGTGAGGATTTGGTTGAAGTCGGTGTTGCCGTAGGTCGTTCGGTTGGCGCCGCCGCCCGTGACCAGGGCAGCGTGGATGCCCAGGTCCTTGCGCGCCCACGGTTGCAGGACATCGAAGAGGTAGCTTGCGGTGTCCGCAAACGCGGTGAACACAAGCACCTTCCGGTTCGGGCGGCCGTCCTTGTTCGTGGTTGGCTCGGCGACCTTCCGCTGAATGAGGCGGCGCAGTTCCTTGAGTTTCGCGTCGCGGTCCTCGGTGACATCCTTGGCCGCGGAGTGCAGCAGGCTGAGTTGCTCCTTGTCCCGCTGGAGGTCCTTGAGCCATCCGTCAAGGCGAAGATGTTCCAGACGGTACTTGAACTTGCCCCCGACGAGGAGCGCGGCCTCCAACTCCTCGTCATCCTCTGAAGCGCCGAGATCGAGTTCCAGTTCGTTCTTCTCGGGGTTCTGACTGGGGTCAGCCTGAAAGTTCCGAATCTTTCGCTCCAGGGCTTCGATCTTGGCGATGGTGCGGGCCATGGTGATTTCGAAGGAACGGACGGAGCTTTCCAGGCGCTTGAGGAAGTTCACCTTCATCATGCCGATGAGGAAACGCTCGCGGTCGGCCTGGGTGAAGGGGTCGCGGCCGGAACGGAGATACCCGGGCTTGTGCTCGGTCTTCACGTAACGCGCCGGGTTGAACAAGGAGAGCTTGTAGCCCTCGATTTCGTCGTTCAGTTTGTCGTAGGACAGAAACCGGCGCTGAAGATCGATGTCCGGGAACATGGAGATGGGTTTCTGTCGCTCGGGAAATCCGCCAAGTTGGGCGATGCTGCTGCGATAGTACCGCTGAATGTGCTTGCGCGACCGCGCGATGGTCAGTTCGTCGAGCAGTTTGAAGAACGCGGAGTTCAGTTTGTCGAGCAGATCCGCCGTCTTTCGCTCGCCGGAATGCTTGCGGGCCCACTCGGTGAAGGTGCGCTGGGCAACGGCGAGCGTTTCTTTCAGGCTCGCGATACCGATGGAGTCCTTGAACGCCGCGTCTTGCCCCTCGGTCACGATGTAGATCTGGTTGCGGAGGTCGCGAAGGTCGTTGTTCACCGGCGTGGCGGACAGCAGGAGGACTTTGGTCTTCACGCCGGACTGGATGATGTCCTCCATGAGCCGCTGGTAACGACTTCTTCGGATGACGTTGCCGTCCTCGTCGCGCCGGCCGGGCGTGTTGTTCCGGAAGTTGTGCGATTCGTCAATGACCACGAGGTCGAAGTTGCCCCAGTTGAAGGTGGCCAGGTCAATGTCGCCGGCCAGACCGGCTTCCCGGCTGAGATCGGTGTGAGAGAGGACATCGAACCGAAAGCGGTCCCGGATAAAGGGGTTGAGCGCATCGTTGTTCCGGTAGACGGTCCAATTCTGGCGCAGCTTCTTCGGACACAGGACCAGGACGCGTTCGTTCTTCAGCTCGAAGTACTGGATGACCGCCAGTGCCTCAAAGGTCTTCCCCAAGCCCACGCTGTCGGCCAGGATGCAGCCGTTGTGCTTGAGGATCTTGTTGATGGCGCCCTTGACGCCGTCGCGCTGGAATTCGAACAGGGCTTTCCATACGTCCGTATCCACGATCTTGATGTTCTGATCCAGCAGCCCGCCTTTGGCTTGGTCCGCCAGGAAGTCCTCGAAGAGGTGGAACAGCGTCTTGTAATAGATGAACTCGGGGGCGTGGTTCTGGTAAAGCTGTTCGAGATAGAGAAGCACCTGGGCCTTCACGTCCTCGACAAGTTTGTCGTCGTTCCAGATTTCGTCGAACCACGCCTTGAGGTCGCGGCGGTCGCGGTTGCTGTCCACCTCCAGGTTCAGTTCGATGTTGTTGCCGGTCATGCCCAACCCGAGGCCGCGCACGGTGAAGTTGGAACTCCCGACAAGGGCGTCGTCCACCCCGTTATGGCTGGTGTGGTACATCTTGCCATGGAGAAGGTTCGTCTGGCGGACCGACCGGATGGCGACCTTGGCGCGGATCCAATCCGCGCACTCGCGAGCGACGCGCTTCTGCTCCAAGGTGTTGGCGAGATGGAGGCCGTCGGTGTCGAGGATGAACGCCTTCTTCTCCGTGCGGTCGGGATCGAGGGCGTTGATAAAGCGCGGTTCGCCGAACAGGAAGTCCAGGTGTTCGATGCGCGTCAGGTGGTCCTTCAGCGCGTCGAATGCGTAGATGGTGAAATAGGCGGAGACGACGGACAGATTGGAACCCGGCGCGATCTTGGCGCGCAGAAAGTCGGCCGCGGACCCGCGGCGGTGGTTGTCGCGAATACCGGATACGGGGGGGGCGGAGGCCGTCGGCGTGTTCCGTTCAACGTTGTCTTCCGGCGTACTCTTCACACGTGCGGTCAGTGTATCGGGTGCAGTTTGATCCGTCCAGCCCGTGGGACATCGTCCCGACGCGGTTCGGGGTCGGCTACCGCCAGGCGGTGTAGAGCGGAATCCGGCCGGTCACGCGCTGAATGTAGTCGCGCGTCTCCTGGTGGGGCAGCCGGGCTCGCAACTGGGCGTAGACCTGGGGCGGTTCGAGGGTGTTGATGGTGCGCGCCGCGGTGCCGACCGACGTGGTGTTTCCGAAGGCGCGCGAGACATTGCCGGCCCCGGTGTTGTAGGCGGCGATTATACAGTACTGGCGGCTCAGGGGGTCCCGGATTGCGCGCAGGTGACGGGCATCGAGCAGGTGGAGATAGGCGGTTCCAAGCTCCATGTTCTTTTCCGGATCGTAGAGGTAGTTGCCGTCCACGACCGCGTCCTTCCCGTACACGAACCGGTAGGCGTCGCGGGCGCCCGATGTCGGCACCAGTTGCATGAGTCCGAACGCCGGCGCGCCGGATCGGGCCCTCGGATTGAAACACGATTCCGTGTGCATGACCGCGAACACGAGGGCGGGATCCACCTGGTGGCGTTGCGCATACTCGCGAACGTAGGGCCGGTAGCGCTCGGCGCGAATCCGGACGTGTTCAGGGATGAGCGGGAATTCGACCGTGACGGCGGTCCGGGCTTGGCCGTCTTCGCCCTTGACCGGTGCCGCAACGGGGGGCTTTGCGGCCACCATCGCCATCGCGGCCGCCTGCGCGCTGGCGGCGGTGACGGGCGTGCCGTCGGGCGCGGTGACCTGCCCCGCGAGCAGCGGCCTGTGCGCCGGCGGTTCGGGAATCGACGGCTGCGCGGCGGAGACCGTCTCGACGGGCTTCGCGGGCACGGTTCGGCGGTGGAGCACCAGTTGGCGGCCCTCGCGCAGCGGTGTGTCGGCCTGGAGGCGGTTCATGCGCCGCAGGGTTTCGATTTCGATGCCGAAGCGTTCCGCGATGCCTTCCTGCGTATCGCCTGGCTGAACAATGCGGACGAAGGATTCGACACCATCGCTGGAGACGATCAAGGACGTCGCGCGTTTGGTCTCGCGCTGACTTCGCGCCACGGCATCGACGGGGTCTTCCGTTCCGCTCAGGAGCACGGTCCGGACCGCCTCGGTCATCTGGGCCTGCACCGCTTTGTCCACGGCCGCGCCTTCGGGCAGCAGCAACTGGACGCGTACCTTGCCGTTCTCGAAATCCACGGCGCTGCGTTCTTCGAAGCGCCGGGCGTACTGCACCCAGACCTTCTGTTCCGGCACCCAGACATTGCCGCGGCCCCATTTCATGCCGGCCTGTTTCACGAACTCGTCAAACGCCTTCTGTTGCGCGGCGACGTAGGCCTCGTATTGACGGGTCACCGCTGCGCTGTACGCGGCCAGATCCGCCTGATCCCGCGCCAGCCAGGCGGCGAAATCCTCCTCCTGGGCGCTTGCGCGGACGGCCAGCATCGCCAGGGCGAGGGCGAGCGCGCGTCGCAGGAATGTACGGGTCTCAGTATGCATTCTGGCGCGCCGCGGCCGTTCGGAGAAGAATCTTGAAGTCAAGCGCCAGGGACCAGTTCTCGAGGTAATAGAGGTCATATTTGACGCGCTCCTTGATGCTCGTGTTTCCGCGCAGGCCGTTGACCTGCGCCCAGCCGGTCATGCCCGGCTTCGAGACGTGCCGCCACATATAGCGGTTGATGTCCTCGCGGAATCGCTCCACGAAGTGGGGCCGTTCCGGGCGCGGGCCGACGAGGCTCATGTCGCCCTTCAGCACGTTCAGAAGCTGGGGGAGTTCGTCCAGGTTCCAGCGGCGAAGAATAGCGCCGACCGGCGTGGTGCGGGGATCGTTCTCGGAGGCAAAGACCGGTCCGGTCGTCGTTTCGGCGTCCGTGCGCATGGTGCGGAGCTTGTAGAGCATGAACGGCTTTCCGCCGTGGCCGCAGCGTTCCTGCCGATAGAAGATCGGCCCGCGGGATGTGGCCTTGACGGCGATGGCCGCGATCGCGATGAAGGGCGAGGCGAGGATCAATCCGACAAAGCCCCCCGCGACGTCTTCGATTCGCTTGAGGCAACGGTTCCAGAAATAGTCCAGCGGCCATCGCGAGAGTCCCAGCAGCGGAATGTCGTCCAGCGATTGAACGTCCATGTTCGAGGTCATGATGTGGAAGAGATCCGGCACCATGTTGAACGTGATCAGGTTTCGCTCGCAGAACAGCACCAGGTCAACGATCCGATCCCGTGCTTGTCCCGCATGGGTGACGATGAGCTGGTGAACGGAGCGGTCCGCGACGATTCGCTCGAGGTCTTCGACCGTTCCCGTGATAAGGTCGGCCGGGATGTCCGGGTCGGGCGGCGTGTCGTCGGTGCGCAGGAAGCCGACGACCCTGGCCCTGAGCATATGCTCCCTCCGGATCGTGCGCAGGACGTGGCCGGCCACCGCATCCGTGCCGAGGATCAGAATGTTGTTCTTGCTTTCGCTGTGTTTGCCGAAGTGGCGCTCCACGCGGAAGAGGATCCATCGTTCCAGCGGCAGCAGGAAGACCAGGCATGCGAAGGACAGGCCGATGACGATACGGGCGATGTCCACCTCGTTTTGGAGTGCGAAGCCGCCGACCGTGGTCAGGATCGTCCCGATTCCGGCGCCGCGGATCAGGCGGGGGATTTTGCTGACAAACGACCCTGTCTGCGGCCTGACGAACAGTCCGAGTGCCCGGAACGTCAGCAGGTAGAGGAGAGTGGCCACACCCGCCACGCCGGCGTAGTGCGTGTACAGTGCCCCCGGCGGCTGGTTGCCGGGCGGGGGCAACCAACCGCTGTCGAAGCGGATCCACGTGGCCAGCATGAATGCACCGAAGATCGCGGCGGCGTCCGTCGCCACGGCCACGGCGCTCATCAGCACATCATGGGTATCCGTCTTGCGCACGGGGTGCAGTATAGACATGCGTGATGTTGAAGCAAGCGCCCGAATTGCAGTGACGGGAATGGCAGAGTCTGTTGTCCCCGTCGGCAGGGCGGTGTGCGGTTGCGACAAGGTTTGGGTTGCGTCACTGTATCAAATAGGTACCATAGCGCCAATCGAGGAACCCGACACGACCCTTCGAAAGGGGAATCGTTGCACCTACAACAGACAAAGGCCGGCAGTCTCGATTCGGGCGGACCTCAGTACTACTTCCACGCCGTTCCCGATCACATCAAGGATTTCCTGCGCCGTCGCGGTGCCTGTCCTATCGTGCTGATGACACCCTACGGGATTGCGCCATCTCCGTTCACAGCCGTCGGACGTGACCACAAGCTTACCGACGGCGGTCGTATTGTGCGCGGACGCGTGGGACACGATCGTATCCAGCAAGCGGGAGCTGATCGATCGGTCGGCGAGGAGATCCGGCGCTGGTATGGTCTGCCGGTGGGCAAGGACTTCGAACGGATTGACATCGAGGTGTCGCTCCATCCGGAAGGCCATTTCATTGTGTCGCCGACGCGGGTATCCTTCCGGGCCAGTCGTCGGCATCGGGAGATCGAGAAGCCGGACAGACCGCTGTCCTTCAACCGCAGGTATCAGAGCACGTTGTGGCGGCGACAAATTGACCGGGTGCGTAATGCCTCTCCCGACGAGTGGGAATGGGCTCTCGAAGAGATCGGTCGTGTGGTGAGGGACCACAAGAACCCCGCGCTCGGCCGTATCCACGAAGCCGATCTGCAACGCACGGCAGGAGCGTTCTCGAAGTTGGGGTTGACGCTCGGTCCCTACCTCACCAAGGGCTACGACTGCGCCAGTCGTTTCGAGTTCTGCGGACTTCTGCCTTACGAGTGTCCGGTGGAGATCAAGAAGCGTTCGGCCGGCTTCGCCTACCAGATGGCCCGTTACCAGCCATTGCCGCGAGCGGTTGTCTTGTGTCTCGATCATGATCTGCTCAATGTGCCCGAACACATTGACGTTGTGGAACTCAACTGCTTTGTCGATGCCTTCCCGCGACGGTGATTGCGTATGGACCGAAACAGCGTCACGCCAATACAGGATACGGTGCCGGACCAACGGCAGTTGCTGGCCAGGCACTACGGCGTCCATCCTTACTTCACGAGGCGATCGGCGAACGTCGTTCGGGCCTACCTCGATCGCTTCAGCGAGATTGGCGATACGGTGGCGGACCCTTTCGGTGGATCGGGCGTAACCGCTATTGAAGCGCTTCTCATGGGGCGTCATGCGGTGCACAACGATCTCAATCCCTTCGCCAACTTCATTGCCGAGTCAGTTGCAGACACGAGTCTGACCGACATCCGGCCGCTACGCGAGGGGTTCGATGAGGTGGCGGAAGCATGTCGTGGCCGGGTCCAGGCGGTTGAGAAAATGCCCCTTGCAGAGGTTCAGGTAATCCTGCAGGGCTTGCCCTTGCCGGAGAACATCGCGTTGCCCCGCAATTCCGACGCCGAGAGGTTCTTCGACTTGTTCACGCCCCATCAGTTGGCGGGGTTGGCTCTCATCAAGGGCGCGATTGATGGCATCAAGGACGGCCCTGTTCGGCGACTTCTGTTGTTGGCATGGTCCGCGGCGATGTCGAAACTCAACCGGACGTTCATTTCCGCGAAGGGGCGCGCGGAAAGTCGTGGTGGATCGAGCGTCTTCAGCATCTATCGCTATAAGTTGGCCAAGACGGCCATCGAGTTGCCGATCTGGGAGACGTTTGCCGGGCGTTTTGACAACGTCGTACGCGCCAAGCAGGAGGTGATTCAGGCGCGTGATGTCTTCAATGCCACGCATGAGGCATCTCGACGCGTGTCAAGCGCCGACAATCTGCGTGTACTGGCCCTCGACGCTCCGAAACTGGTGAGGCGACTCGGGAAGGGATCCATTGACTATATCTTCACGGATCCGCCGTATGGCGGCTACATTGCCTATCTGGACCTCTCGATTCTCTGGAACCACTGGCTTGGGTTCAAGGTCAGCGACACGGCGCGTGTGTCGGAGGCTATCGTCGGCGGCGAGTTGAAGTTGAGCGAGGAACACTACAAGAAGAAGCTCGCCGCCAGTATCTGCGCCTGTGTGGACCTGTTGAAGCCGGACCGCTGGATCTCCGTGGTGTTTCAGCACTGGGACGTTAGCTACTTCGACGCCATCCTGACGGCCGCCTGTGGGGCGGGCGCCGAACTGCGCGCCGCGGTCACGCAAGAACGCGAAGTGATCTGGTCTATGCACAAGAAGAAGAACCGCGAAAACATGCTGGCAGGCGAGATGATTCTGACGTTCTACAAGCCGCGGCGACCGGCTCGGATTGCTGCGGCGCGCGAATCGCGACCTGCGTTGTTCGGCGAGTTGCTGGACGCGGCCCTTTGCGAGTGCAGGGAACGTGAGGAAGTCACAAGTCAATTCCTGTTCAATCGCATCGTTCTTGCCGCATGGAACCGACGATCCATGACAGAACTGGGCGTGACGCGGGAGACCTTCATGGAGGCGTTGAGGCAGCGAGGGTGGGACTATGACGCGAAGCGGCACGCCTGGCGCAGAGGCGGGCACGGGAGTCAGCGCGAGTTGTTTGGCGAATAGACGTCTGTTGCCTGACGCTGCTCAAGCAGAAGGCGTTTTCCTTCGCGGCGTTCGTGGCACCCATTGGGCGAGGAGGGCGGCGACTAGCGCGCTGGAGATGGATCCGCACAGGGCGGCGATGACGGCTCCGGCGACGAGGAGACCCCACAGGACGAGTTGCGTCCGCGGCGCGCGAATGCTGTCTGGAGTCGCGTTGCGCCAGCGCCGCCAACTGGCAATCGCGGCGGCGGCGAACAGGAGGCCGACCAGCGCGTACAGACCGGTTCCGACGTAGACGAAGCCGGGCAACGTGCCGCCGGTTTTGACGGTGACGCCAGGCGCGGGTTGCTCGGTCAGGAAGCTGGCGATGGCCGCTTCGCCGAGCAAGGGGGCGTGCTCCGGGTGCGAAAGCAGCCTGGCGCCGAGCAGTCGGCCGCCAGGCAGTGGCCACGAGGCGGTCAGCATCTGGGCGGCGAGCGGCCAGGCGTGATCGAACCGGCCGTTCGCGCGGGCCGCCGCGACGGCAAAGGCGTTGGCCGCGGGACTGAACCCGCCGATGATCGGCCCGGAATCGACGTCGAACCCCCATTCCTTGCCGGGCATTCCTTTTGGGAACTCGCGGAATCCGGCCGCGAGCAGGCGTTCCTGCCAGAAGTGCTGTTCGGACAGGTCATACCAGCGCTTCGCCGTTTCCGGCCAGAGGCGTGGCGCAAAGGCGCCGACCCACGCATTGCCGGTTCCCCGCGAGGGCTGCTCCTGCTCGAGCGAGTCGAGATAGATGAAGAATGGAGGCAGTCCCCGCTCGTCCAGCAGCTTGCCGCTGAAGCCGCGTTGTGCGCGCTCGACGAACGTCGTGTGATCCAGGCCGGTGATCCGGTCCGAGTCGCGAATCCAGGCCACGGCAGCCAGCACGTCGATGGGGTAGCACTCGCCGGGATAGTCCTCCAGCAGCCCGTGCGCAGACCGGTCCAGTTCGGAGGACAGTTCCTGCACTTGTTCCAGCAGAAGCGGATGGTGCCGGCGGTCGCCGGTGAGCGCTTCGTAGCGGGTGAGCCCGGCGATGATGAGGGATCGGAAGAACAGGTTGTTCCGGTGCCAGAAGTTCGTGCCCCAGTACATGCCGACCCACGTGTGATGCGCGGGATCGGTGATCAGCGCGGCGGCCGCGTCGATTGCACCGCGGGCGTACACAGCAGGGGCGCCCGGCGCGTCGGCGGGCTGGGTCTTTACCCATTCCCGCTGCAGGTTCTCGGTGGCGGTGAGGTAGAACACGCACGAGAATACCGGCCACTCGGTGCTCGGAACGTCCTCTTTGCACCGGACCTTGGCGCCTGCGCCGGAAGCCACCCGGTTCCCGGCCCATTGCTCGAAGGACGGGCTCATGCTGCGGTGCAGTTGCCAGGCCAGTCGCGGGACGCCGGGTCCGCGCAGTGCCGGATCGGACAGGTGCCAAACGAGCAGTCCGACCGGTAGGAGAAAGGCGTAGAACGCGAACAGCAGCATGAAGCCGAGGTTGATCCGGGCGATGGCCGTAAGCGCGCGGTGTTCCTGTTTCGTGTTCATGGCGTTCATCTCCCTTCAATTGGACGTCGACGGATCTGATTCGGCTCCTCGTTCATCCGGGGTTGATAGGCCCGAGCTTCCAGATAATCAGCAACAGCAAGGACCCAAGTGACCAGACAGCAATGCCGATGGCGTTGACGGTCAGGAGCCCGATTCGGATGGCGCGCCGGGCGTCGAGTTTCCGCGTCGTCATGGTGGCGTAGATCTGAAAGAGCAGAAACAACGGGCTTCCGAGGAGGAGGAAGCTGGCCACGAGCGAACCCTCCAGCGGATGGGACACGTGAAGGTGATGGCACATGACGAGTGAACTCAGCAGCCCCAAGATCAGGAACGTGAGCATGAGTCCCGCATAAGCACTGGCTTTTCTGATGGTCATCGTAGGAGTCCGCTTGCTGCTGCGTTTGACGTTTTGCTTCCTTCCTGTTCTCCGAGCGCTAGGAGCCCGCAGCTTCCGCCACCGTGAAGGCCCACCAGGGGCCGGTTGAGCGACCGAACGTTGCGGCCCAGAACCACCCGGACACGTCCGGCCACGCGGCCCCGGCGCTGTCGCGGATTTGTGCCCGCACCTGGAGCGTCTCCCCGTTTCGTGACGCGCGGAATGCGCTCCACAGACAACCGTCTCCGGTTCGGACCAGCGGTCCGGGAACGATGGAGAAACCGAGCGCCCGGAAGCAGGTTTCGGCCGGGTGCATCTGTCGCGACGGGTTCCGTACCCACCGCAGCACCAGCGTGCGTTCGCCGTCGGTAAAGCGGCCGATCCGGCCGGGGAACGTTCGTTCGAACCGGCGTTCCTGAGGCGTCAGCGGCAGTTGCGTCAGGGGCCGGCCTTCAAACGTCGTCGGCCAGCCCGGGAATCCTTCGTGCGAGGTGCTCGGGGCGGGCGTCCTCAGGGGCACGGCCGCGGCGAGAAGTCCGGCGGCCAGCAGCGGAAGCGGCGAATCGGGGAGCCGGATACGTCCGCGATGCGCGGAAGGCGCCGACGAGTTCATCGTCGGCCTACAAAGAGGCGATCCGGGCTGCAGGCCGGACGTGAACGGCCCGGCGGTGTTCGAACGAATCCGTAGCGTGAGCAGAAGGATGGCGACCGCTGTGGCCGCGAAGACCAGCAGGCCGGCGGCGCTGTGGAACCACGATGGCGCGGGCACGATTCCCGATTCGGCGAGGAAAAGCGACGTTGCCCGCACCACGTTTCCGGCGAGCACGAGCAGGAACGCGTAGCCCGCGGCCTGCGCGATGCCGCCGAGCCCCAACCCGCGCCAGCACGCGGTGACCACGGTCAGGAAGGCGCCGGTCCACAGCATGCGGATGCCGGAGCACGGCGCGTCCACGGCAACCGGCGCCCCGTTCCACTGCAGCACGGTTCCCGACGTCTGGACCGCGAGCCCGGCGAAGTGCAGCAGGCCGG
>Ga0172375_10004855_pt1 | contig 19672 bp, 16 predicted proteins | sample LakKiv1m_FD_114537 | JGI IMG/M metagenome (GOLD analysis project Ga0172375, IMG submission 114537) | Freshwater microbial communities from Kabuno Bay, South-Kivu, Congo - kab_092012_11.1m | ecosystem: Environmental > Aquatic > Freshwater > Lake | place: Democratic Republic of the Congo...
AAAATTTATTAAAATTCTGCTCATTTCTTTATACACAATAACTACACCGGTGTATTATTTGAATAGTTAGGTTACATATTAAACTCTGCTGGCATGGGCAAAGCCAAAGTGTAACCTGATATTGAAAGTATTACACAATAACCACACCGGCAGGGCTCCAGCAAAAGTTTCTATAACAGAAAATTACTCCAGATTATCAGCAAACCTAAAAGCCCTCTTCATGCATTCATCTATATCCATATACCTAAATTCCCCGCATCGGCCAAGCGATATGAGAGATTTATAATTCTTCAGATACCCCTTAATTCGAGCTAAATGAACCGCGTAGTCTTTGCGATAAACAGGATATGCGTGCGGCGCTTTAACTAAAAATAACTTCTTTACATCATTGCGCCTGATAAATCCGTCTTTGGAAAGGCTGTCAATGCATATATCAAAAAGATCTTCTTTATTTGCTTTCCATGTAGAGCTGTCAATAAGGCACGGTATCTCAACACAGACAATGTTTTCTTTATCAGAGCTGGAATACCGGCTAAACCCATTCATTTCGGATATGCGGTTAAAAGGCCTGTCCAGCAAATAGGCATAGTCGCAATTGAGTATGTTTTGTTTATTAGTGAGCATGCCTAAAACAACAAGCGACCTGTATTCCAGCCTGCCGGCGGATAATAATACATCAGGAGCTGCAGAAGGGGCTAATATTTTAAGCAATATATGTAAAGGCGCTGTTGATATGATATAATCGCTTTCCATTTCTTTTTGCTGCCCTTCATGGTTATAAGTAATACGCATCCTGCCGCCTGAAAGCTCGCTGATACCTGTGACCTTACAGCCAAGATGAACAGCCCCCTTGTTTCTTTCTATGATCCTGGCTATATTCTCCGAGATCTCCCCAAACCCAGCGTCAGGATAATAAACAGGCAGCATCTCTCTCTCAATAAGAGACTCTCCCTTCTTGTCAACTTTTTGGCGTAATAATAATTTCAATGTATTTATGAAACTCATCCGGGTATGGGTCGGGATAGCCATAGAAGATAATTCAGAGCAAGGCGTTTTCCAGAACTGTTCCGTATAAGGTTTAAAAAATGACCTGTAGAGGTGCCATCCAAAATTATTAATAGCCCAACTCTCCACGGTTTCTTCTCTTCTGTCAAAAGGAAAAAATCTGGCCTTAAGAAAACTGCAGGCCGCGCGCAGCCCGGAACAGGCCCCCATCTGAAAAAGCACGCTCCGAGCTGTTAATGGATAGTCAAGATACCTGCCATTATAATAAAATTTTACTTTTCTTATTTTAGGCTGCGGCCCCTTTTTAAATAAGCCCAGAACAGCATTGATGATTTCCTTGTCATCTGAAAAAAAAGAATGAGGCCCTATATCTATAAAACAATCGCCTTCGTGGATAGTTTTAGCCAGCCCGCCCACAGATGTATCTTCTTCAAAGATATCTACCTTGATGCCTTTAACACTGAGGCGCCATCCGGCGCTTAACCCCGTTATCCCCGCGCCTAAAATAGTAATATGCTTTACCACACACACCCCCTAAAAATCAATATCTTATTTTTGTGCTGCGGATAATCTCCTCAAAGGCCCTTTCGTGTTTCAAACGATCGTTAACGCATTCAAAATATCTGACTATGGATAACGCCTTGGAAGTATCCTCATCCATATCAATATCTATCAAGGCGCGCATCCATTTTTCGCTGATATTATATTTAACAAACAATGTCGCAAGTTTACAGATATTCTTTAATTGTTTTATTGTCTTTTTCGGAAAAACAATATTTGTATTGCCGCTATTCGTGTCTCCATTAGACATGGTATTTATCGAAAACTTTCTTTCCTTGCAAAGTCTTTCCATAGCTGTCCCGGGATATACTATTAAAGGATAACAGGAGCATATACTGCCACTCCCTATTCTTTGCAGCCCCTTTATAGTATTAATGGCATCTTCTACAGGATCATCCACTGGAAGCCCTACAATACACTGCAGATTAACCGAATAGCCAAAGCTCTTCAGCCTGTCATATGCCTTTTTCATTTTCTTTTCATTGTCCCATGACCGGTTAAACAGCTCGAGCGACCCTGGGCGTATAGCCTGTATACCAACGCCTATGCAGTTGACTATCTTTTTAAGCGCAGACAGGCTGTTATCCGATACCTTTAAGGCTTGATGAGAGGTTGTAGAGACATACAAGGGAAGCCTTATCCTCTTCCCCCACATTTCAACAAATTCAGGTATCCATGTTTCTATGTCCTGGCCGAAAAAGACATCATCATCCGTCCATTCAATTTCCATGGTTTTATATTTAATGATACCTTCCGCCTCTTTGATAATTGCGGAAAGAGGCCTTCTGCGAAGATAATAACTATTGTGCGCCTCTCTCCCGAAAATACCGCTCATATGCCCGGAAGATGAGCTGCAATAAGAGCAGTTCCATGGGCAGCCAAACATGGAAAGCATGATTTTACGGTAACGCCCTGCCATTCGGGGTATATCCCTGTAATATTCATCTCTTGCGGGCGCAGCCAGATCCTCAGGGCTTGAAGGCATGGTTTGTATAATCCGATGCTTTTTGCTTAGAATTTTTTCAATGGCGCCCCTTACAGGCCCCACCACAACTATATCCACACCTTCTATCTCAGATATGGATGGGCACGACATTGCGTGATGGCCGCCAAAAACAGATACGACACCGGCTATGCCTTTCTTAATTTTACGGCTAATGTCCAGGGCCTTCCCAAAAAAAACTGTCATGGGAGAAAAAAATATAAAATCCGGCTTCCATCTGCAAACCATATCTGTTACATTATCTTCTTCAGCGTCGAAAAATTTAATCTCGTAGTTATAAAGAAGTAGCTCCCCTCCCACAAAAAGAAGCCCGTAACTCTCCTCATTACCAAAAGCGATTAGCGCGATTTTCATCGTATCTTAAAACCCCTTAAGCTTTATATCCTGTAACAACATTGATTATGTATGACACATCTTTGGGAGACAGCCACCATCCTACAGGTATGCACATCTGCCGCGACATAAAATCATCCACTCCTGGAAGCCCCGCAATAGAATCTTTAAATATCGCATGTTTGTCATTCCTCGCGTGGACGCGGGACACAGCTATTTTAGCATCATTCATCCAATCCATAAATTTTGCAGGCTTTTTAACCCGCAAGGTATAAAGCCAATAACTGCTCACCCTGTCATTCTTGTAACGCAGCGGTTCTATATCATTTAACTTGAAGAATATGTCATTATACCGCGCGGCATTATTGCGGGTTTTTTTGAGATTCCCTTCAACATATTTCAGCTGCTCAATCCCTATGGTAGCCGCGACATCATTCATATGAAACTTATAGCCGAACTCTTTTATATCAGATTCGCAGCGAAAATCCTTGCGATTGCCCTTCCTGTCAATCCCGTACCATCTAAGAAGCCTGCCTCGCTCAAAATCGCCCCTGGTTTTGCAGACAAGCGCGCCTCCGTCAACAGTGGTTATCTCCTTTATAGCCTGAAAAGAAAAACAGGTGAAATCTGATATTGAACCGACCTGTTTCCCCAGATATGTAGCGCCAAAGGCATGGCAGGCATCCTCAATCAATTTAATGCCATGCCTGGAAGCCAGCCTGCTTAGCGCATCCAGCTCGCATGGATAACCTCCCCAGTCAACAGCTATTATCGCCTTTGTCTTGGCTGTAATTTTTTTTGCCACATCTTCAGGATCTATATTGCCTGTATAAGGGTCTATATCTGCCCAGATAATTTTAGCGCCCATGGCCAGGACAGGTTCATTGGTAGCAACGCATGTTACCGGAGTAGAAATAACCTCATCCCCATACCCTACATTCGACAGCCTTAGCGCTAAATGTATAGCGGAAGTCCCGTTATTTAATGCGAGTATATTATTACTGCCGAACCATGGGATAAGACCGCGCTCAAATCTTTCTACCTGCGGCCCCTCCCCTATATATCCGCTAAAAAGGACTTCTTTAAGCGGCCTCATAACGCTTTCAGGCATAAAAACTTTAAATAGCGGTATGTATTTACTGTGCCGCGGGCATAATCTTCTCGTCCTGCAATTTAAAAAATAATCTTTCTTCATCTGGCTCAATCCCTAATTTTAACTAATCCTTATTCCCTTTTACTATATCGTAATATGTTAACCCTATCTTGGGTTCAACATCCTCATAGATTAATGTCTTTCCGTTATCAAGCGACCCAATCTGTTTCAGGCCTTTCAAATTATCTTTAAATAAACTCATATCTTCTATAGGCCAGTTATCTATATGCAGCACCCAGTATCTTGCCCCGAATCTCCGCAGGATTCTAACTGTATCATAAGAAAATATTTTGTCTTCTGGATAAAAAAGGTGCCTGTTCGTGACATGGGGAATGTATGATGAATACCCTGCGACAAGAGGTTTCCTGTGGTATAAACTGGAAAATAAGGCATAACCAAGAGAATTATCAGATGTAAGGTATTGCTCTTTTTTCATAGGATAAGACTCCATCTCCAGCACTGCGCCACTTCCATCAAGATTTTTTAGAAAGATATCCGTCTGCCTCGGTGCCCAATCATAAGGCGACAGGCCCTTAAATTCAGGGGCCCTGAACCCAGGGCTCAGCTCGAGGATACATATTAACATAAATATCGCCGCGATAATCTTCGACGCGTAAGTCGATATGTGACTGGATAGAAATATGGAGACCGCTATAGATAAAGTAAATGAGAATATAATCCCCCATCTGGCTGTCGCCTGAATCCCGGAGAAACCAGGCGCATGATACATCAAGAAGGCTACTGGAGAGACAACCGCCTTGTTATCCCCTGCCATATAGTATGGGCCGAACGCCAAAAAAGCGAAAAAGATAGCTGCTGACAGCAAATAAAAATCTAGGTGTTTCATTGCCAACAAAAGCCTGCGCCGCAAAGCATAGGTAATGATACCAGCCATTATATAAAATGGATATGTCATAGTAAAATTTAACTTGGGCAGGCAGTATTCATATTTAACGCTTTTTAGAATGACTGAGCATATGTTCAAGCAAGCTAAAAAAATAAAGACAATCATTGTAATTATAAATATGATTATAGAGCGCCTGCCAATATTGCTTAAAGGTTTGGATTCTTTTAATCTGTATATAAAAATAGCCGCTGCGCACAAAAGCAAAAAAATGGACATGCCGATATTTGTCTCGCCTTTGGCGCTGTTTTTAATATACACCCATAAAGGCGTTTTGGTTATTAGATTAAATGGCGCGTCAGGCCAATGCCTGTAAATCAGATTTGCCCAATTAGACGAATACAAGTATGGCTGATAATACCCCCTGAAAAAATCAAACTCCTCATGCTTGAAATGCATAGCCCCTAAAACAAAACTGGCTATTACGCAGGAGATTGCCAAACCAGCCAGCAATGCCTGGATAGCCTTTTTTTCAGTATTGTGAAACAGTATATTCCATAACACAAACAGCATCAAAAATACCCCTCCCATGACAAATATATGGGCAGATGACCATGATAGATAACCAAACAATATCCCCAGTAATATGCCCCAGTATAATTTTGGAGTTGAAAATATTTTAATTACTATAAGCCCGAGAAGAGGTATGAAAAAAAATGGCCAGAAGATGAACTGCCCTGATATCAGTATCAGGCTGACCCCAGAAAAACAGAATGTGGCCGCGGCGCAAAATGACAATATCCTTGTAGCGCCTAATTTTTTTACGAAATAATACGTGGCTATCCATGATAGCAGCAGGGCGGCTGCGCCACCTATCCTGAATATGACAAATATATTTTTAGTAAGCGCCCATGCGGGCGCTGCAAGCAGGGAAATGCCCCATGACGGCTCGTCAAACAGCAGGCTCGAGGCATGAAAAGGGTAATAAAAACCTCCTTCCCACATACCGCCGGGATTTAAGCCAAGTATCCTCGTGATCTGGCATTTAAGGATAAAACACATATACCACACATCAAGCCATTGTGGTTTGAATTTTGTAGCCGCAACCTGATAAAAAAATATCTTTGAAAGAAAAAAAACGCTTAGCGCTGAAACAAGAAAAAACTCAAATATCTTTTCTTTAGCTCTCATAGCCGGCTTAACCCATGATAAAATATATTTGCAGCTAGGTGCTAATCTTCCAACTTTTTCTGTTATGCCATGGCTCATATTTGCCCTTACGCTTTTATTATTAACAAGATATAGCTAATTATAACAAAGTTAACAGCTTTGAGCAATATACATTTCGGGGTTGAATTTTTCCGTTTACTTGGCAGCCCTCTGACCATGTCCCGCTGCGTCGGCGGGCTTTGCCCGCCGACGCAGCGGGACATGGTTTTATATTGTAATTTGTAACAATATATGATAATCTCTTCTTATTATATTATGGAACAGGAAAAGCCAGCAGGTTTACCGCCTATTATATTTACCTCTTTACTATGCCTTGTGCTTATCAGGCCGTTTTTTTCAGGCCTTGCTTTTCCTGTATTTGAATATTACTACGAGATATGCCTGATAGTCATTGCGATCATAACCTCATGCCTGTCTATAGAGCGCTTTAAATCTTTACCTCAAAAGATACACGCAAACCTGCCTGTATTCCTGCTTCTAATATGCTACATATCCTCAACTGTGATATCCATAAATATCAATAACTCTATTAAAGAGCTGGTTAGATTTATAAGCTGTCTTTGCGTTTTTTTTGTAACTTCAAAGGTTGACAACGGGCAAAAAAACGCGTTAATAAAATCAATTGTCCTGTCCGCTTCAGTAATCAGCGCATATTCCATATATCAATATTTCTGGGGATACACCTTTACCCTGGATTATCTAAAAAAAACGGGCAGCGATTTCCTCATAAACTCTCCTTATGCCAGGGATATACTGCTGGGCAGGCGGGCAATCGGGACATTTCCATCTCCTAATATCCTTGGAGGCTATTTAATCATAGCCTTCCTGCTGGCCCTCGAGCAGCCCTTTGGCGCGGGGATTAAAGCAGCGCTATGCCCTGTTATTATTGCCGCGGCTCTCATATTAACCAAGTCTCTTGGCGCATGGCTTAGTATTACAGCTGTTTTCGGAATATCTATATTTATCTTTTTCAAGGATTTAAAAAAACACAAGTCAATGGCTGTTATCTTATTAATACTCGCTGTAATCGGCATTGGCTTCATTGTTATAAACAGATGGGACCGTCTGATAGGCCTGAAAAACCCACACAATCCCATAATACAGCGCTTGAGCTATTGGAGGACATGTATAGCCGCCATAAAAGATCACCCGTTTTTAGGCATAGGGCCTGGCAACTTCCAGGAGGTTTTCTTGAGATACAGGGCTGGCTGGAGCACAGACACAAGATACGCGCATAACATATTTCTCCAGACATGGCTGGAGACAGGCTTGCTTGGTTTTATCGCGATGGGATTAACTTTTCTTGTTTTTATAGGTAGGTCTTTTCGAAAATCAAAGTATATTTTCCTGGCAGGGACAGCTTTTATATTTCAAAACCTTATAGATATAACCTATTTCGTTCCTGAAGCGGGTTTTGTCTTCTGGGTCATCATGGGCATGGCTGTATAATACTATAAAATTAAGCCTTATATCTCTTTGGCGGGTTATGCGGAGAGGCGAATGCAGTATCCGCGATTAGCCTGTCATACACATCCTCTATCTCCCTCGCGTTATCCTCTATGCCTTTGACCGGCGACATATTCTTTTTCAGCTCTCCTATAATCCAAGGGTTTTTTATAATACGCCGAACCTTGGCCCTTAAATCGTTTTTATCTCCGGGGTTAAATAAAAACCCGTTTATACCGTCAATAAGAAACTCCGGCATACCTCCTATATTTGAGGCGATAACCGGGGTTCTGGTAATAAACGCCTCCTGTATAACAGAGGGCGCGTTCTCGTGCCATATGGATGGGATGATCAATACGTCTATATCCCTGAAGACATCCGCTATATTCTGGTAATTAAATTCGTTCATAAATTTAATGTTTTTGTTTTTTATTATTCTTTTTAAATACGGCAGGTAGTCCTCAAACCCTATATAAGAATAAATCTTGCCGTATATTTTCAGCTCTATGTTCTTAGCCTTTATCCCATTTAAAGCCTCTATCAGGATATGCAGCCCCTTTGCCGGCAGGATTGTCCCGATAAAAGCAAGCCTGATTTTTTCTGACTCAGTCTTTGGAAACCCGTGAAACAACCTGCTGTTTAAGCCATGCCTCAATATCTTTATCTTTTCAGGATGTATGCCAAACCTTATAAATTTATCCCTCGCGAACATGGAAGGCGCGAAAAATACATCTATCATATCAAGATAACCCCTGATGCGCTGATTTCTCTTCGCGAGCCTGGCGATACCGCCTGCGCTGTCAGGCGATTTTCTCATAAACGAAAAATACGCCCTTTTAAAATATTTCAAGACAAACGCCGGCAGCAGATTCCTGCTGTAAACATAAAGCCTCTTGGCGCCTTTTTTGATAAACAGGATCTCTCTCAGGCAATCGAGGCACTCATTATCAAACGCCTCTGCCTCCGCTTTATCGCAGGGCGTATCGTCTTTTTTTAAGAGATGCCATTTGGGGCACATCAGCCAGTAGTCATGGATTGTGAAGACAATGGGTATCAGCCTCTTTTTTATCTCCCTTATAAAACCTGTGGACAAAAAAACCAGATGCTGGATATGCACAATGTCCGGCTTTATCTCATCTATTAATTTTGAGAATACGCTGTCTATCTGGCTGTTCTCATAATACGTCTCAAACGAATCGCACCACTTAAAAGTGTTATTTATAAGATAAAACGTAATCCTTCCTATAACCTTTTTTGTAACCTCGTATTCTTTCTGCTTTATATCGCAGGTCCTGGAGATAATATAAACCTCATGCCTCCTGGACAATTCAAGCGACAGGTTATAGGTGTATATCTCTGTCCCTGCCTGGTTTAAAAACGGGAGGCTATGCGCTATCTGAAGTATTTTCATATTAGGCCCTGGCCTTGGCTTTCGATTTCCTGATGCCCCTGTACTGGCCCAGCGCGCCCGCAAATGAATAGACAGGGACAAGATGTATAATTGACAAGAGGGTGCTGGCATTTCTAATATTCATATAATATTTAAGCATGGCGTAAAGATCCCTTAGCGCGCGGATAAATGAAAAAGCGAGCAGTCCGCAGGCGCTGTCAGCGCCATGGATGCCGAAAAGAGATCGCAGTTTACTGTAATTCGCGATGTTCCTCTTATACCACGCTGAAACAGAATAGTCATGAGAATGGCAAACTATGGATTCGTGTTCGTATAAAATATTATAACCGGCCTCCAGGACGAGCTTTGACCATTCTATGTCTTCTCCGAAATCCGTATCCGGGAATTTATAGCCTTCCCACACGGATTTTCTTACACATGATGAGACATTGTCAAAATTGCAAAACCTGTATTTTTCAAAAGGCCTTAACGCCTCATAATCCTTCAGCCTGTCAATACTGCTCACCTTTCCCTCTTTCGCTGAAGAAAAAAACATGCCTGTCCTTAACCTGGCGTATATCGAAGAGTCCGCGTGAGGGATATGCCTTGAATAAACGCCTGCCGCGCGGTTATCCCCTTCCAGGCTGTCTGCCATTTTTTCCATCCAGCGCTCATTATAAGGGACAGCGTCCTGCGTCATCAATATCACATATCTTCCCAAAGCCTTGGATATCCCGAAATTACGCGTAAGCCCGTGATTGAAATCCTTCTCCGCGATCTGATAAAGCCGCGCAGGGTATCTCTTCGCAATTGCCAGGGTATTATCCGTAGAGCCTGAATCAATAATAATAACCTCAAACCCAAAGCGAGTCTTTTGAGAAAACACTGCGCTAAGCGCCGCGTCCAGATATCTTTCCCCATTCTTTGTAGGTATAACCACAGAAATATCTATATTTTTCATATCTTAGCGCAGGGCTCCATAAGGCCTTTTGCCGCCTCTAATATTTTATCCAGGCCTATCATATCCATACAGGTAATATCATTATAACATTTCTTCTTATAGCACGGCCCGCATTTTGCCCCGCTGATTATTTTACAGCCTGCGCCGTACAGGTCTATCTCCTGGCTGCAGGTCGGCCCAAAAAGCGCTATAACAGGTTTTTTAAGAGCGATCGCCATATGCATGGCAAGTGTATCAGACGCTATAACCAGAGAACAGCGATTGATTAACGCGGCGAAATCCTTTAATGTGTTGCCGCATCCAGCGTCTATTACCTCATGGCCCATGCATTTCTTTATATACCGGTTTATCTCCTCTTCCAACGGCCCGCCAAGCAATATTATCTTTACAGCCAGTTCCGCGCGCAATAATTTTATAAGCTCCACTATCCTCTCTCTTCTTAAGTTCTTATTGGCAAAGGCCCTGCCAGAGCCTGTATTGATCCCTATAACCGCATCCTTTTCGCCTAAATTGTTATTTTTGAAAAAATCCGCGGCAAAATCAAGATGCCTTTTTCCCAGGATTAACTCATACTGATTGCCTTTATATTGAAGCCTTGAGCTCTCAAATATCAGTTCCTGATAAGTCTTATTATTTTTAAAAAACTTTAAATTATCGTCTATGCCAAGCAGATAGGAATATTCCGCCTCTCTGTTCAAGGGGCACAGCCTGCCTTCTCTATCCATGCCATAGCCGTATTTTTCAGGGGCCCTTACAAGCATGGCGAGAGAGATTGCCTCAAAGGCCTTGTCTAAGGAGATGACTATATCAAACTCTTCTGTCTTTAACAAAGACACGCTGTCTTCGCCATAAACAAAGATATTATCTATATTAAGATTTCCCTCCAGGAGTCCGCGGCTTTGAGGCTCTACAACCCAGGTTATGCGGCTATCAGGATATTTATCCTTTAAACCTGATAAAAGCGCCGTGGTCCTGAGGACATCGCCGGCTGAGGCCAGTTTTATAACTAATATATTTTTCTTTTTCATTTTCTATAAAAAATTCACATGCTCCCTGGGCTGTTTTATGTTCCAGAGTATCTGGTTAAAGGTATTGTCCCTGCAAAGCGGTATGCAATCTGAAAAATCTATTTTTTTAACAGCCTCTTTTCTTTTTTTAGAATTCCATATATCTTTGAAAGTGTTTTTCTTAAGATCGCCGATACAATACTTGTCATAGCCGCGCGTATGGCAGCATATATACATCTTCCCTGACGCCGATATCACTGTGGCAAACTGCTGGCCATAGCATTTCTTATAATACCTGCCGAACTGGGCGTCATGCGACATCTCATATTTATGCTGTGAGTACAGGATATTGAACCCGTTACCGCTGTGCTTCAGGCACTTCGCTATCTCATCCTGCACATCAGCCCATCGATATTCAAATTTTCCCCCGTTATGGACCTGCATAGGCCTGAATTGCAGATAATCAACCCCTGTTTTTTTTGCTGACAAAACTGCCTTCAGCATATCGGGCCTTGTGCTATCGCTGGTCAGAAAACCTATCCCTATCGTGCACCCGCTCTTTATTTTCTTTTTTATTTTCACCATCATCTCTATGTTAGAAATAACATTATGAAATTCATTCCCATTCATCCCGTGTGTTAATTTAAATACTTCAGGCGAGCCCGCATCCAGGGATACCCTGATCCATGTGCAACACCTTAACAAAACCTTTGCCGCTTTATGATTCAAGAGAGAGCCGTTTGTGATAAATCCTACATCCATGCCTTTTGATTTAGCGAGCCCTGCTGTTTCCAAGGTATGCGCGTTGCATAAAGGCTCTCCTCCTCCAGTAAAAATCAGCCCCCTTATCTTATTTTTTGCCAGCTGCAGGATAATCTTTTTCGCAAGCCGCAATGGAAGAAAACTTGCGTCGTTGACCCTGAAATAATTAACGACGCATTCAGGGCATTTATGATTGCAGATATTGGTCATATCTATCTCTACTGTAATAGGGTATGGATTTCTGCCTTTCAGCCACTCATCTATCCTGTCAAGATGCTTCAATATCTTATCAGAACTAAACTGCCTGACATCAGTATGCCACAAATTTTTGTTATTCATCTGCATTCCCGCTATTACAAGCCCGGCCTGACAATGCCATCCCTAAAGCTGTTCTTAACAATACGGCGCCGCAAACAATTAATAAATACATAAATATGCCTGTAGCGCGCAAGAGATCCAGCGCCATCTTAATATATCCATGCGCGGTCCTAAAACTTAATCTCCACCATTCGTGCCATTTATTATATAGAAACAAGTCTGCCTTAATGAAAAAAAACGATATTATTATAGGCGCAATATCTAAGCTGGTAAGTATTACCCGGCTGAATCTTATCTTGCGGCCGCGATATATCTGTATAGCCAGGCTGAATTTCATATCAGGGTCCTTTACGGTTAATATACTGCCAGAGGAGACCAATTCCGTAAAATAATGTTTTCTATCCGCAAATGTTATCACTTTGATATCCGGATTTATAAAAGTTGCCTTTGCCTTTCTCACGGCTGTCGTTATATAGCCTAATTCCCCTCGCCCGTCATCTACAACCAATACAGGCGTATTTATATCTTCATCATAAAGATTGGATAAGATAACAAAAGACCTGCCTATGGATTTTACTGTATCCTGTATACTGCGATTTATTACCCTGCGATTCTTGTCTGCGTTTTTAACCCTTAAAAGAATATCTAAAAAAGTCCTATATCTTATACGGTACCATTCGAACCACCTGTTATAAATAATCACAGGCCGCCTATTGAAAACCATGCTCACAAACACCAGGGATATGTCTAAAGAAGACAGGATGATAAAAGAATAATTCCTTTTTAATAATAAAAATAATTTTACCGCTAAACAATATTTGTTTATTACACCTCTATTTTCAGGTACAATTATCTCTATGTCTGGAAAATTTTCTTTCAAAAAATTTTCTTTATCCCTGAACGTCAAGACGCTTAGGCTCGCATTCTTGAATTTTTCTTTCACGCCTTTTATAATAAGCGCGAAGTTATTGTGCAGGATAGAGCTGCCATCAACCAATAAAATATCCTGACGCATATCTTTTGTTTGTCTTTGGCCCAAAACCACAAAAAATTTACCTATACGACCCAGCGCCTTATTCATTGTATATTACGGCCTCCTGCCGTTAGCTCTCAAGAAGGGATTTCCTGTCATCGCAAGGGCAAAAATCCGCTTCGCAGAGCGTAGGTGTGTCCAAAAATTTAAAATCTTTATCGAATAAATTCGCAAACGGCCTGAATTTTAATGGGCCGCAGCGGGCGACCTTTCCATCCTCAAACAAAAGGACTGATTCATGGCCAGCCTTGCAGAGTTTTCCTTTAGGGCTTTCACTGTTCAGTGTATACCTCAACCTATTTTTATCCTCGCCTATATAACATGTCAATACTTTTTTCTCATCATCGCTGTATGAATCCGGATAACGAAGCCCGTTAAACACGCCACAGAAAGGAGTAACAGAAAAAAGAATGCCTCTATCCTCAAATATCTTCCTGTAATATTCTACAAGCTTAAGCTGCGGAGGATAGGCCACGTATATAACCGTGTCTCCATATCCATTTTTCTTTAAGTCCGCGGCCCTTTCCAAAAAAACATCTACCTTGGCGAAGGTTGGATGAAAGCTTGAAACAATCTTCACTCTTTCAGGATCTATTTCTGAAATAACTTTATCTATATTTAATGACAAATTCGTAGTAATTCTTATACTATGCCATTCGGATATCTTTTTCACAAGACAAAGAAAATTATCATAGACAAAAGGTTCTCCGCCTGTAATTTCTATGTGGCACTTCCTATATTTATCGTATATATAATTCCAGCGTTCAATCCATGCTTGATTTGAAATTTGATTTATTCTTAAATAACGGCTTTTTGGGTCGTTCTCAAACCAGCAATAAGGGCATCTATAATTACATTTATAGTGTATATCCCACACTAAACGGATCATAACAGCCTTTCTCTTTTTAGATACGAAAATACAAAAGGATAAATACCCTTTTCAACCATTATGTTGAATGCCTTGTCAGAGAAATGGATACAGTCGCCTGGATTCAACCTTAGATCCAGGCCTTCCCTGTCTATTAAAATATCGTGTAAATCAATATAATCTATTTTTCTGCTGTCAAGGATCGTTTTAATATTAGAATAGCTCATTTTCTCATCATGAGTATAACTATTTTTTAAATAAGGCCATATCAATCCCACTATCCTTATTTTCCTTTCAGAACAGATATTTATTATACCATCCAATTTACTATTTAAAAGGGTATTTATGCTGGTTTTACTTAACCTTGTTTTTTCCAGATGAAACAATATAAAACGATAAAGATTGGAATGCAAGAAAAGATATTGATTGTAATAAAAATCTGCGGCCACAAAAGGATTCCTGTAATTATAATATTTTTTTCCTGAAAACAAGGTAATGCCCGGAATATCAAAATCATTCAGGCAAAGGCCTAAAATTATCATATCAGGTTTAAAGTTAAGCGCCCTCTTTTTCAGGTAATGATAATAGTTGCTGATATCATAACCTGAAGTCCCGCAATTCCATACTTCAAAATTATACGTTGAATTTAATGCCTTCAGGCGGTCTTCTAAAAATTTCTCATAAGAACCTAACTGAGTTATAGAATCCCCATTGCTATTATCCTGAATGCATTTCTCGGCTTAATCTGCCTTGTTTTTTCAAACCTTCCATATCCGTTTTGTAATTCTTTCGGCCTTAGCTCCCATCCTAATCCAGCATCATTTGATAGCATTAAATCAAAATTCTTGCCTTCTTTCATATCTTTGTTCCACCATCTGTCTTCGCCTATAAGAAACTGTTTAACCGCAAATTCCCCTTTCACGCGCAGATAAATTTCAAAAACCAAAAAAACAATAACGGCGCAAAGAGACGAGACCAGAAAAATTAATACAACGGGCTTGATAATCTTCATTTTGATCACTGCCATCCTATTTCTTTAAAATAACTCTTAAGGGCCTTTGCTATATTTTCAGCCAGAAGCCTGTTGCCTGCCAAAGTGCAATGGCCGAAATCGCCCCCGAACGCATCGAGAAAATAATCATTATATTTGGCTTTCATGACAGCATCTTTAAAAACCTTCTCATTATCAACAAATATTATGCCCTTATCGCCGCCTTCAAATATCTTTTTTAGCGGCAATACGGAACGCATAGGATATTGGACACACATAAGCTTTATATTTTTTTTATCCAGGATTTCTTTAAGCCTCCTGTAGTTTTCCCTTGTTTTGCTATTGTAATATTTCAATCTAAGCCCTTCGGCTATGCTGAAATATCTTTTGGAAACGCCGGGTTTATTCATCTCGCTGTATATCAACGCAAGAAAGGCGTAAAGTTCCGCGTTTTCCGGATCGCGGCTGATTCTCTCTTTTAATAATTTCTCTATTGTTTCGAAATGGCCATCGGCCTTGATAAACATCCCATGCTCGCTTAACGCCAGATTATTCATCTCTGACATCTTTTTCGCAATCTCTCCGGCTTTTTCATAGTCTTCGCGGGTTATATAATAAGTCCATATTTCCGCATGCGCTAAAAAATTATTTTTATTTGCTGGATCATTAAACAACGCGAACATCTCCGCATACCTGCCTTCTCCATTGTAGCACGCTATTAAAAAAGCGGCCGCCATATCGGCTTTAGCTGGAAACCTGTCAATTATTTCTTTAAGCACGCTTTCAGCTTCCTTAAACCTGCTTTGAAGCCTGTAACTGACTTGCAGCCTAAAATATAAATCTGAGTTATCAGCGTCCAGCTTAATGGCTTTCACCAGGGCATTTGATTCTCCCAGAAAATCCCCTCTTTCATTGCAATATTTGGCAGACTCCGAATAGTGTTCCTTGCTGTTTTTGCTTACAGGGGCATTATTACTTGCATGATCTTCAATAGCCAGGGAATCTGGGTTTTCCAGCGAAAAACTCTTTTTTTCATTATCATTTTTGACCAACTCCGCATAACATTCCTTGCTGTTAGGGGTATCATTGCTTATATAATCTTTGAGGGCTGCCGATTTCGGGCCATTTGAGACATGGCCCTCGTTTAATTTAGTTACCGCATGCAGCCATATAAACCTGGACAGTTTATAAATTTTTAATGACTGTAAAAACGATGTTATCTTCGAAGGGTTTTCCGCTTCGCGCGGTATATGTTCCCCCTCATCATTTATACCCATCATCGCGATTACCATATCTGGTTTATACTGCTCAATATTAGATTCTAATTCTGATAATATGCGCGTTGTGTTGGTCCCGCTTACCCCTTTATTTATAATACTGAGCCTTTTGCCCATATTCTCAGTATTTAAAATATCCTTCAATTGCCGGGTATAACAATGAGTGCCGTTCAGCCCATCATTTGCTGTAGTAGACTCTCCAAGGCACATAATAACATACGCCTCTTTGCTTCTAATAGAATTTTTATTTTGATATTCCTGGATGAATAATATGGTAAAACCCGCCAGGCGCATCGCCCCTTCAATCAGAGCCAGAGATAAAAAAATACCCAGCGCGACAAGCCCTATCTTTTGTTTGGCAGAAATTTTAGTTATCTTTTTCATAAACTATTAGTTTTTTAGCTCTTCCCTTCAATGTAAATAATATATACAAAGATATGTGCTATTTGAATAGTCAGATTGCATCCTTTGCCATAAATAGCTTTTGCGAGCGACCCATCAACAAGCTCAGGATTTTTATGGAGTCCCGAGCGGAGTCGAGGGACGAATTGAAAATTTAGCCTTTTATGAGCATTTTGGCGGTTTATATGCCGCATTATATGAGGCGAAAAGGCTCGAAATTGTTCGAGCCCCGCCAAAATACGATATAAAAGGCGGCCCCGAGTTACAGCTATTTATTTTGCGCGTGTAACGAGGGGTAAATTTTCAGCTGAGCGGGCAAGGCTATTTATGGCCCTGGATAACTATAACCTGGCATTTAATGTATCACATATATGTAAAGATTATTGTTTAATATCTTCCGCTGTTATATGTTCGGCTGTAATATGCGCGGCCTTTGCGTAGCCACAATGCTCGCCTTCGGAGAACCAGCGAATCTCCCTGTCTTCCTTATAGGGCTCAAGGCCTACAAATTTCACGTTATCATTTTTTTTCGCCAGTTCGCGCATGATCTCTGCGTAAGCTGGCACCTGGGCCCTTGGTATAAGATACAGGATTGCGCCGCTATTTTTTGATATCTCAGCTGCCTTTATAAGATTTGCCTCAAAATCCTCCAGAGGAACGCGCACTATGTTTTTTTTATCCTGGCCTCCAAAGAATCTATCGTGTTTATGCCTAAACATATACAATGTGACGCGCATATAAAACCATTGATATACCCTTGTATTTAGCAAAAAGCTGTTAAAATCAGCGGCTATAGCTGGTAAGTGCCTGCGCTGCGTATCTGTTATATAAACAGTATCGTTATGATCATTCCTCCCAAAAGCAAATATTATAATTTTTGGCCTGATGTGTTTCAAAAGGCGTTCAAGTAAAATAACCCCCTGATAGGAGGAATAACCCGGCACGCCGGCATTAATGACTTTAATATTTTTTGACCTAAATTTTATCCTAAGTTCCCGCTCAAGTTCGTATGTAAAAGTTTTATCATCTTTTACGCTCCATCCGAATATGCCGGAATCCCCAACACATAAAATATAAATATCTTCTTTGTTTTCCCTTCTTATTTCACCGCCTCTCAATCCAAGAGAATTAATGTGTGCCTCCGGAACCCACCATGATTTAATAACCTGGCTGGGTTTAAATTTCCAGAATAACTCTCCGTCTTTATCGTAATATTCTATATTTTCCGCCTCATAGTTAGTGCCAAAACGGCTGTAATGCCTATACGGATAAAAACTAAACCCTTTCAGGCAAAGCGCTATTTCAAAGACAGAAAAAAGAAACACTGTAATCGCGGACCCTAACGCTAATGCTTTCAAATTTTGTCTCATTTTTAACTCATTTCTCCGTCCCTTTCTATCACAAAATCCCCTATAAACAACACGTCCAAGCCTGTTTCATAAAAACAGCTTACCGCCTCCTCCGGAGTATTTACTATGGGTTCATTTTTCCTGTTGAAAGATGTGTTCAAAACCATCGGGATGTTTGTAAGTTTTCGGAATTCATTTATTAAATTCCAGAATCTCGGATTATCATCCTTTATTACTGTATGCATGCGAGATGTCCCGTCTACATGGACAATAGCTGGAACTTCGGCAGCCTTGTCTTCCCTTACCCTGAATACTTCAGTCATAAACGGCGCGGGGCGCGAATGATAAAAAAAATCTGACTGATATTCTTCCATAATAGAAGCGGCGAAAGGCCTGAACAACTCTCTATGTTTGATTTTTTTATTGACAATATCCTTCATTTCATGGGATTTCGGATTTGCAATAATAGACCTGGCGCCCAACGCGCGCTGGCCGAATTCCATCCTGCCCTGAAACCAGCCTATTACCTTCTCTTCCTTAAGATACCCCGCGGCATCGGCATAAATATTATCCGATTTTCTGTATTTAACTTTATTTGCGTTTAATACAGTCTCTATGCTTTCATTATTATAAGCCGGCCCTAAAAAAGCTGTCTTAAGGCAAGCGCCTTTATCGCTGCCATATAACTGATAATAAACAAACAGCGCTGCGCCCAGTGAAGCGCCTGAATCAGATGCGCATGGCGGTATAAAAACATTCTCTGCTATTTTATTTTCCGTTAACAGCCCATTAGCCACAGAATTAAGCGCTACGCCGCCGGCCAGACACACATTATTGACCCCTGTGTGCCCTACAGCTTTCTCTACGATATGGCACATTACCTCTTCGAGCCTCATCTGTAAAGATGCGGCTATGTCTTTATGCCTTCGCGATATCTCCTCATCTGGTTCCCTTGGAGGCCCAAAAATTTTTTCAAACCTTCTGGAATATCTTTTTTTACTGCCCCAAAAATAATTAAAATACCTTATATCTACTTTGTATAAATTAGAATCCAAAGGCACAATCTCTCTAAAATAATCAATGAATTTTGGCTCTCCATAAGCTGCCAGGCCCATAACTTTATACTCATCTGACAGCGGATAAAATCCCAGATACTGCGTGACAGAAGAATAAACCTGGCCAAGAGAATATGGGGCGCTCAGCTTGTATATCGGCCGTATTGCGCAGCCCTCTCCTAAGCCGCACCACGTAGTATCGAATTCTCCTATACCGTCAATAGATACGATTGTGGCTTTTTCAAAACTCGACAGCATAAATGCGGAAGCAGCATGAGCTAAATGATGCCCCACAAAACAAAATCTGCCATTATAGCCATACCGCTTTCGCAGTTCTCGCTCTATGCTTAAATACCCGCTCTGAATGCCTCTAAGCCTGACAAGATTTATTGTATTAGGCAGATACCTAAAAAAATATTTTAGCTTCTTTGCGAAATACAGCCTTGGATCCCAGAAAAACGCGATTGCGTCTAAATCTCCCGCTTCAATGCCGGCATATTTAAAACAATAATTTATGGAATTTTCTGGAAACGAGCTGTCAAATTTTTTTCTTGAAAACCTTTCTTCCTCTACAGCCGCGATCACGTTTCCGTTTTCGATAAGCGCCGCGGCCGCGTCATGAGTCCCGTAACAGGTTACCCCCAATATATAGCCCATAGATTATCCGCCAATTCGATTAACAAA
>Ga0172375_10004860_pt1 | contig 19661 bp, 17 predicted proteins | sample LakKiv1m_FD_114537 | JGI IMG/M metagenome (GOLD analysis project Ga0172375, IMG submission 114537) | Freshwater microbial communities from Kabuno Bay, South-Kivu, Congo - kab_092012_11.1m | ecosystem: Environmental > Aquatic > Freshwater > Lake | place: Democratic Republic of the Congo...
AAACAAAGAATTGAGATGCGGACTGGACAGTGACACAACCTCGGTATGGAACGACGATTTGAGCAGGCTGAAAGACATGGGTTCTGACTTGGCGGGCGGGGACGAATACCTCCTGCTGGTGGCGAAAGCGAATGTCCTGGGCTGTCTGAAGAAACATGTGGAGCGTGCAAGACGAAACAAGAAAACTACCGGGTTGGATGCCATCGAAGCGTTTATACGTCAAGAAGCCCAGAACCTGGCCGACAACTTTCCCGAGCCTCCACTTAAAGCGCTTCTCAAACAGATGGCCGAAGGGAAGTCGCCGGACATGGACGCGGCGATGTCCGGACTTGGCGCCAAGGATGGGGCAACAAACTCCGCGCCCGTAAAGGCTGCATCTGTAAATTAGCCGCTATGGTTTCGGTCGCCAGCCCCGATGTCAGGTCCCTAGCAGTGACAGGAACCCCGTTCGTCACGGGAATCAACGGGGCAATGGCAATTGACCTGTCGGCCCGTTTGTTTCGGCCGAATCCGCTATTGCGGCTCCGCCCCGGCCGTGGCAATATCACCAACGAATATGGAGATCCCGGGCTTTCAGATTCTTGACCAGCTGGGCGAAGGACCGATGTCAACGGTTTGGAAGGCCCACCAGATTTCCCTCAACCGCATCGTCGCCATCAAGGTCCTCAAGCAGAAGTTCACTGTCCGGCCCAACGAGGTCCACCCCGTCTTGAAGGAAGCCCGGACCGCCGCCGCCCTCAAGCACCCGAACATCATCCCGATCTATGACGCCGGGGAAATAGACGGAACCTTCTACTTCGTGATGGAGTTCATCGCCGGCTCAACCCTGGGCCAGTTGATTCAGAAGAAGGGCACCATCTCCCAGAAGAGCACGCTGAATGCCGCTCTGCTCGTGATCGAAGCGCTCGATCACGCCTGGAAAACCGCCAACCTCGTCCACCGCGGCCTCAACCCCGACAACATCATGATCGACGCCGACGGGACCGTGAAGGTCGCCGATCTCGGTCTCGCCAAGATGTCCGATCCCGCCCACCTGTCGGTCCAGCTCCGGGAAGGAACCGTGAAGGAAAAACTCAACTACACCTCGCCTGAGCAGGCCAAGTGCTCCATCCGGATCGACTTCCGCACCGATATGTACGGTCTCGGCGCGACGCTGTACCACATGATCACGGGCAAGATGCCGTTCAGCGAGTTTGGTCCCAAGGAAGTCCTGAACCAGCAGTTAACCGGGTTCCTGAAGAACCCTCGTGACATCGTCCCGGCCACCTCCATCGGCATGGCCCACATCATCAGCACGTTGATGATGAAAGACTACAAGGCACGCTACGCCAACTGGTCTGACGTGGTCGCCGACATCAAGAAGGCGTCGTCCAGCAAAGTGAAGATCGTCAAACCGCCGGTCGAAGACGGCGTCGAACCGCCCGTCAGCACGATCTTGCCTGCCCAGGAGCCGGAGCCCGTGGCAGCGCCCAAGAAGCGTTTCACCTTGTCGTCGGCCGCCGCCGACGACGAGCCCGATCCCGACGCCCCGCCTCCCCTGAGAATTCCGTGGTATGTCCAGCTGCCGGTCTGGGTGCTGATGTTGGGATGGTGGAGTTTCCTGATGTGGTCACAGTTGCGTCTACCCGCGCTGGTCCTGCCGCCCGAGCCCGTCGCGAGTACGACCACGGCTGAACGCCGCACCCCCTCGTCGTCATCTCCCTCTCCCGGCGCGCCCCGCCAGCCGGAGACGCCCCGCGCACAGCCGACGGGGCCGACGAGAGCGCCGGTTCCCACAGCGGAGGACCCGGAGAAGCAGAACCTGGATTCCTTCAAGGCCGGGATCGCCGCGTCCGTGGCTTCCGGCGAAATCGATCGAGCGCTGGCCATGATTGCCCAGGAGGAGGAATACAATCACTCCAAGGACTTCACGGCCGACCTCAAGAGTATGCGCGACATGCTCACCGATGCCCGGCGAGCCATCGAATCCGCGCTATTGAAGAAGCTGGGGCAGGAGCTCACGATCAATGACAAGGGCCAGTCGCGACGGGTAACCGTCCGGGGCATGTCGGGAGGCGTCATCTCGGCGGACTACGCGGAAAAGGTCGGCGACACCAAGGTGACAAAGACCCTGAGTATTCCGGTGACCAAGGTGGACCCGGCCGAACTGATCCGCACCATCGGGGCCGACAACACGCCGGGAAAGAGTCTCATGAAGTATTCCCTGTGCATAAAACAGGGCGAATTCTACGCGGCCAAGAAAGCGGCTGCCAATTGCCCTCCCCTGTCGGAATGGCTGATCAAGGCGGCGGACGCCAACAAGCCCGGCGCCCAGGAATGACACACGCGAGACAGTAGGTATCCGTGAGCCGACCATCAGAATCTGAAAAGCGAATCGCGTTCCTTCGCCGGGAGTTGAACCGGCATAATCGCCTCTATTACGTGGAGGCACGGCCGGAGATTACCGATCGCGAATACGACGCGCTTTACGACGAACTCAAGAAGCTCGAGGAGCAGTTCCCCGCCCTCGTCACCCCCGACTCCCCCACCCAGCGCGTCGGCGGGGCCCCCCTCAAGGAGTTCCGCAGCGTCCAGCACCGGCTGCCGATGATGTCGCTGGACAACACCTACAACTTCGACGAGTTGCGGGAATTCGACAAACGCGTCAAGAAGCTCCTGCCGAACGAGCCGGTCGAGTACGTGTTGGAACCCAAGGTTGACGGTGTCTCCATCAGCGTCCTCTACGAGAACGGCCACCTGACCGTGGGGGCAACGCGCGGCGACGGCTCCACCGGGGACGATATCACCGCCAACTTGAAGACCATCCGCGCCATTCCACTCGCCCTTACTCCGATACTCCCACACTCCGATACTCCCCTACGTCTTCTGGAACTGCGTGGCGAAGCGTACATGACCCGCGACGGGTTCCGGAAGCTGAACGAGGATCGGGAGCGGGCCGGCGACGAGCTGTTTGCCAACCCGCGCAACGCCACGGCCGGCTCGCTCAAGCAGCTGGATTCCCGCGTCGTCGCTCAACGCCCGCTCGGCGCCGTGTTCTATGCCGCCGGCTCAACGGAGGGCATCCTATTCAAGACCCAGGCCGAGCTGCTGAGAAAGCTGAAGGAACTGGGCTTCCCGACTTCACCTCTCTGGTGGCTGTGCAAGGATATCGACGAAGTGATGAAGCGCGCTGAGGAGCTGCAGACGCTGGAAGAACAGCTGCCCTACGAGATCGACGGCGCCGTGGTGAAGGTCAACGACTACGGTCAATGGCAACGGCTCGGCGCCACGGCCAAGGCCCCGCGCTACGCCATCGCCTACAAGTACGCCCATGAACAGGCGGAAACAAAACTCAATGCCATCACCGTCCAGGTCGGCCGAACCGGTGCCTTGACCCCGGTCGCCGAGCTCGAACCGGTCTTTCTTGCCGGATCCACGATTGCCCGCGCGACCCTCCACAACGAGGAGGAAATCAAGCGGAAGGACATTCGCGTCGGCGACACGGTGATCATCGAGAAAGCCGGCGAAGTCATTCCCGCCGTCGTGGCCGTGGTCCAGGCGAAACGCCCTGCAGGCACACGACCATTCGATTTGCCGAAGCACATTCACAACCAGTGTCCGGCATGCGGGGGCCCCATCCGGCGTGACCCCGAGTTCGTGGCCTGGCGCTGCGAGAACCTCGGCTGCCCGGCCCAGCTTAAGCGGTCGCTCGCTCACTTTGCCTCCCGGCACGCCATGGATATCGAGGGCGTGGGCGAAGTGCTCGTGAACCAGCTCGTCGACCAGAAGCTGGTCAAAGACGTGTCCAGCCTTTACGAATTGGCCGAGGCGCCCCTCGCTGCCCTGGAGCGCATGGGCGAAAAGTCGGCGGCCAATATCGTCGCCGCCATTGCCCAAAGCAAGGGTCGCGAGCTCTGGCGGCTGGTTCACGGCCTCGGCATCCTGCACGTGGGCGAAGGCGCCGCACGGAAGCTGGCGGAGCAGTTCCTAAGCTTGGAGGCTCTAGCCAAGGCGAGCGTTGACGACCTTCAGAAGACGCCGGATGTCGGCCCCGTCATGGCCCAGAGCGTTCACGACTTCTTCCACAACCCGCGGAACCAGGCCATTGTTGGAAAGCTGCGCGAGGCGGGAGTCCGGACGAAGGAGACGGCGCCGCCAAAGCCAAAGGCCGCCGGGGGCCCCCTGGCCGGGAAGACCGTGGTCATCACCGGCACGCTGGAGAGGTTCTCACGGGATGAAGCGCGCGAGGAGTGCCGCCGGCGCGGCGCCATCCCCACCGACAGTGTCAGCAAGAAGACCGACTATCTCATCGTCGGCGCCGACGCCGGCTCCAAGCTCGAGAAGGCCAGGAAGCTCGGCGTCACGATCCTCGACGAAGCGGCGTTCCTGAAGTTGTTGAGCTGAATCGTTCGCTTCGACACCGAGAGCGAGGCCTGGGCTCTACACCTTTTCACCCGGCATGAAAGGAGGGATGGGGCAGTCGAGGGCGTCGCCCACGGCGCGAAGCAGCTCGGCTTCGTCAATGGTGACTTCGCCGTCGGCGCCGATACAGGCGGTGCAGGCCGTCAAAATCGTTCGCTTAATAACCGGCGCCGCCACGCTGAACTGGGCTAGGGAATCGTCCAGCGCGGGTAATCCGCACTGATCCACCGGTAACATCTGGAGCGTTCCCTTCTTGATCGCCTCGGCGCCCGCCGCAAAGGCCTTCTGGGCCGCCGGCAAGTCGTCCGCACCCCAGTAGGCCAGGCACGACAGCAGTTTTGCCGCCGTCGGGCGGAGCGCCGGCCAATCGTAGTACTCGATCGCACCAGGCCGCGTTTTCTCAAACACCGGGGCCAGCCGCCGCATCACCATGCGCTGCAGGGTATACTCAAAAAGATCGATCTCCTTGTCGGCGTTCACCAGCTCATTCAGGTTGGCGACAAAGCGGGTATACTCTTCACGGGTCAGGCTGCGCAGGGCACCGATGGCCACATCGGCAACCGGAAGCCGGGCCTCCGGTTTGAGCACCGCGATCAGGGGCCCCACGGCCTTCATTCGCTCCAGCACGTCCCGCCCGGCGCTCCGGTCGAGCGCGGCCATCTGGGCTGTGCGTACGGCCTCATCCTTGGCGAGAAGCAGTGCGTACGTCACCGCACAGGCGCCAACCGACTCGCGCATCATTTCGCTCAGGCGCGTCGGCAAACTGGCCATCAAGGTCGATGCGTAGACGAGGTGCGCCGCGGTCGGCGCGCCGACCCGGGAGATCACCTCGCCCGGCTTGAGCGCCAGGGTCGGCCCGCCACCGGAGGTGGAGGTGAACCCCGACATGGCGGCCAACTCCGTCGCGCCCGCCGCCGACGCCGTCACCTTCCCGAAACTGCCGTCGAACTGCGGGTCCAACCGCCGGATTCGATCCTCCAACGGCGGGTGTGTGGCCATGAGATTCAGAAACGAACTTCGGAGCCCGTTGGCAAAAAAGAGATGACTTGCCTCCTGCGCGTGGTCGTTGGTCACACGCGACCCGGTGATAAGCCCGCCTATCTTCTTCAGGGCGTTGGCAATGCCGTCCGGATTACGGGTGAACTGAACCGCCGACGCATCGGCCAGGTACTCCCGCTGCCGCGACACGGCGCTCTTGATGAGCTTGCCGAAGAACACGCCGATGTAGCCGATCACCATCAGCAGAAGCCCGAACAGGGCGATGGCCGCCACAGCCCCGCCTCCCTTTCCCCGCGACGACGAGCGGGAACGCCCCACGCTGCGAAAGGTCCAGTACCCGATCAGGGCAATGATCAGAATGCCGTTGAGAACCCCGATCAGGCGGATATTGAGGCGCATGTCGCCGTTGAAGATGTGGCTGAACTCGTGGGCGATGACCCCCTGGAGCTCATCGCGGTTGAGCTGCGTGATGCAGCCGCGGGTCACGCCGATGACGCAATCGTTCGTCGAGAAACCCGCCGCGAACGCGTTGATGCCTTCCTCCTGGTCGAGAAGGAACACCCGGGGAACCGGCGTACCCGAGGCGATCGCCATTTCCTCAACGACGTTGAGAATCTTGCGCTCGTTGCGATCCGCGCTCCCCGGATCGATGGGCCGACCGCCCAGCATGAGCGCCACCGCTTCGCCGCCTTTTCCCAACTCGGCGATCTTATAGAGCGTGCCCAGGAGAACGATCGCCACGGTGACGCCGGTCACCCAGGCGAAAGCGAGCGGGTTCCAGATCGCCTGGCCGACATCCACCGCTTCGCCGCCCTTGCTCTGCATTCCGATGAAGACCGCTACGTACGCCAGGTAGACGGATACAATGATGAGGGCGACGGCGACGATGTAGTAGAACACCAGCAAGGACGTCTTCTTGCGAGCGACGTCCTGATACTGGAAGAAATCCACACTGGTGGCGACAGGCATAACCTTTTCCGCCGTTAGGCTTAACCCGTTCGACGCGGCTCGCCGCGAATGCTCGCCATGAACGGTGCTTACGCACCCTGCTCAGGGCAACCCTTCGGGTTAGAACTTCACCTTGACGGCTTCGCGTTCCCCGGGAGCCGACACCTCGAACAACGTCGCGTCCTGGAACCCGAACATTCCCGCCACCATCACGGCGGGGAACGTCTGGCGCGCCGTGTTGTAGGTCATCACGGAGTCGTTGTAGGACTGGCGGGCAAACGAGATCTTGTTTTCGGTGGACGTCAGTTCTTCCATCAACCCGGCCATGGTTTCGTTGGCCTTCAGGTTGGGATACGCTTCCGCCAGGGCAAACAGCTTGCCCAAGGCCCCGGTCAGGACGCCTTCGGCGCCCATCAAGCCCTGCATGGCCGCGGCGTTGCCGGGATTGGCGGCCGCCACCTGATTGGCACTCGCCGCCTGATTGCGCGCCGCGATCACGGCCTCCAGCGTTCCCCGCTCATGGGCCATATAGCCCTTTGCCGTCTCGACCAGGTTGGGAATGAGGTCATAGCGCCGCTTGAGCTGAACATCGATCTGGGCGAACGCGTTCTTGAACCGGTTTCTCAACGTCACGAGCTTGTTGTAGACGCTGATCAGGAACACCGCCAGCACCACGACAACCGCGACGACAACGATCAATGCTTTGGTACCACCCGTCATACTGACCTCCTTGGCGTTCTCTTTCCGCCCGTATTTCCGTTATTCGTATTAGCTTATGCCAGACGGGCGAAATGTCCAGCCCGATAGTCACGCCCAAATCATCGCCAGCAAGGAACCGTTTGCCGACACTCCATGCGCCATCCGGGATGTCCGCGGTCAGGCCCGTGGCGCAACGATGCAAAGCAACGAGTAAGTGGAGTGGAGGGAATTGGCACATTCTACTTTCTTGGTACGACCCTATCACGCCCGCGGCGGCCATGTCACCGAACCCGAGAGTAATCATGGGCCTGTTGCCGGCGGTGCATCCGAGCCCCGGCGTTCCCCGCGCCACCGGCGGGGACGACGACGGCGACGACGATGGCCGGGAGCCTGTTCCTGCCCCGGGTGCGGATGGGGCCCCGGCGCATAATGGTGCGGTGCCTGCCGGTCACCTGAAGGGCCACCACCCCGGTGCTGTTCCTGGATCTGGAGCCAGCCATGAAGCGCGCGGGGATCGATCCCGGTCGCCGCCACGTGAAGCCGGTATAACGCCAACGCGCTCCGGAAGGCCGGATTCGCCGCCACCCGCTGCGGGGAAACCCGCCGCTGCGCCGGTCGGCCGGCCGGAGGCGGCGTCGGGTCTTCTTCCAGCCACCGTTGCATATCCAGCGCATGAACCAGCTCGTAGAAGACCGCCTTGGGCATCTGGAATCGGCGGGCGACGGGCTGCAACATGTCTTCGGCCACGTCAAAGCCGGTCATTGGCTGTTCCCGGTTCCGCAGCTCCTGCATGCGCCGGAGGAACAGCGGATAGCACAGGCTCCCCCACATCAGGACCGGCGTAGACGCCGGCAGTCCGCTCTTGCCCGAATCCACCGCCCCGAGATACTTCCACACGACGGATTGGTCATGTCCCGTCTCGTCCACGAGGATGTCGATCTCGGGAAACAGCACGGACATCAGGCGTGTTTGGCGCAGAAGCCGGAATGCCGCCTCGCCCGAGTTAAACGCAAACAGCCGGTAGATTTCTTCCAGCATACGGGCCGGCGCCGCCTTGAGAATCTCACCGTGATGCACCAGGATGGCCGCGTAGGTGGCGGGTTCGATGGTGAACCCCAACCGCGAGGCGAACCGCACCGCGCGAACCATTCGCACGGGGTCCTCGCGGAAACGCAGGTTGGGGTCCCCGATGCACCGAACGAGTTTGCGCTCCAAGTCCTTTAAACCGCCGACGTGATCGATAACTCGGAAGGTCTTGATGTCGTAGAAAAGGCCGTTGATCGTGTAGTCGCGGCGGCGGGCGTCTTCCTCCGGCGTGCCGAACGTGTTGTCCCGGTGATGGAAGAGGTCGCCCTCCTCCTGCTGCGCCTCGTCCACGTCGGGCATCCGGCGAAAGGTGCTCGTTTCGATGACCTTGGCGCCGAACTTGATGTGAGCCAGCCGGAACCGCCGGCCAATGAGGAAACAATTGCGGAACAGTCGCTTGATCTGGTTGGGGTGGGCGTTGGTGCTGATGTCGAAGTCTTTGGGCGCCCGGCCCAGAAGAAGATCGCGGACACCCCCACCCACGAGATAGGCGGTATAGCCGCTGCGATCCAGATGATAGAGGACTTTCAGTGCGTCTTCGTCAATATTCCGTCGGGAAATACTGTGTTCCGCGCGGCTACGTATGACGGTTTCGCACTGCTCCATCACTGTCCGTCTCTATCCGACACGATGAACCGGCAACGTTGCCGGCTACATTCTCGGGCCGGCGTCTCGATCCACCTTGGGCCGCGCTTCGTTGACCACGATCGCCCTGCCGCCAAGGTCCTTGCCGTTCAGCTCCTTGATGGCCCTCTCGGCCTCTGCTTTGTCCGGCATCTCGACGAAACCGAACCCCTTGGAACTGCCCGTTCGTTTGTCCGATATGATTGTGGCGCTCTCGACCTTGCCAAACTCCGAGAACGCGTTCCTCAACTCGTCTTCCGTCAGATTATACGACAGATTGCCTGCATACAGCCTCATCGGAACACAACCTCCTTCCAGCACCCACTCACTACCACCTCATTCAACTGACAAAAACACTACCAAAGCAGACTGGCTTTTTGCAAGCCCTCTAAAACACCGGAACACGCCGGCAGACAGGACCCCCCCACAGAGACAGGGCAGTGGAGAGCGGACAGGAGGATCAGACGGGAATGAGGGAGCACGGCGCACTTGGTCGTTGAATTGCCCCACCCGGAACCCTAGTATGGGCCGCCGTGAAAAACCAAGGCCCGATCCAGACCATCATCAAGCGAAATGGCAGCATGGTGGACTATGACCGCCGCCGTATCGCCAACGCCATTCTGAAAGCCACCGCCTCGGTGGGAAACCCGAATCCGGCCACGGCCGAATCCATGGCGGAGAAGGTTGAAGCTTCGCTGATCAGCACCTACGGTTCGGGCGCCATGCCGAGCGTGGAGGACATCCAGGACATGGTCGAGAGCGTCCTCATCGAGAACCGCCTCTCCCGGATCGCCAAGAACTACATCATCTACCGCCACCAGCACGCCATGGCGCGCACGGCGAAGGCCTACGAGTTCGAGGTCACCGACAACGTCCCCTACCGCAAGCTCTACGAGGTGCTTCGCTGGAACATGGAGCACCGCTGCGACTCGGTGGAATCGCTCAACCGGATCATCGCCAAGGGGAAGTTCCCCCAGCTCGTTAGGGAATGCGACCAGCGATACGCCGAGGAGATCAACCTCGCCGCCGCCCGCATCCTCCAGAATGTGAAGAACATCCGGATCGTCATCGTCGCCGGCCCCTCCTCCTCCGGAAAGACCACCACGACGATCAAGACGAGCGAACAGCTCCAGAAGGCGGGCGTCGGGCTCAAGGCCATCAACATCGACCACTACTTCTTCAACCTAGACAAGCATCCCGTGGACGAGTTCGGCGACCACGACTACGAAACGCCGGCCGCGCTCGATCTCGACCTGATCAACGAGCACCTGCTGCAGCTCCTCGACGGCAAGACGATCAAGACCCCGCGTTATGATTTCAAGAGCGGCCAGCGCCGCCTCAACGTCCACGAGCTGTCGCTTGCGAAGAACGAGATCCTGCTGATCGACAGCCTCCACGGGCTGTTCGACGGCATGACCCGGAGCGTACCGGCAGAGAACAAGTTCAGGCTGTATATTGAAACCCTCGGGCAGTTCCGGATGGCGGACGGCACCTTCATGAGGTGGTCCGACAACCGCCTGCTGCGCCGGATGAACCGGGACAAGGATCACCGGAATCTCAAGCCGCTGGAGACCCTGACCCACTGGCATTACGTGCGGAAGAGCGAACTAAAACACATCATCCCTTTCATCAAGCGCGCCGACTGCATTGTCAACAGCGCGCTTCCCTACGAGCTGCCGATCTTCAAACGCACCCTCTTCCCCTACTTCCGGAAGGCGATCGTCAACTACAAGGATGATCCGCGCCGGCTCGACGCTCACATTCGCGCCAACCGTATCCACAGTCTGTTGCGTCCGATCCGGATGGTCAGGGATGACTCCTGTATCCCGCCCGACTCCCTTCTCCGCGAGTTCATCGGCGGCAGCAGTTACCGGTATTGACGCCTCGTTCTTCGCCAAACCGAAGAACGCTATTCCGCTGCGAACGCCTCCCATACAGGCAACGCCGCCTTCACGTCGGTCACGGCGGTGGCGAATTGAATCTTCAAACCGTCCAGCCGTTTCTCAACAGCCGCCACGGCGGTGATAACGATTTCAGGATCCAGATTTGCCGAAACCCAGTGTGCATCCATGCCCTGCAGGGCGGGAAACAGACTCTGAACGATGACTGTGTACGTGGCCTGCAGTTGAGCCGTCTTTTGAACATAGGTCGCCCAGGTCACGTTGTTGAATTCCGCCAGCATCTCATTCAGTTTCTGCGTCTTCTTATTGGAGTTCTCCGTCACAGCCACATTGCGCATCTCCTGTGGCTTGGCGTTCTCTTCCTGAACCAGCTTCACGAGGCTCGCGGATGTCTGCTGCTGTATCCTCTGGACTTCCGCCTGAACAGCGGCGGCCTCTTTCTGAGTCGCCTCCACGAGCTTCTGCAGCTCCAATATCTTGGACTGAACACGGCCTTTGGTGGCGCCCAGTTTCTCGACCTGTTTGTCTCTGATCGTCTGGGCGCTCTCGACCCCCTTGTCCTGGGCCATGAGATTACCGTATCCGAGTACTGCAAGCGATATGGCGATGATCACTGTCGTACGCATGTTCTAGCTCCTCAATTGTTGTCTATCTTCCAACTATGAATAAATTCCGCTCACGGGTGAAAAGCGCGACTATTCCTTCGTCAGTGGTTCCCATGCCGTCACTGTCTTCTTCAGTTCAGCAAGGGCGTCCGTGTTCATGGCCTTGAGATCGTCGGCGCCCTTTTCAACGGTCGCCCACAAGGAGATGAGGACTTCGATGTCCAAGTCGGCGCTTATCCACTGAGCTTCGGCCGGCATCGAAGGCAATACATATGTGGTAATCTGCCCGTAGATGCCCTGCATGTCGGCGAGCTTCTTGTTGTAGTTTGCCAGAGCGGCTGCAAAGGTCTGCCCTATCTCGCCCAGCTTCTGCTCTGCGGTCTTTTTCTCTTCCTGCTGGATCTGCTTGGGAACGCTGGCGGCCATCTTCTGCTGCAACTGTTGAACGGCGGCTGACAACTCGGCGGCGCCCTTCTGATTCGGGTCGAGCAGCTTTTGGAGCTCCATCAGCTTCAACTGCATCTGAGCCTGTCTGGCGACGTCCGCTGTAATTTTCTGCTGTATCTGTTGAATAGCGGCCTGCATGGCCGCGGCGCCGTTCTGCGCCGGATCGAGGAGTTTCGGCAGCTCCGTCACCTTGGACTGGATGCGTCCTTTCATGGCGCCCAGTTTCTCAAGCTGCTTCTCTCTCAGGGCTTGCGCATCGTCCGCAGCCATGAGATTCCCATATCCCAACATAACAATCGATATCACGACAACCGCCGTCCCACGCATATTCCGATTCTCCTTTCCTGACTCTCACCACACGCATCGACGGAGTGCAAGAGACGTGCCAACGGGACCGCCGACCCACGAGGCGTCCTATCCCGCTATGGAACAAGATGTTAAGCCAGGCGGTCCCTCCGCCACCGGGAAAGGGGGACCGAGTAATGTGCTCCTCCGTATACAGATTTTCGCCGGAAGCGCCGTCCCGTGTATGCATGGAGAACAGGGGAGTGATGGAGCCGGATCGCCTCCCCGTATTCCCCCTGCGATTTCTGTCTGCGCCATTTCTCGACGCCTCCTTCCGGTAACATTTACTGCGGCGCAATTCGGTTTTCGCCACGCGGCATTTTCGCCGCTTGCCATCCCCAAGACGGATCGTTAGTGTACAGTCCCTTAATTTCCACAGGAGACAAGAGACATGGCAAAGACATACAAGATCGCCGTGATCGGCGGAGATGGAACCGGCCCGGAAGTCATCCGGGAAGGCGCAAAAGTGCTGAAAGCGGCCGCGAAGAAAGGCGGCTTCAAACTGGAGCTGAAGGACTACGACTTCGGCGGCGAACGGTACCTGAAGACGGGAGAGGTCCTTCCGGATTCGGCGGCCGGCGAGCTGCGCAAATTCGACGCCATCTATCTCGGCGCCATCGGGCATCCCGACGTGAAGCCCGGCATCCTGGAAAAGGGCATCCTGTTGCGGCTGCGGTTCGAGTTGGACCAGTACATCAACCTGCGACCCGTCAAGCTGTACCCCGGCGTGGAGTGTCCGCTCAAGGGCAAGGGGCCGGAGCACATCGACTACACCGTGGTGCGCGAGAATTCCGGCGACCTCTACACGGGTGTCGGCGGCATCACCATGAAGGGCACCCCGAACGAAGTCGCCATCCAGACCGGCGTCTACACCCGGTTCCAGGTGGATCGCTGTCTCAAGTACGCTTTCGAACTGACGCGGAAACGCAACAAGAAGAAGACGCTGGCGCTGTGCGGCAAGACCAATGTGCTGACGTTCATGTACGACCTGTGGGAGCGCGCGTTCCACGAGATGGGCGCGAAAGACTATCCCGACATCAAGCGGGAGTACTACCACGTGGACGCGACCTGCATGTGGATGGTGAAGAACCCGGAATGGTTCGATGTGATCGTCACCGGCAACCTGTTCGGCGACATCATCACGGACCTGGGCGCCATCACGCAGGGCGGCATGGGCATTGCCGCCGGCGGCAACATCAACCCGGAAGGCGTCAGCATGTTCGAGCCGATCGGCGGCTCGGCGCCCAAGTACACGGGCAAGAATGTCATCAACCCGCTGGCGGCCATCTGCGCCGGCGGCATGATGCTGGACACGCTGGGCGAGAAGAAGTCGGCGGCGGCCATCGAGGCGGCGGTCATGGACATCACGGCCAACAAGCTCAAGAGTCTGGCGGCCGGCAAGATGGGATATTCCACCACGCAGGTCGGCGATCTGGTCGCCGAGCGTGTGGGGTAGAGGCAGGGCAATCAGCGATAAGGCGGACGGTTATGAAACAGTATAATTGCTGCGTGGTCGGGATCGGGGCCGTGGGGACCGAAATGGTGCGACTCCTCAGGAAGCGCAACTTCCCCGTGAAATCGCTCACGATCCTTGCGCGAAGCGAACGCGTCGAGGTGATCGACGGCGAATCCTACCCGGTCAAAGTGGGGGCCCCGGATGCGTTCCAGGGAATGGACTTTGCCTTTTTCGCGGGAACCGAGGGCGCCAAGGGCGCCTCCCAGACGCTCGGCTGGGAAGCCGTCAAACGCCATTGTGTCGTCATCGACAACGGGGACGATTTCCGCATGGACCCGCGGGTCCCGCTGGTGATCCCGGAAATCAACGCCGACGCGCTGAAGAAGCACCAGGGTTTCATTGCCAACCCGAACTGCAGCACCATCATTGCCCTGATGGCGATTGCCCCCCTGCATCGCGCCGCCAAGCTGCGGCGGCTGGTGGCGAGCACTTACCAGGCGGTGTCGGGCACCGGCAGCGCGGCGGTGAAAGAACTCGAGGCGCAAGCGCGCGACTGGGCGTCCGGAAAAGCGCTCCAGCACGACGTGTATCCCCATCAGATCGCCTTCAACGTGTTACCCCATATCGGCAGCGTGAAAGACGATTCCGGCGAGACCACCGAGGAGGCGAAGATGCGCCGCGAGACCCACAAGATCCTGGGCGATCCGTCGATCAAGGTTACCTCGACCTGCGTCCGCGTCCCCGTGTTCAACGGGCACAGCGAGGCGCTGTTCGCCGAGTTCGAGAAGCCGATCAGCGCCGACCAGGCGCGCCAGATTCTGTCCCACGCCCCCGGCGTGACCGTGATGGACGACGTCAAGAACGCCGTCTATCCGATGCCCATCCTCGCGGATGGCCGATACGAGGTGCTGGCGGGCAGAATCCGCAAGGACGACACCGTGCCGAACGGGCTGGCGCTGTTTGTGGCGGGCGACAACATCTGGAAAGGGGCGGCGCAGAACGCGATCCAAATCGCGGAAGCGCTGATTTAGGTTTCAGGTGTCAGGTTTCAGGTGTCAGCCAAGCAACGGCTGGCTCCAAGGATCGACCTCCTGAAACCTGAACACTGACACCTGCTTGCCGGTCAAAGCCTTGGCGAAGGCCGGACGCCCCGTTGCTACCGGCGCTTCTTCTTCTCCTCGAGCACACTCACCGCCATCTTGACCACGCCCAATTCCTTGGCGGCGCTCATGACCTTGACCACGTGCTGGAAGGCGGCGTCCTGGTCGGCCTCAATAAGCAGGGACTGATTCCTGGCGTTGGACAGGACTCCCGCCAGCGCGATGTTCACCGTATCGCGCGGAACGACTTTTCCGCCGACATAGACCGCTCCCTCTTTGCTGACCTGGACCCGCACGGGCGTATCGTTCTGGGCATGGGTGTCGCCGTGCGTCACAACGGGCGGCCGGATCAGGATTTCGGATTTCATCAGCACCGGCGTGATCACCATGAAGATGATGAGGAGGACCAAGGCGACATCGATGAAGGGGATCATGTTGATCTCCGCCATGATCGTGTACTTGCCGTTGATCGCGGGGCCTTTCACGGGGTGGATCCGGGCTTATCCTTTGGGCGACACTTTTTCGATAACCTGGTAGACGGCGAGGTCGATTTCCTCGGTGAAATTCTTGAGGCGGTGAATGAAGTGATTATAACCGATGACCGCCGGGATGGCCACGATGAGGCCGAAGGCCGTGGTGATGAGGGCCTCGGCAATGCCGGCCGAGACAACTTCCGGTCCCCCGCCCTGGCTGGCGGCAATGTGCTGGAAGGCTTTGATGATGCCGAGCACGGTGCCCAGGAGGCCGACAAACGGAGCCGTACTGGCTATGGAGCCGAGGACCGGCAGGCTCCATTCGAGGTCGCGAATCCGGCTTTGCAACGCGTGCAGACCCGCCCGCTCCTTCGCATCCCGGTCGCCGGCCTGTTGAAGAATCCGGGCCACGACCTGAGCCACGGGCTTGACTCGAAACTTCTGGCAGTGCTCCACCGCCCGGGAGACGCCTTCCTCATTCAAAATGGTCATCACGGTGGCAACGAAGGCATCGGAGTCCGTCTTGGCCTTGGCAAAGGCGAAGTACCGGTCTAGGATGATGGTACAGGAAAGGATGGACATCACCACGAGGACGGACAGCACGGGCCATCCGTTGATGATCATATCGCGCAGGGTAAAACCTTCCATAAATATATCCTCACTCCAAGTGCTGCCTGAACGTGGAAATCAAGTCCGCGATAGGCTAGTGACCCTCGGGGTCAAATGCAAATCAAAACACGAACAGCGGCTCGCCGTGTTCCGCTCCTACTGTTGCGTATTCATGCCAGGCACCATGGGACTGCCTTCCCACGGCTGAGGATTGTTCCAAGGCAGTTCGGAATCGTCGGTGGACGCACAACCGGCGATGATCAGCAGGAAAACAATCAACACACCCCCCAGGAGGGCATTGAGAAGCACGGTCCAGCGGCGTACGGGAATACACCTGCTAGAAGAACAGGACATCGCCTACCTTTATCGGCAATTGCTGCCAGCTGGACTGGTTGTCGCCGATGCCCAGTTTCTGGCTCTTCTTCACCTGCATGAGCCTGATCTTCGTCACGAACAGATCCTTCTTGCCGCCGATGCGCTTGACGAGAAGCTCGAGGCCGGCCGGATCCGGACGACCGGCGGCTTCGCTCTCGGCCATGAACTCGTCGCTGAGCTCAACAATTACGAAGTTCCATTCGGGATTGACCTGGGTGACCTTGCCCTTCTGGCCGGGTGACGGCTTCCAGGGAGGCAGGCTTCCCGGGGCCTGGAGTTCGCCGGTTCCCATGGAGGCGATCTTCTTCTCGAGTTGTTTGATCGTCGTTTCCTTCTCGTCGATGGTCTCCTGCATCTTGGCCATGTCGGCTTTGAGCTGGGTGATCTGATCCTCCAAGGCCTTCTTCTCCTCCTGCAACTGGGCAATCTGTTCCTTCAGGCCTTCGATCTCCGTCTTCAGTCTCTCGATCTCCGCCTTCAGCTCCACAATCTCCTTAAGGCTGGCGCGGAGTTGCGGCTTCAGCTTATTGACATCCCGAATGGTCTCAGCCAGCTCCATGCGGAGCTCCTTCAGCTGCTGACGGGTGTCATTGAGGCGTTCGTACTGCTCGGTGGCTTTGGTGATCAGAAGATCGTCCAGCACGGCTGCCATGGTGCCGTCGCCCTTGTCTTCGGGAAACCCCTGCATATTCTTGAGGATCGCTCCCGTCGTGGGGTCCACTTTGTAGAGGCTCATCAACGCCTTCTGGTTTTCGGCGGTACCCAAGTCAATCAGCGGGGTCTCCAGGACCTCTAATTCGCGCTTGTACTTCTGCCAGAAGGTGGAGACTTCCGGCGTCTCGAGGAGCTCCGCGTTGCAGGGCGAAATGTCTTTGGCGGGGAAGTCGGTGGCAACGGGCTCGGCGGCGGCAGGGGTTTGGGATTCAACTACTCTGCCCAGCTTGAGTACGGATTGTTCAAGTTTCTGGGTCCGGCCCTTCAGCAACTCGCGTTTCGCAAAAAGCAAATGTCCAAGGATGAGCGCTCCGATACTGAGGAGAAAGATGAAGATAACCAGGACCCCGATCGCTTTGCGCATAAGATGATCCCTTCGAGTATTCCGAGCCTTAGATGGTGGAACCCTATGACAAAATCTCTAACGGCGCAACAAGTTTTTTCCGCAAAAAGCGCCCCGTACACGACCAGCCGGGGCGTTGTCATCACTCGGCGGCGGGTGCGGCCGGGCCATCGCCCGGGCCGGGCAGCAGCGGCGTTTCGGCTCCGGCTTCCAGCCCTTTGGCCAGACCGTCGATCTGTTCCACCTTGGTCTCGATCCGGTCAAACCGCTTCTGCGCCTCAGCGAACTTCTTCGTGGAATTCTCCAGATGCTGACCGACAAGACGGAAGGCCTCGGCAAAATTGTCGAACTCCTTCTGAAGGCGGGAGAGATTGTCCAGGATATCGCGCGACCGTTCCTCGACCTTCATTCCCTTGAGGCCAAGGATAATGGTCTGCAAATAAGCATAGAAGCTGTTGGGCGACACCGGGATCACCCGCTTCTTCAGCGCGTAGGTGAAAATGGCCATCTCGTCGCCGAATTCCGAATCCTTGATGACCGTTTCGTAATACACGTTTTCGGCGGGTATATACATGAGGGCAAAGTCAAACGTGTTCTCGTCGGTGCGGATGTACTTGGATGCGATGGCATCGATGTGACCCTTGACGTCCTTGATAAAGGCCTTCTTCGCGGCACCGCGCGCCTCTTCGTTCGGTGTGGCGAGAATGCGTTTAAAATTCTCCAGCGGGAACTTCGCATCGATCGGCACCATGCCGGAGTGAAGGAACACCACGGCGTCAACCGTCTCACCGCCCTTGAACGCGTACTGCAGGCGGAAGTGGGCGGGCGGCAGGATCTGGCCGAGCAGCTCGGCCAGGAACAGCTCGCCGAGCCCCCCTCTCAGTTTGGGCGGCTGGAGAATATCCTGCAGCGTGGAGATGTTCTGTCCCATCTCGATCATGCGCTGGGACGATTCCTTCAATTGCCCCAGCTGCTGGCGAACATCGCCCATGAGCTTGGTGGTGTTGTCGAGCCGATCGCCCATCGTGCGATTCGTGTCGGCCAGCGTTCCCGAAACCTGGGCGCCCAGCTTCTGCAGCGTGTCGTGCAACGTCGTGCGCAGGGCGTCGAGCTGCTGCGTGGTCTGCTGAACGTTCGCATTGAGCTGGTTCTGGAGAAGGGTAACGGCGGAGTCCTCCGGCCCCTGTCCCGCCGGGCGACGAAGCAGCAGGGCCACGAGGACGGCGGCGATCAGGATGGCCGCCGCAATGATCAACGCCTGAATGACAGGTCCCATGACACGGACTATACGAAACGACGAGGGACGGCGGCAAGAGGGAAGACACCTCTCGGCAGGGAAACGCCGTGCATACTGAATGACGATCTCTCCCCGTCCCCTGCATACGGCGAAACACAGAAAGGCGAACTCCGGACAGAATTCGCGCCACACCAAAGGCCACTTTGAGGCTATATCTGGTTCTGTACTGTAGTTTGCCCGCTTGGCACGCCTCCTGCATTCCCACGACTCCGGGCATCTCCGGCAGGAGGGTCCTGCCGGAGAAGAAAGCCTATAGCAGTTCAACAACAAGGAGACAGGTATGACCGGAAAGACCGCACTGGCGGGTGTGTTCGCGTTGGCTCTGGTAAGCGTTCAGGCGATGGCAGAAGACAAGACCTATGCCGTGGATGACACGGGGTACATCCACAACTGGCTGGCGTTGTCCGCCATTGCCCTCAATACCGATGTGGGCGCTCATACGGAGGAAGTCGAAGGCCCCTTCTTCAAGAAGGAATTCTTCGAGAAGCAGAAGACAACCAACCCGGCCGAGGACAGCAAAGTCACCGTGGACGAGAAAGAACTGGTGTGGAAAGCCGTTCAGACCGAGGGCGCAGCCTGGAGCTTCGAGCCCGGGGAGAACACAATTTGCTTCGGCGCCACCTACATTGTGTGCGACCAGGACATCCCCGACGTCATCCTGTCCATTGGCTCTGATGACAGCTGCCTGTGGACGCTCAACGGCGCAGAAGTCGTCAAGGTCTTCGCAGGTCGCGGCGTGACGCAGGATCAGGACAAGTCCCAGCCGCTGACCTTGAAAAAGGGCACCAACGTGCTGTCGGTCGCGGTGATCAACGGTGGGGGCCCCGCCGGCGCCAGCGCGCGATTCCTCGACAAGGACGGCAATCCCGTCAAAACCATCAAGATCTCGCTGACGCCGCCGTCGGCGGATGCTGCGGCTCCTGTCGCCGCGGCCGCACCCGCCGACGACGTCAAGGTCGACACGAAGGACGATGCCGTCAAAGACGACGACGCCAAGGACAAGGCTGTCAACGCTGAAGACAAGTAGAGTTCTGTTGTTGCTTCATTCGGGCGCATCCGTCTCCAGCGACCCCGTGTCGCCGCGCCAACCGGGGGAAACGGATGCGCCCCTCCATTTCGCACCCACGGGACCTCCTTTTGGGATTGTCACGGCGGTAGGGAACGCTTACTATGATCGCCCTGCTTTCGTCCGAAAAGGACGATGGCAACGTAACCCTTTGCAGAGGAGTCGATTTTGAT
>Ga0172375_10004861_pt1 | contig 19660 bp, 20 predicted proteins | sample LakKiv1m_FD_114537 | JGI IMG/M metagenome (GOLD analysis project Ga0172375, IMG submission 114537) | Freshwater microbial communities from Kabuno Bay, South-Kivu, Congo - kab_092012_11.1m | ecosystem: Environmental > Aquatic > Freshwater > Lake | place: Democratic Republic of the Congo...
CGGTAAAGGCCGGGAGGAGTTTTTTTACTATAGCTTAAGTAGCCGATACAAAACAATATCGGCCTTATTCTTTTGCCTTCCCTCAGGATAAATTCTTTTATGCTTTTAGAAAGGATAGGAGAAAGACGTTTAAGGGAATATAATTCATCTATTGCCTGTGCATAACTGGAGAGTTCTTTTTCGATGCGAATTTTTATTCTCAAAAACATAGGTTTATGTTAACATATAAATAAGGATTAAGCAACCAGGGATGCTTTTAAAAGATATATCTTTTAAAAGGAGGTGTCTTATGGCCGATTTAGGAATTTTGGTTTTAAGGCTGGGAATTGGTATTATGTTTGTAGCCCACGGGCTTCAAAAGGCCTTTGGACTATTTGCAGGTCCGGGAATTGAGAGGTTTTCGGAAATGCTGTCTAACTTAGGGTTTGTCCCGGCGCCTTTTTGGGCCTATATTGCCGCATATTCCGAGTTGGTCGGCGGTTTGCTGTTAATCATAGGATTTCAGGCCAGGGGAGCTGCTGCAGTCCTTTTAATTTTGATTGTAACTGCGGCATTAAAAGTACATCTGGCTAAAGGGTTCTTTTTGTCCGACGGAGGCTTTGAATATACCTTTGTCATTGCTTCAGCCTGCCTGGCCTTGATTTTATTAGGCCCGGGAAAATTCAAATTTCCCCGCGGTTGAGCAACAAATAAACCCAGGATTTAAATATCCATAACCAAAAATAAAAAAATGCATAAAATCAGGCTGCTGGCTGTTTTTTTATTAATTTTTGTTTTACCTAAGATCTTACCGGCGCAAAACGATCAGGATCTGCCCAAGCTGGTTATGTTTCATTCGCCAAGCTGCCACAGATGTATTGAACTAAAACAGAATTTAATGCCTGAAATAGAAAGTGAATTTAAAGGCCTGGTAGTTTTTGAATACAGCGATACATCCGACATCGAAAATTATAAAATGTTACTTGGCCTTTTGCAGAAATACGGTAAAGGAGTTCCTTTTGAGGTCCCGATCTTTTATTTCAACAATAAATTTTTACTTGCCGGGGAAGGAGTCGGGACTTCGTTACGTAATTTTATCCATAACGGTTTATCAAAAACGGGGCAAGCTGAAACAAGGGGTCCTGAAATAGACCTTGTTGCAATATTTAAAGGGTTTGTCCCGGCGGCAATTATGGCCGCCGGGCTCCAGGATGGGGTTAACCCCTGCGCCTTTACCGTGATCGTATTTTTTATTTCTTTCCTTGCTTTGCAGGGCTACCGCAAAAGAGAACTTTTCTTTATCGGTATTTCGTTTATTTTTGCGGTTTTTCTAACCTATCTTTTGCTAGGCCTGGGGATATTTAACTTTTTTTACCGATTAAAAGGTTTTTTGCTGATCAGCCGGCTATTTAACATAACTGTCGGGGTTCTAAGTATTTTATTCGGCATATTCGCGGTCTATGATTACATTAAATTTAGAAAGACAGGTTCGACCGAAGGGTTAATTTTACAACTGCCTAAGACAATAAAACTACGGATCCAGAAGGTGGTGGGGTTTTTTTACCGGAAGGGCCCAGGCAGAGGAGAAGATCGGCGAGCCGGCTTAGCTAAGCTTATTGCCAGCGCTTTTATCACCGGGTTTTTGGTTTCGATTTTAGAAGCAGTTTGCACGGGGCAGGTTTATTTGCCGACGATCTCATTTATTTTAAAGTCGACCGAACTTAAATTACAGGCCTTGGGCTATCTCTTGTTGTATAATATTATGTTCGTAATCCCGCTACTGGTTATTTTTTTCTTAGCGCTTTTCGGTACGACCAGCGCCCAATTTTCAGCTTTTCTAAAAAAGAACCTGGGCTTGATTAAAATATTTATGGCGGTTTTATTTTTTAGCTTAGGTATATTTCTAATTTGGGGAATCTAAAATGTCTAAGGCGGTTGTCTTTTTATTAGGTTTTCTTTTACTCGGCTCGGCTTACGCGCAGAAGGTTGATCCCAATGAATGGGATTTCGGGCGGGTAAAACAGGGGAAAGTTTTAGTCCATGAATTTGAATTGAAAAATGAAAGCGATAAGGTCCTGAACATAACCAATATACATACTTCTTGCGGCTGCACAGTTTCCAAAGCAGGCAAGGAGTCTTTGAGGCCTAAAGAAAGTACAAAAATAAAAATTACTTTTAATACGCGCGGTTATTCAGGCCAGACGAAGCAACATGCATATGTAAATACGGATAGCCCGGATAATCCGATAATCCGCTTTATTATAAAAGCTGAGGTCGTAAAGGAGGTCAAATAAAATGTGGCTGCAATTAAGGATGTGGTTGCTGGTTACTATCTTGTTCGGGTTTATTTATGCTCTGGTCGTAGTCATCGGCAGGAATGTCCTTCAGATCGGAGATTTTACTTTTTACCTGCTGATTTCCCTAGTGATGATGCTGATCCAATATATGCTCGGCCCGAAACTGGTGGAATGGAGCATGCGGGTAAAATATATCAAAAGGGAAGAGAACCCTCGTTTATACCAAATGGTTGAATCTTTGAGCGTGCGGGCGAATATCCCGATGCCAAGAATCGGAATTGCCCAGATTGAGATCCCCAATGCTTTTGCCTTCGGCAGGACCATCAGAGACGGCAGGGTATGCGTTACAAACGGGATATTAAAATTACTTAACGACGAGGAATTAAAAGCAGTGCTTGGCCATGAGCTTACCCATTTAAAGAGCAGGGATGTATTATTCATTACCCTGCTTTCGGTGATTCCGATGGTTATGTATAGGATCGCCTGGCAATTTTTGTTTTTCGGCCGTAGGCGTAATGAGCGTGGTTCTAATACGGTTTTAATCGGCCTGGCAGCCTTCCTCTTTTATTTTCTGACCAACCTTTTAGTGCTTTACGGCTCGCGCATACGGGAATATTTTGCTGATCAGGGAAGCGTAAAGCTGGGGAATCATCCTAAAGCCCTGGCCTCAAGCCTTTATAAACTGGCTTACGGCTCGGCCAGATTAAACCAGGAATCTTTAAAACAGACAGAAGGCCTAAAAGCCTTTTTTATTAATGATCCTTCCCGGGGGCGCAAAGAAGTTTTGGAGTTATCCCAGATTGATTTTGATAAAAGCGGCAGTATCGATGCTTCCGAGCTTGAATTCTTAAGAAAATCAAAGATACACCTTAACTTCGGGGATAAGATGATGGAGCTTTTGAGCACTCACCCTAATATGCTTAAGCGGATTAAAAAGTTGTCCGAATATTCTTAAAAAATAGGGGTATAAGTTAGTAGTTTGTTGTCCCCAAGCCTAAAACTCCCAACTTACTAAAAGCCATAAATAACCGGCAGAGAGGCAGCTCTAAAGCTGCCTTTTTGTTTTGACATAACTCCAAATATACTATATAATTAATAAACTATGGACATTAATGAAATCATTCAACAAAGAACCGCAAAATTAGAGGCCCTTAGCGAAAAAAAGGTAGCTTTATACCCTGCAAATGTGCCTGAACACTTTAATATCGGCCGGATCTTGGCTAATTTCGAAGAAGGCAGTAAAGTTACTCTCTGCGGAAGGGTTATGGCTAACCGGGCGCACGGAAAAGTAAATTTTATGGATTTGCGCGATACTACCGGCAAGATCCAGCTTTACGTAAAAAGGGATGTCATTGGGGAGGAAAAATCCGCTTTACTTGAACAGCTTGATATAGCCGATATTATCTGCGCAAGCGGCGAGCTTTTTAAGACCCATACCGGCGAATCTACGCTTAAAGTCCTGGATTTTACAATATTATCCAAGGCTTTAAGGCCTTTACCGGAAAAGTGGCACGGTTTAAAAGATGTTGAGCTGCGTTATAGGCAGCGCTACCTCGACCTGCTTTCTAACGAGGAGGTTAAAAAAGTATTTCTACTCCGGGCTAAAATAATAAAATCTATCCGCAGTTTTCTAGATAGCGAAGGTTTCCTGGAAGTTGAAACTCCGATGATGCATGATATCGCAGGCGGCGCAGCCGGCAGGCCTTTTAAAACATTCCATAATGAATACAGTATGGACCTATTCTTAAGGATTGCTCCCGAACTCTATTTAAAGCGCCTTTTAGTCGGAGGGCTGGACCGGGTTTATGAAATTAATAGGAGTTTTCGTAATGAAGGGGTCTCAACCCGCCATAATCCGGAATTTACGATGCTGGAAGTTTACCAGGCTTATGCCGATTATGAAGGTATGATTGATCTTACCCAGAGGCTGATTTGCCATACCGTAAAAGAGACATTAGGTAAAGAGGATTTGATTTATCAGGGTAAGGTAATTGATTTGAAAACCCCCTGGAGCAGGCAATCTTTTGCCGGGCTGGTTAAACATAAATTTGGAATAGAACCGCAAGATTCAACCGAGCAAATGCTTAAAAAATTACAGGAAAAAGGCCTGGCCCGGGATAAAAACCGTTTAAGCCGTTCCCAGATAAATAAAATTGTCGAAGATGAGCTTGAGCAGGAAATACAATTCAATCCAGTATTTATTACTGATTATTTCGCCAGCCTTTGCCCGTTGGCCAAGAATCAGAAGGATAACCCGTTGATTTCAGAAAGATTTGAGCTTTATATCGCCGGGATGGAGGTTGCTAACGCATACTCTGAGTTAAACGACCCCTTAGAACAGCGCAAAAGGTTCGAGGAAGAAATTAAGGATTTAAACCCCGATGAAAAAAAGAATGTGGATGATGATTATATTTTGGCCCTTGAACATGGGATGCCTCCGGCAGGAGGCCTTGGTATCGGGATCGACAGGCTAACTATGTTAATTGCAGATCAGGCTTCGATAAGAGACGTAATCTTATTCCCCCTGTTAAGGCCGATTGAGCAGCAGGAGGATAAAGTTTAAATGTTGTCGGAGTTATGGCTTAGCCAGCGGTACTTAAGGGCGGGAAAAAAAGAAAAGATAATTTCGATTACCGCTTTAATCTCTATAATCGGGATCGGAATCGGGGTTATGGTTTTAATTGCCGTTATATCGGTGATGACCGGTTTTGATAAATTCCTTGAGGATAAAATTGTCGGGACCAATGCCCATATTTCGCTTGAATTTTACGGCGGCCTGAAAAATCCTTATACAGCGGTTGAAAAACTTGGAAGTTTGCCTTATGTCGCAAATTCCTCTCCCTTTATCGACGGCCAGGCATTGGTAAAAAATGATAAATATTTTTTCGGAGTAGAAATGCGCGGCATAGACCCGAAGCTTCAGGCTGCGACCTCCAAGATCGGCGAGTATTTAACCGAGGGAAATTATGATTTTGTCGGAAACCAGGTAGCGATCGGCCGGGAACTTGCCCTTCGCCTGGGGGTAACGGTGGGAGATAAGATAAGTTTAATCTCTCCGGTTACTTTAACCAAAACCGATTTTACCATTAATGCTATTTTTAACAGCAGGATTTATATGTATGATTCGGGGCTTATCCTGACCGGCATAAAAGCGGCGCAGGATTTTTATAAAATGCCCGACAGGGTAAGCGGGATTGCGGTTAAGGTAGACGATGTTTATAAAGTTGACCAGATCAAGGAAAAATTATACCGTGATTTTTCAGGGTTCGGGACTTACATTGCCCGCACCTGGATAGATGCCAACAAAAACTTTCTGGATGCTTTAAAACTTGAAAAGATAGTCATGTTTGTCGTAGTAACTATGACCACGGTGGTGGCTGCTTTCGGTATAGTCAGCACTTTGATAATGTCGGTAATGAGCAGGTTTAAAGATATCGGCATATTACGTTCGGTAGGAGCAAAGACTAAAAGCATATTGCAGATCTTTATTTTTCAAGGTATGGCGATAGGTATAATCGGCATCCTTCTAGGGTTAACCGCCGGTGTATCTTTGGCGCTTTCTTTGGATAAGGTAGTCGCCATAATCTCCAAAATTATAGGCAGAAGCCTTATCCCTCAGGATATATACAATTTTGACCGGATTCCGGTCAACATTGATGTAGGAGACATAAGCGTAATTGTAATCTCAGCGCTTTTGATAACCCTGGTTGCCAGCATTTATCCGGCTTATTACGCCACAAAAATAATTCCTAGCGAGGCAGTCAGGCATGAATAAAGAAATAATCAGTGTTAAGGGGATCCATAAAAGTTATCCAGGCTCAAAAAGACTTGAGATTCTTAGGGATATAAATTTTACCGTAAATGAAGGGGATTTTTTGGTGATCCAAGGACCTTCAGGGGCAGGTAAGTCAACGCTTTTGCATATTTTAGGCGGGTTAGATCTGCCTACTGCCGGATCGGTTTATTTTAAAGGCGAGGATATCTATAGATTAGACGAAAATACGCGTTCAGAGTTTAGGAATAAAAAAATAGGTTTTGTTTTTCAGTTTTTTCATTTACTGCCGGAATTAAATGCACTGGAGAATGTTTTACTGCCCGGTATTCTAAAGTCATGGTGGGAAAAAAAGAAAAGCTTAAAAGATGCAACTGAACTTTTAGGCAGGCTGGGGTTAAAAGAAAGGCTTACCCACCAGCCAAAAGCTTTAAGCGGCGGGGAACAACAAAGAGTAGCAATTGCCAGAGCATTGATAAATAAGCCGAAGCTTTTACTTTGCGATGAGCCGACGGGAAATCTTGATTCTGAGAATGGCAAAAATATCTTGCGTCTTTTAAACGAGCTTAATCTTAAAGAACAGATTACTATTATTATGGTTACCCATGATAAGGAGATCTCGTCGATTGCAAAAAGGATACTGCATTTAAAAGACGGGATTATTTCTAACTAGAACTTTTTGATAACAAGTTAAGGAGGTTACTTTATGAAGATTTACATAAACGGTAAATATTATGATAAAGAAAACGCAAAAGTTTCCGTGTTTGACCACGGCTTTCTTTACGGCGACGGGGTTTTTGAAGGGATCCGTTCTTATAACCGCCGGGTCTTTAAATTAAATGAACATATCGACAGGCTCTTTGAATCTGCCCAGAGCATTATGTTGAAGGTCCCGTTAAGCAAAGAACAAATGACCAAAGCCGTCTTAGAGACGATAAAAGCAAATAAACTGGATAATTCCTATGTCCGCCTGATTGTCAGCCGCGGAGAAGGCGACTTGGGGCTTGACCCGCGTAAATGTTATAAAGGTCCGACAGTGATTATTATCGCCGATAAGATTGCTTTATATCCGGACAAGCTGTACCGTGAAGGATTAAGCATTGTAACGGTGCCTACAGTGCGCAATCTGCCTGAGGCTCTTAATCCGCAGATAAAATCTTTAAATTATTTGAATAATATTCTGGCTAAAATAGAAGCGGCAAATGCCGGTTGCGATGAAGCGATCATGCTTGATTCGCTTGGTTACGTAGCCGAATGCACGGGAGATAATATCTTTGTTGTAAAGAACGGCCATCTTTATACTCCGCCCCAATGTATGGGGACTTTACGCGGGATTACCCGGGATTCTATTTTAGAGATTGTCAGAAAAAATAAAATCTCAGCCCATGAGCATGTGATAACCAGGCATGAAGTTTATATTTCGGATGAATGTTTCCTTACCGGCACAGCCGCGGAAATTATTCCAGTGGTTAAGGTAGACGGCAGGGTTATCGGGACGGGTAAACCCGGTAAAATAACCTTTTCGCTGATGGGGAAATTTAAAGAATTGACTAAAACCAGCGGGATTAAGTATTAAATACTCGAGGGAAGAAATATGCTTTGTGATATTTGCGGGAAAAATCCGGCAACAGTACATTTGACGGAAATTATTGATGAACAGATGAACGAGCTGCACTTGTGCGAGGACTGCGCTAGAAACAAGAGCCAGGCCATGGAACAGCAGTTCGGTTTAAGCGACCTTTTGGCCGGTATGGCTGATTTCCAGAAGCCGGCGACCGAAAAAGAGGAAGCGGTCAATTTGAAATGCCAGGCCTGCGGTTTGACCTACGCCGATTTTAAAAAAATAGGCCGGCTGGGCTGCGGAGAATGTTATAATGTTTTTCGCAAATACCTTGCGCCGTTATTAAAACGTATCCACGGCTCAAACCAGCATATCGGTAAAACTCCGTTAATATCTAAGCCCGCAGTTAAAACGGATAAAAATAAAGCCGGTTTGCAGGAATTAAAAATCAGCCTGCAAGAAGCGATTCAAAGAGAGGCTTTCGAAGAAGCGGCGCGGCTTCGCGATATGATAAAAGAACTGGAAGGGAAAAAGAATGCAGATCAATGATTTATTAAATCATACCAGTGAATGGTTAAAAGGCACCGGCCCGCATTCCGATATCGTTATCTCAAGCAGGATCCGCCTGGCCAGAAACCTTAACAAGTTCCCTTTTCCCCACTGGGCAAATAAAGCTCAGCTTGATCAGATTATAAAAGAAACGGCTCAGGCAATGTCCAAGGTCAGTTTACTTAAAACCTCGACCCTTTTTGAGTTAGGAAAATTAGACAGTGTGGACAAACAGTTTTTGGTGGAAAGGCACCTTATGTCTATCGAGCATACCCAGAAAACCGAGCATAAGGCCCTTTTGGTCAGTGAAGAGGAAATAATTTCGGTAATGGTAAACGAAGAAGACCATCTGCGTATTCAATTGATGCAGTCGGGTTTTAACCTTTTTGAGGCTTGGAATATCATTAATACCGTAGATGATGCCCTGGCCAAACTTCTGGATTATGCCTATTTAGCGGATTTCGGTTACCTGACAGCCTGCCCGACTAATACCGGTACCGGTATGCGTGGTTCGGTTATGCTGCATTTGCCCGCATTAGTAATGAGCCGGCAGATTGAACGCGTTTTGGCTGCGATAGCCAAATTAAGTTTTACTACCCGGGGCCTTTACGGAGAAGGCACTCAGGCTAGCGGAAATTTTTTTCAGATTTCTAACCAGGTATCTTTAGGCCACAGCGAAAATGAAATCATTGAAAATATCAACGGTCTTATCCGCCAGATTATCGAGCAGGAAACACAGGCCAGGGAGATAATGCTTTCCAAAAGCCGGGAGATCTTAGAGGACAGGATAAACCGTTCCCTGGGTATTTTAAAAAGCGCCCGGATTATTACCAGCCAGGAGACAATAGAGCTTTTATCAATGGTAAGGCTTGGCTGCGACCTGGGTATGATCAAGGACATCACCAGGCGTACGATCAACGAACTTTTTATAACCACCCAACCGGCGCATTTACAAAAACTGGAAAACAAAAAGTTTACTTCACAGGAAAGAGATTTAAGAAGGGCGCAGCTGATCCGTAACAAATTAAACTTATTATAAAATTTTAAGGAGCTTAACCATGTTTAACCGTTTTACTGAAAGAGCAAGAAAAGTAATTATTTTAGCAAAAGAAGAAGCCAGGCGTTTTAATCACGATTATATAGGTACTGAACATATATTACTCGGCCTTATCCGGGAAGGAGAAGGCGTGGCTGCAGCGGTTTTGCAGAAACTCGATGTTTCTCTGGAAAATATCAGGCTTGAAATAGAGAAGCTGGTCCAGCCGGGGCCGACTACCCAGATTATCGGAGATATTCCTTTTACCCCGAGAGCGAAAAAGGCGCTTGAATTAGCTGCCGAAGAAGCCAGAAGCTTGGGGCACAATTATATCGGGACAGAACATCTTTTACTCGGCCTTATCCGGGAAGGCGAAGGTATAGCCTCTCAGGTATTATTAAATCTGGGCCTTGATCTAAACAGCGTGCGTAATGAAGTAATGGGTCTTTTGGGTTCGGCTTTACCGGGGATGAACCAGGGCGGACAGGCTGCTCAGGCTAAGACCAAGACTCCGGCTCTTGATGCTTTCGGCCGTGATCTAACCGCTTTAGCCAAGGAAAATAAACTTGACCCTGTAATAGACCGGGTGCAGGAAATTGAAAGGGTTATCCAAATACTTAGCCGGCGGACAAAAAATAATCCCGTGCTTTTAGGGGAAGCGGGGGTAGGTAAAACCGCTATTGTTGAAGGCCTGGCCCAGGCAATTATAGCCGGCAATGTTCCCGAAATTTTAAGGGGGAAGCGCCTAATAACTTTAGACTTGGCGCTGATGGTTGCCGGGACTAAATACCGCGGCCAATTTGAAGAAAGAATAAAGGCCATTATGGAAGAGATTAAGCGTTCCCAGGATGTAATAATTTTCATCGATGAATTACATACCCTGGTTGGAGCAGGGGCTGCGGAGGGGGCGATCGATGCCTCAAACATTATGAAGCCGGCGCTTTCAAGGGGAGAGATGCAATGTATCGGCGCAACCACCATGGATGAATACCGCAAGTATATTGAAAAAGACGCCGCTCTTGAACGCAGGTTCCAGACAATTATGGTCGATCCGCCGACGGTGGATCAGACTGTCGAGATATTAAAAGGCCTGCGCGATAAATATGAGGCCCATCACCGGGTGACTTTTAAGGATGAAGCGCTGGAGGCGGCGGCCAAACTAAGCGACCGCTATATTTCCGGAAGGTTTATGCCGGATAAAGCAATTGATCTAATAGATGAAGCCGGTTCCCGGGCCAGGCTTAATGTTTTGATTGTGCCTGAGGATATAAAAAAGATGGAAAGTAGCGTTGAATCATTACGGAAAGAAAAAGAGTCATATATTAAGAGCCAGGATTTTGAAAAAGCCGCATCGCTTAGGGACCAGGAACGCCTGGCCAGGCAGGAATTAGAAAAATTAAATAAGCAATGGAGCCAGGCAAAAGATAAAATGCGGCCGGAAGTAACGGCTGAAGATATAGCCAAGATTCTGGCTCAGTGGACAGGCATCCCGATTTTCCGCTTGGAAGAAAAAGAAAGCGAAAAATTACTGAAAATCGAAGAGGAGCTGCATAAACGGGTAGTCGGCCAGGAAGAGGCGATTACGGCCATTGCTCATGCAGCCCGCCGTTCCCGGGCAGGGATCAAAGACCCCAAAAGGCCGATCGGTTCTTTTATATTTTTAGGCCCCACCGGAGTGGGTAAGACTTTACTGGCCCGGGCTTTGGCCGAATTTATGTTCGGCGACGAGGACGCTTTATTACAGCTGGATATGTCCGAATATATGGAAAAGTTTAATGTTTCACGCTTGATCGGTGCTCCTCCGGGATATGTCGGGTATGAAGAGGGAGGCCAGCTTACCGAAAGGGTAAGGCGCAGGCCATATGCGGTTATACTTCTTGATGAAATTGAGAAAGCCCATCCCGACGTTTTTAATTTATTGCTGCAGGTTTTTGAGGAAGGAAGGCTTACCGACAGTTTCGGCCGCAAGGTAGATTTTAAAAATACAATCATAATCATGACCTCTAATGTAGGGGCTGAAACAATCCGTAAAACCGGGTCTCTGGGATTCCGCGCCCAGAAAGACGAAAGCACCTATGAAGATATGAAGGAAAAACTGCTTGAGGCAGTCAAACATGCGTTTAAGCCGGAATTTTTAAACCGGATCGACGATATTATTGTATTTAAGCAGCTATCCAAAGAAGACTTAAGCAAGATAATTGATATAGAGATCGGCTACGTGATTACCCGTTTGAAAGACCAAAAAATTTCTTTGGAAGTATCTAAAGAAGCCAAGGATCTTTTGATCGAAAAGGGTTTCGATCCGGTTTTTGGTGCCCGGCCCCTAAAAAGGACTATTCAGCGTTATTTAGAGGATCCGCTGGCCAATGAAATTATTTCCAAAAAATATAAGGAGGGCTCGGTGATAAAAGTCACGCGTAAAAATGAAGAGCTGATTTTCGAATAATGCTTAGGCTCTTTTTTATAGACCTGGGCCGTAAAGTGCTTAGCTTTATGTATTTTATCGGCGGTCTAGCCAATCTGACTGTGCAAACCGCATATTTGTCGTTTAAGCCGCCATTTAAATACGAGCAGATAATCGTTCAGCTGAAAAAAGCCGGCTATGACAGTTTTCCGATAGTTTCGGTGGTTGCTCTTTTTATCGGGTTTATTTTCGCTTTGCAGTCGGCCTATTTTATGCAGAAGCTAGGCTCAGAGATGTATATCGCCAGCCTAGTGGCTTTAGCAATAGTACGCGAACTTGGCCCGGTAATTACAGCCTTGGTGGTCGCCGGCAGGGTTGGTGCATCAATTACCGCAGAATTAGGCTCGATGCAGGTTACCGAACAGATAGATGCCCTTGAAGCAATGGCTACCAATCCTGTAAAATACTTAGTAGTCCCCCGCTTTGTGGCTTTAAGCATCATGCTTCCCATTCTTACTTTATATGCAAACATTATCGGCATAATAGGAAGTTACCTTATTTGCGTATTTAAGCTGGGCATAAGCAGCAGCATGTATATGAATATTACCTTTGATTCCCTGATCTATAAAGATCTGTTCAGCGGGTTATTTAAAGCCTGGATTTTCGGGATGCTCATCGCCTTAATCAGCTGTCATGAAGGGTTTGATGTTACAGGCGGCGCCGAAGGGGTAGGAAAAGCAACTACCCGTTCGGTTGTGCTTACATTTATTATGATAATTGCGGCAGATTGTTTCTTTACGGCGATGTTCTATTTTATTTTACCTTAAAAAATGATCGAAATACAAAATCTAGTTAAAAGATTTAATAATATTCTGGTTTTAAACGACTTAAGTTTGAATATCCGGACCGGCCAGACCTGTGTAATTATCGGCAGGAGCGGTTGCGGTAAATCGGTTTTGCTAAAACATATCGTCGGTTTAATCAGGCCCGATAAGGGCAGGATTTTAGTCGATGATAAAGATGTAGCTGCTTTAAAAGAATTAGAATTAGCTGCCTTACGCGCAAAGATTAGTATGGTTTTTCAGGGAGGCGCGCTTTTCGATTCGATGAATGTTACCGAAAACGTAGGCTTTGGCCTTATTGAGCACACCAATATAAAAGAAGATGAATTGATTGAACGCGTTGAGGAAGCTTTATCGATGGTCGGTTTAGGCGGTATCGGTAATCTTGCGCCTTCTGAACTAAGCGGAGGGATGAAAAAACGCGTTGCCCTGGCCCGGGCCATTTGCGTAAAACCTGAAATAATTCTTTATGATGAACCGACTACCGGGCTTGACCCGATAACAGCAGACAGTATTAATGAACTTATCCGTTCTCTTCACGATAAATTAAAAGTTACCTCGGTAGTAGTTACCCATGATATGAAAAGCGCATACCGTATTGCCGATAAAATAGCCATGATGTATAAGGGAAGAATTATTTTGGAAGGTACGCCGGCAGAAATCCAGAATACGGATAATCCGATCGTCCAACAGTTCATCAACGGTATTTCTAAAGGTCCGATAACTGAGGCAATTGATACTTTTAAATAACCACCCCGCGCTAATTTAGGAATTGCGCGGGTGTGCCCATGCGGCTAGGAGGATCAAATGATATTCGGTAAAACTAAAATGGAATTAAAAGTCGGGGTTTTTGTTTTCATAGGGATGGTGGTTTTGGTAATATTTCTATTATCGATCGGCGGCTTTAAGACCTGGAGTTCAGGTTACCGGATTAGTGTAAAATTCGGCTTTGTTAACGGTATCAAAATGGGTGCGCCTGTGCGTTTTGCCGGAGTAGATGTAGGAGAAGTGAAAAAAATTAACTTGGAGTTTATTCCGGAAGAAAACCGTTCGATTGTTCACTTGGTGGTTTGGATAAGGGGCAATGTTAAAATACCTGTTGATTCAAGTGTCTGGGTTAATACCTTAGGGCTACTAGGCGAAAAATATATAGAGATAATCCCCGGGCAGGATTACGTGAATTTTATTAAGGAGAACCAGGCTATTACCGGGATTGATCCTTTACCGATACATGCGATGTTTAACAGGATAGATAACATAATGCTAAATCTTGACGAGGGGTTAGCTCAAATAAGAAATAAAGAGGGTTCATTGGGTAAGTTTATTTATGATGATCAAATTTATAATGATCTGGAAGGATTGGTAAGCGATATCCGTAAAAATCCCTGGAAATTATTTTTTAGAACTAAAGAAAAGAAATAATGAAAACAAGAACAGTTTTTAGCTGCTCTCACTGCGGATTCCAATCGCCGAAATGGCTGGGTAGATGCCCTGATTGCGGTAATTGGAATTCTTTTGCTGAGGAAAATTATGCCGAGCCTGCATCCGGAAACAAAGAAAGGGTTTCTTTGTATAAAGAAGGCCCGGTCCTGCTCAAAGACGTAATAGTAAAAGATGAAGATAGGCTAAAGACTAATATTCGTGAGTTGGACAGGGTTTTAGGCGCAGGTATCGTTAAGGGCTCGGTTGTTTTAATCGGAGGAGACCCCGGAGTAGGAAAATCCACGATTTCTTTGCAAGTTTCAAACCACCTAACTAAACAAGGAATCTGCGTCCTTTACGTAAGCGGGGAGGAAAGTGTTGCCCAGACCAAGCTTCGGGCCAAAAGGCTGGGCGAAGGCGGATCGGATAATCTTTATATAGTAAACCAGACGGATTTATCTTTAATTGTCGAATATATAAAAAAATTAAAGCCTCAGGTAGTTATCATCGATTCAATCCAGGTTATTTTTGATCCCGGGATAAGTTCGTCCCCTGGAAGCGTAAGCCAGGTTAGGGAATGCGCCGGAATTCTTACCCAGTTAGCCAAGACAACGGGAACCTCGATTTTTATTATCGGGCATGTTACTAAAGAAGGAACCCTGGCCGGCCCGCTGGTTTTGGAGCATATAGTTGATACGGTTTTATATTTTGAAGGCGACCGGTTTGCCATTTACAGAATACTTCGGGCGGTTAAAAACAGGTTTGGCTCGACAAATGAGATCGGCGTATTTGAAATGGGCCCGGAAGGGTTAACTGAGGTAAAAAATCCATCGGAAATATTTCTTTCCGAGAAGCCGAATAATGTTTCAGGTACAATCGTAACCTCTATTTTAGAAGGCACTAGGCCGCTTTTAGTCGAAATCCAGTCTTTGGTTTCTAGAAGTTCTTTCGGTTATGCCCGCCGGCGGGCGCAGGGATTTGATTTTAACCGGCTTTCTCTTCTGGTCGCGGTTTTAGAAAAAAGGATGGGCCTGGCTCTTGAAGCAGAAGATATATTTGTTAACGTTACCGGAGGAATAAAAATCGAGGATCCGGCGGCAGATCTGGCAGTATGTTCGGTAATCGCCTCAAGTTTTCGCGAACAGATAGTAATGCCCCAGGCAGTAGTTTTAGGGGAGGTCGGTTTAAGCGGTGAGATCCGCAGTATTTCTCAGGCCCTTACCCGGATCAATGAGGCCCAAAAGTTAGGATTTAAACATTGTATATTGCCGAAGAACAGCGTTAAAAATTTAAAATTCAAAGAATCAAGCCTGGAAATTATTCCCGTTTCCACCTTAAAAGAAGCTTTAGATATCATCTTCGGGTTATCGATTAAACAGTCAGGTATAGGCAAGGAGGCAAAATAATGAATTTATTATTAGCGCGTCTTTTATTTATCTTAGGCGGTATGGTGATAGGTTACCAGGCAAATTCGGGCTTCGCCGGTTTGTTACTCGGTGCGGGATTCGCTTTAGTTATGATTTTTATCGAAGCTGGTTTACGCAAAGTTTCGGTAAGCGGATTATCCAGCGCAGTGTTCGGCCTTATCCTCGGCCTGATTATGGCCAAACTGGTCGGCGATGCTTTTAGTTTGGCTCCTATCGATCAGGAAACTCTTTCTAGGATCAGAGTCGGATTAACCCTGATCTTTTGTTATCTAGGCATGGTTATGGCCTTAAGAGGCAAAGACGAATTCAATATTATCATTCCTTATGTGCGCTTAAGACGGCAGGATCAGTCCCAGGATGTAATCCTTCTGGATACCAGCGTAATTATCGACGGAAGGATTGTCGATATATGCAAAACAAGATTTTTAGGCGGAAAACTAATTATCCCGAAATTTGTGCTTAGGGAATTGCAGCAGATTGCAGATTCGACGGATCCGATTAAACGCCAAAGAGGAAGACGGGGACTTGAGATTTTAAATATTATCCAGAACGAACCGGGTATAGATATTACCATCCATGAGCAGGATTTTACCGAAACAAGCGAAGTAGACGCTAAGTTAGTTTTATTGGCCAAATTGCTGGAAGCTAAAATTTTGACTGTAGATTTTAATTTAAACCGGGTGGCTAGCATCCAGGGGATTAAAGTTTTAAATATAAATGAACTGGCAAACGCTTTAAAACCGGTGGTCTTTCCCGGCGAAGAGATGCATATAAAACTGATTAAGGAAGGCAAAGAGCATAATCAGGCAATCGGTTACCTTGATGATGGAACAATGGTGGTAGTTGAGGATGCCCGCAGGTTGATCGGCCAGGACGTAAAAGTAGCTGTCACTAGTGTCCTGCAAACCCAGGCAGGAAGAATGATTTTTACCAAGCTCGAAAAATAATGCTTAGCGCGATAATTTTAGCAGCCGGCCGGGGAGTACGACTTGGGACAAAGACCTCTAAGGCCCTGGTTAAAATAAATAAAAAACCTCTGATAGATTATTCGTTGGGCGTATTTGGCGCTCATCCCGATATAGACGAGATTATTGCGGTTGTGAGCCGAGATAATAAAAAACAGATAATCGCCGCCGCCAAAAAAGCTTATTCAAAAAAAATAAAAGCTTTTGTTTTAGGGGGTGCCCGCAGGCAGGATTCGGTATTTAACGGCTTAAAGCAGGTCAGCTCGCAAAGCAAGTGGGTATTAATTCATGATTCAGCGCGCCCATTTATCGACAGAAAATCTATAACTAAAGTAATAAGGGAAGCAAAGAGGGCTGGCGCGGCTATCTTAGGGGTGCCGGTTAAAGCCACGATAAAAAAAGCCCGCAACCGGGCAGTTATCCAGACAATGGACAGAAGTTGCTTATGGGAAATTCAAACCCCGCAAGTTTTTAAAAAAGAGCTTTTATTGGAAGCTTATAAAAAGTTTTCCAAAAACTATTTTACCGATGATGCATCTTTGGTAGAAAAGTTAGATAAAAAAGTTAAGATTGTAGCCGGCAGATACGAAAACATTAAGATTACGACCAAAGTGGATCTATTGTTTGCGGAATTAATTGCCAAAGGAAGCTAAAATGAAATATAGGGTAGGAATTGGTTATGATATCCACCGTTTGACTGAAGGCAGAAAATTGTTTCTAGGGGCAATTGAGATTCCTTATATTAAAGGGCTTCTCGGCCATTCCGACGGCGATGCCTTGCTCCATGCGATATGCGATGCTTTATTGGGCGCCTTGGCTGTGGGCGATATCGGTGAGCATTTCCCGGACACTGACCCGCAGTATCAGGGAATCGAAAGTTCACAGCTTTTAAAAAAAGTAAAAGAGCTCGTAGATAAAAAAGGCTATTATATTAATAATCTTGATCTTATTGTTATTGCCCAAGAACCCAAGTTAACTCCTTTTAAAAAACAGATAAAAGAAAAAATCTGCGCTTTGCTCGATTTGGAGGAAGATGCCGTAAACGTTAAAGCAAAAACCAATGAAGGCCTGGGTTTTGTGGGCAACAAGGAAGCAATTGCTTCTTACGCGATAGTTTCTTTAACCGGGAAGGAATAGATTTATGGACGAAATCATTATTAACATATTGTTAATTTTATTGGGTTTATTTTTCATTAAGCTGTTTCTGCTTTGCCTATTTTTCTGCCCTGATATTAAGGCGGCGCAGAAAAGGGATCCTGCGGCCAAAAGCTTTATCGAGGTAATCTTGCTTTATCCCGGTATACATGCTTTGGTTTTTTACCGCATTGCGCATGCCTTTTATATAATTCACTTATTCTTTCTGGCCCGTTTTTTATCGCAAGTAGCCAGGTTTTTTACCGGTATTGAAATTCATCCCGGAGCGAAAATCGGGAAAAGGTTTTTTATCGACCACGGCTTAGGTGTGGTTATTGGAGAAACAGCTATCATCGGCGATGATGTATTGCTTTATCAAGGGGTAACCTTGGGCGGCACAGGATTATTTAAAGGAAAACGGCACCCCACTCTGGGAAATAATGTCGTAGTGGGGGGAGGCGCTAAAGTCCTGGGCAATATTACCGTCGGGGATAACTCTTATATCGGCGCAAATGCCGTAGTTATCAAAGACGTCCCGCCGAATTCAACCGTAGTCGGTATTCCCGGGAGGATTACCAGGCAGGATGGCAAGAAAATGGATATATCGCTTGACCATGCCCAGGTGCTGGATCCGATCAAGCAGTCCATCGATGAGTTAGAGGAAAGAATTAAAAATCTAGAAAAGAAATAAGGTGCTTTTCGCATGCCTATTTTTATATATAACTCCCTCGCCAGAAAAAAAGAAGAGTTTACCCCTTTAGCCAGCCCAAAAGTAAATATCTACACTTGCGGTGTGACTGTCTATGACGATAGCCATATAGGCCATGCCCGCAGCCTTTATATTTTTGATCTAATCAGGAGGTATCTGGGATACAGAGGTTTTGAGGTTAAATTTGTGCGCAATATTACCGATGTCGACGATAAAATTATCAATCGGGCTAATGAACTTAAGGTTGAGTGGCAGACATTAGTCGAGAAATATATCGGCAGGTATTACGAAGATCTAAAAGCGCTGGCTATCGAAAAAGCCGATTTTGAACCGCGGGCAACCGAAAATATCAATGACATGGTAAAGTATATACAAAAATTAATTAATAAGGGTTATGCTTATGAATCGGGAGGGGATGTATATTTTAGCGTGAGAAAATTTCCCGCTTATGGCAGGCTATCCGGGCAAAGCATAGACCAGATGGAAACCGGTGTTAGGATCGGGCCTTCGGAATTAAAACAGGATTCATTAGATTTTGCATTATGGAAAAAATCGAAAGCAGGTGAGCCTTCTTGGGATAGTCCTTGGGGAAAAGGAAGGCCGGGATGGCATATCGAGTGTTCGGTAATGTCGCATAAATTCCTGAAAACCGATACGCTAGACATCCACGCCGGCGGAAGGGACCTGATTTTTCCTCACCATGAAAATGAAATTGCCCAGGCCGAGGCGCTGACCGGTAAACAATTCGCCAAATACTGGATACACCATGGGCTGCTTACAATCAATGGCCAGAAAATGGCAAAATCGTCGGGTAACTTTATTACAATAAAAGATGCTTTAAATAAATACCCGGCAGATGTCTTAAAGTTATTTTATTTACAGGCTCACTATTCCAGCCCAATAGATTTTTCCTGGGAGAGATTGGAAGAAGTTCATAAAGCTATTCTAAGGTTTGAAATACTTTTTACAAGGATAGACCAAGTAAGAAAATCCGGTCCGACTTCGTCCGCCAGGACAGCTGATTTTATCGAAAAACACAAAAATGATTTTATTAAAGCCATGGATGATGATTTTAACACTCCGGATGCGTTAGCCAGTCTATTTGCCTTAGTTAACGATATTAATAAATTTATGGACACAGAAAAAGATTCTGAGCATTATTTTGAAATAGTTAACTACGCCAAGAATACGCTCATTGATTTAGGCAGTATCCTGGGTATTACCTATAAATCTTTTCAATCAGATGTTCATGCCAATGAAGATGAAATTAATTCAAAAATTTTAGCCAGAGCCAATGCTAAACAGGCTAAAGAATTCGCTTTGGCTGATCAAATAAGAAAAGAACTGGAAGAAAAGGGTATAATCCTGGAAGATACAAAAGAAGGCACAACCTGGCGAAGGAAGTTATAGCGGGTGACTGCCAAGACGAAGACCTTGCCGCGCGCAACGAACGTGAGCACGGCGAGGTGGATTGGCAGGCAGGACCCGCTATAAAATATTATGAAAGGTAAATTCATCACATTCGAAGGGTCAGAGGGCTGCGGCAAGAGCACGCAGTCAAAA
>Ga0172375_10004862_pt1 | contig 19659 bp, 21 predicted proteins | sample LakKiv1m_FD_114537 | JGI IMG/M metagenome (GOLD analysis project Ga0172375, IMG submission 114537) | Freshwater microbial communities from Kabuno Bay, South-Kivu, Congo - kab_092012_11.1m | ecosystem: Environmental > Aquatic > Freshwater > Lake | place: Democratic Republic of the Congo...
AATTGCGAATTAATAATCACGATAAAAAATGCAGAACCAGAATTATCAATTCTCAATTCTACATTCACAATTATCTTGTACACCCGCAGGGATTCGAACCCCGAACCTCTTGATCCGTAGTCATAAGGAGACGCAGCTTTCAGTTCATAAAGCAAACTTTTTCTTGATAGTCCCTACTTTCTCCCTACTGAACATAGGAGGTTTTTCTTATGTTCATATCAAAATCTAAAAAGTCACCATTCTATCAACTTACTTATGAAGTTAATGGAAAACGAACAACGATTTCAACAAAAACAAAAAACCCTCAAGAGGCGTACAGTTTTTTAGAAAATTTTCAAAAAGAAAAAGAACAACCTAAAAAACAAATCAATTGTTTTTTATTATCAAATTTCAAAGAGGAATATATTGAATTTGCCCGCCCTGTCAAATCAAAAAAATATCTCGTTTCAATTACATCTTCATTTAAACAGTTAATCCTTTTTTGTGGTGATATTCCTTTGAATGTAATCGATACACGGATTCTCGACAAATTTATAACAACAACATTTTCAAGAACACCAAGAGGCGCTCATCACTATTATCGTACTCTTAAGGCTGCCTTCAATAAAGCTGTTGAATGGAACTATATTTCAGTAAATCCATTCACAAAAATAAAATTTCCAAAATTATCAAAGTCATTCCCTGTTTTTATTATAGAAGACGAATTGCTAATTATTTTAGTAAACACAACATATCAACACCTTAAAGATATTATTACTGTTGCTTTTTATTCCGGTTTACGTCTCGGCGAATTAGTAAATATGAAATGGGATTGGTTAGATTTTTTCCAGAATCAAATAACTGTTAAATGCACAGATGAATTTCAAACAAAAAATAAAAAAGAAAGAATTGTCCCAATGAATGAAAAAGTAAGATCTGTTTTATTAAATCGGTTTAACAGCTCTATACAAAATCCAGACAAATTTGTTTTCTACCATTGGAAAGGGAAGAAGCTTTATCAAGAAGCAATAAGTAAGCAATTCAAAAAAATTGTTCGTAAATCGAATCTAAGTGAAAAAATTCACTTTCACACTTTGCGTCATTCTTTTGCATCGCTTCTGGCTCAGAAAGGAATTTCACTTTATATAATTAAGGAATTACTTGGACATGAAGATTTAGCAACTACTCAAATTTATAGCCATCTTCAAAAACAAAATTTAATAGAAGCTGTTAATCAGCTTTAATATTTTTGTTTTAATTCAGTTACTCAATCTCTAATTCTATTATTTTGATTAAATAAGACAAATATTCCATATGAAAAATCATTTTCAGTATTTATATATTTGTTATATTAGTAAAGTTCATAAATATTTACTTTTATGCCTGATACAGAATTTCACAGCTACCATAGTCAAGAAAAATGGCAAGATCGATTATTACAGCCTATTGAATGTACTTCAGATAATGCTTGGTTAGGAAAAGGTTATTATTTTTGGTATTATTATGAAGATGCAATAAGGTGGGGCAGAAACAGTAAGTGCAAAACTGGCAGATATGAAATCTATAAAGCACTAATAAAGAATGAGAATATTTTAGATACTGTCTTTAATGAAGAAGAATATAATTTTTGGTTTAAGCAAATTGAAAAAGTTGCTAAAACCATTATTAAAAAAACCAACTCAAGACCAACTATAAAAGAAATTAATGAATATTTTAAGGAAAGAGGGACTTGGCTCGAGTTAAAAGGTATCTTATTTCAAGATATTCCTATGAATGAAACTATTTTAGTGGTAGGTTTGTATTATAAAAAAAGGATTCAACTTGTCCTTTTTGATTTCGATAATATTATTAAATTTGAATTTATTGATGAAGGAGCATGCTAAATATGTTAAACCTTAAAGAATTAGAAAAAAGACTGGACGATGCTTTAGCAAAGGAAACAAAAGAATCCTTGACCAGTTGGTTAATGTCCAAAAGGTTTAAAAATTTTATTACTGGTAGTGGTGAAGGTGAATTTGATATTCTTCTCTCTAAATCCTCTACTTTATCTGATAGTAATCGTGCTGTTGTAAAAGATCTTTGTCAATCAGCCAAAATCGATAACAATAACAGATTAGCTGAAGCTGCCTAATGGAAACACAAGATCAACCAAAGCTTAGGTTTCATGGCGTTGATATTGTTAAAGTTGATTTTTCATCTAAAAGTAGATACGAACCAGAAAAACAATCACTAAAAATTCATACGGATGCAAAAGTTTTTTTCCCAAAAGAAAATCCTAAACTTTTTAATATTTTGATGGATGTATCTGTTGACGCCCCTGAATTCTTTCATTTTAGAATTTTTGCAATTGGTGCATTTGAATGTTCTGAAGAAATAGACGAAAACATTCGCAAAAATTTTATAAATGTTAATGCCCCAGCAATTATGTTTCCATACATCAGAAGTTTCATAACGACATTTACCTCTAATTTAGGAAATGTAACACATCCTATTATCATCCCTGTTCGGTTTTTTAAAGGAGATATGGAAGAAATCTTACTTGACGAATCAGTGAGTAAGAAAATTTCTACAGATTAACTTAATTATTCTTGTATAATCTTAATCCTTTTTCGAAATATTATATTGTATTTTTTACTTGTCTTTAGTCAGTAACGTAAAAATGTAGTATAGTGGTAACATAGCAGTAATATAAAGTCTACATATTTGGATCAGTATTTAAGTACATAGTATTAGGTTTACCAGTTAGCTTTATTCTTCTGATTTGGCTTTTTATTCGTTGAGACATTTCACGATCTTCTACACAATATTTCCTTTCAGCTTTTTGAAGTTTACTCTTTGCTACTAATTCTCTCAACGTATCTTCGTATTTAATTCTTGTCGAATAAAATCTTTCTCTCTGGTTATATACAAAAATCCTTATGAGATTTTTCTCTCTTAATTTTGCAACGGTAAGACCAACTTGTCTGTCTGAAAGTATTTTCATTCGCGGTTTTTCTTTTTTTAAAATATCTTTTGATTTATATCCTGTCATTCTAATAGCAATTCTCTCATACGTAATTCTAACGTGTGCTTTACTTTTTCCTAAAATTGAATGGATTGCAGCTAAAACTAAATAAAGTCTTAAAGGTAATTTTCCTGCGATTGTTTCAAAAGTAATTTGCCTACCCATACTGCAATAAGCATCAATACCATATTTATTTTTGAACTTTTCAACTAACTCTTTTATCTTAAGCCAAGTATGGGTTGCTTTTTCAATGCTTTTTATCTTAATGCCTAAATCCTTTGACGCAAGAGCTATTGATATGTGAAGTTTCTGTTTTACGTCAAAATCTTTAGCAATCATAAAATTGAAATCAGTTTCCTTAATACGCTTTTTGATTTTATAATTTTGGTCCAGCTTTAATGCCTTTTCAATAACACAAAAAAGGGCAATTTCTTCAAGTTTATTTTTATTGCCATTTATATAAACCAAACAGCAAAGAGGGAAGTCTAAAAATTTTCCATCCATACCTTTATTTTTCATAGTTTATCACCTCATAAACCCTACGAAATAGCGTAGGTTTTCTGTTTCTTTTTCACTTATACGCTTCTCTTTTTTATAGTGTCTAAAAACTACCTTACTCATAAGAAATAACCCCCTCTAAATCGATTTTTGCATTTTTGCCGGTTACAGATTTTAATGTTTTTTTTGCAATATCCGGTCTGGTAAACATGCAGCTATAAATCCATAAATTTGTATTCAAAGAAACAGCACATAACCGGAATCCTTTCCGTCTTTTCAATTTTTCATTTATAGTCTTTTGATCTGTTTGAACTTTATAAAAATTCTTTCCTCTTTCTACTTGCCATAAATATGTCATATTATTATTCCGCTTTTTTAGTCGAATAATTATTTACATCAAGTTTTTTAATTGCTTCTTTCAGTGTGTCAATATTTAGGTGAGAATAAATTTCTGTTGTTGAAATCGAAGAATGTCCGAGAAGTTCTTTTATTGTGTAGAGGGAAATCCCTTTTTGTGCAAGATTTGAAGCAAACGAATGTCTAAGTGAATGAAAATGAATTGCATTATCAATTTGCGCGTTTTTACAAGCACACTTAAAACTTTTTGAAATATAATCTCCGGTAATCTTTTTTCCATTTTTATTTCTAAACACAAATTCATTTTTTCTTTCAATCCTGTTGATTGGTATAATAGATGGGCATCCTTTCAAGTTTTTCTTATCACATCTAAGCAGAATTTCAAATACTTCATCACTTATTGGGATATATCTTTGATTTCTTCCCTTAGTAGTAAAACTCTCATCACCAACGGTAATTATTCTTGTCGTTAAGTCTATATTTCGCCAAGTTAAATTCACTAATTCATTTAATCGCATTCCTGTATAAAAAGCCGTTACAGTAACATCTTTCACAATTTCGTTTTGTATCAGCTTGCTTATGATTGAAAGCTGATTACTGTTTATGTATGCCGGATTAACTTTCTGTTTCTTTGGTAGTTTCACTTTCACAAAATAATTTTCCTTCACATAGCCCCAATCGATCGCTTTATTGCATGCTGCTTTAAGAGTTCTTACATAAACTCTATAACCCTTACTAACTATTTTCTGAAGATGAGAAACAAAATTTTCTACATCTCTTAAACCAATGGATTGTATCGGTCTCTGCAATCCAAAAAAGTTTGTTAAGTGCTGCAAAGAATTTTTCACAGATAAGTAATAAGCATTCGATCTACTTTCTTTAATTAGGTTGGAATATTCATCAGCAAAAATCCTCAGCGTCACCGCTTCAGAAAAAGATGCTTTGTTAAAAATCTCAGAAAGTATCCTAAACTTTTCTATATCATTTTCATTTATACTATGTAATAAACTTGCATCCATTTCAGCTTTTGTTTTTCTAATTAACTGACCATCGACCACTAATTACCGCTTTTTCCATAAGTTCCAAAAATCCATTGATCTAATTCTTTCACACTAAAAAACAACATCTTCCCGGTTGGTTTAGAGAATGGAATTTTTTTCTGTGAAGTTAATTTATAAAGATAGCTCGGCTTGAAATGCAAATAATCACAAGCTTGATAAAATGATAAGGGAGCTTCTGCCTTATCATTTAACTTATTTTCAATGTTTTTTAGTTTTTCAAGAATTTCATTTTGTTTCATATCATTCCTTTAATTGTTTGTAATTAACTTTTAATTTCAAAGGCAAGAATAAGAAACAAAAGTATTTCAAAGTTTTACTGCTAAAACGTAGATAAAATGATTTGTTCTAAATGTTTAAGGATTGGAACGTTTAATTTGTTGAATTATGTTGGCTGTTCTTCAGTGGAATTAATTTTATTGGACTTTATTTCTATTAGAATTCTATTATAAGTATCACTATTTCTTTTTTTCCATTGACCAAATGCTTTTCTCAAATCTGTATTCAAGTTCTTTTTTGCCGCAATGTCATTACATATTCTTTGTAAGTTTGGCTTATGTCCAATATCTTCTATTTTTGATATTTCTGCAATAACTTCTTTATATAATTCTAACCCTTCATCCTTTAAATAATTCCTTTTTAATTTATCTTTTAGTATTTGCATCTCACTTTTAAATTCTTGAAACAGTTCATCATGTATATCAACTTCATTTTTCAGATCAACTATATCAGTTCTATCATTTATATAATTTGAAAAGAAATTAGAGATTAATTCATCTCGCCCCACTAAATGTGGGTTCATTTTAAAAAACCTTTTAGTTATTGTATCGGCTAATTTAATACCGGCTTCAAGCTTGTTATCTTTATCATCAAAACTTATATGATCATACTTCTTTTTTAATTCCTTTTCCTTTTTAGTTTTCACCTGCGCAAATGGTTTAATTGAAAATCCATCAAATAACAAAGTATAAAATAACTCCATCCCTTTGTAAATTGTCTTTTCCCAATTGTACCAATGCAACTCCATCTCATCATAATTATTTTTTTTACTCGTATTGTACAATGTAAATTGTATTTTGGGATTTAACTTTTCATATATGCTTTTACCAAAAGGATATTCCTTTATTATTTCTTTTCTGATCCATAATTTCTTTAAGCGGTCTACATTAATAGTAACAGTTATTCCTTCCATTCCAGTTTTTAATTTTTGATTGCTCACAAGCTAACCTCAAAAACTTCAAAAATCCATATCCAAATATTTAGCACAATCCCAATAGTAACTATCAACAGAAACAACCATTTCCTTTTAATGTAATTGATTATTTTTTTCATCTCTACCATTAATTTATTCTTTGTATTATTATATCAATTATAATAATAATTAAAACAGTTCTCCTTTCGTTTCTATCTTTGTTAACTTCACGTATTCAAAAATATCTGTTGCGGTAGCACCTTGTTTTTTTAAGGCTGCAAAAGTATTTTCACCCAATAAAACATAACTCCAATCTTTTTCCATTCTATCATTAAGCTTTAATGCATTTATTCTTTCAATTGTATCAATTGTTGCTCTCTGTTTTTGTTGAACATTACCTTGCGTTAAATGTTCTTGTGCTTTTGTCTCAACTATATAAATTCCACTTGTTGTTTTTACTAAAAAATCGGGTGAATAAAATGCTAACAAGCCATCTTCCCTTACATAAAAAATCTTTGCAAAATCATGGTAGTATTCGTTTATTTTTATAAATGAAAGAACATCAGTTTGTAAATCAACAAATTCCATAAAAGCTTTTTCAAGTCCGCCCTTATTCGATGGATATGCTTGTGCTTTATAAATCGTTTTTTCCAAAGGCAAACAATACTTTTCTCTCATTCGTAGTGCTTCTACTTCAGAGAAATAGTTTTTAATTACAACGGCTTCAATAGCAGTAATATTTTGTTGTGCGTTATAGATTGCTTCGCCAAGTTCTTTCATCATGTGATCAATAATTCCAGACTTTGCAATTAATAACAGCTTCCAGTTATTATTTACCAACGGATCAAAATCTTGAGAAAACAATTTTGTTCTTATGAAAGTATCAATTGCTTTTATTAAGGCAACTTTATTTACTTGTAAAAATGGGAAAGCTTTTTGTTTTCTTATGCCTATGTTAACAACCGCATTCGTAATTACATTAACTATCCTCGATAAATATTCATTATAACTTTTTGCATTAAATAAATCTCCCTTCACAATATATTCGCCAAATCTGGTTTTTACTGTCATCTCTTCAGAAAAGAATACATCCCCTTCACGATTTATAAATTTTTCTAACTGCTCAATTCGATAAGTTGTAAATGGTCTTATCTTATCAACATCTATCAATACTTCCTTTAGTTCTTCTTCGCTATCTCTAACAATTGTTGGCCAATACAAATCATATTTTTTATAATTATCTTTTAATCCTACTGTAATAATATCTCCAGTAACTCCGCCTCCTGTTCCTTTAGTTTCTCCAGCCAAATTTTCTTTCATCAAATCATCGTAAAACTCAACAAACTTTGGATGCTCAACAATATGGAGTATATCCATCAAGTTATCTGGTTCTTGTTTCTCTTTCAATAATTTTCTTCTGTTTTCTTCTTTGCTGTCCTGAAATTCTGGTTCTCTCCACATTAACCTCAATCCGCGTCCGATTGTTTGTTCTAACAAAATAGGTGCTTGTGCTGATCTTAATGGAACAATCACGCAAATATTATTTACATCAAATCCTTCTCTTAACATCAATACAGAAACTATTACTTTCGGTTGTGAATGTTTGTCAACGTTGAACAATCTTTGTTTTATTTGTAACCATTCTTTTGCGGGAATATTTCCTTTTCTGTCTGAATCTATTTGCATTACATCTTCTTCGCCAAGTCCTTCTTGCATTAAGAATTGTGTTACCAAAGGAGAAACGCTCGTATCTTCGCAGATCACAAACATCTTCGGATGTTTCTCATCTTTTATTTTTACAAACTCATTTTCAAGCAGTTTTAGTTTTGTTAATCCAGCTCTTAACATCACCCTTTGTCCTTCAGAAAGACTTACTGCATTGTTTCCTTCGCGTTCTGCTTTGAAGTCTAACTCCATTGCCGCAATTTCTTTTCTTTTATCAAGAGCTATAGTTTTTACTAAACCATTTCTTATCGCTGCTGCAAGGTCAAAATCAATTATTGTATGTGGGAAATAATGCTTCGTTCTTTTTTGGCCGCTACCGGTTACATCATAAGGTGTGGCGGAAAAATCAATCTGTAAAAATTTTGTTCCCTTTGGTTGTGATATATAATTCAAACTTCTTTGCCACTCAACTTCTTTTATTTCCCCATAAGTTTTATTCTCATGTATATGATGCGCCTCATCATTAAACACTGCTAAATCATTTATCGAAGCCAAGTATTCTAATTCAGCACCGGCAAGAAAATTATTATCCAAAGATTCCAAACTATGTCCCGCACTCGTCCCTGGTGAAATCGGAAGTAGTTCATTAACATTTTTTGGAACGTTTTCTAATAAGCTTGGTTCAGCGTCTCCAATTTCTTCCTCTTCACTTCCAGCTAACAAATGCCAATTCGTAATTGCAATCATTCCATCCGCTGTTACTTTTCTCCCAATCTCTTCTTTTTGACAGATAGAACTCTGAACAAATCCGAATATTTCTTCTCTAAAACTTTCCGGTATAAAAAGTTTCTCATATACTTTTAAATCCGAACTTGCAAATTCTCTAAATCCACTTTCTCTCTGCTTTCCTAAATAAGCGTCAAGTAATCTTTCATAAACTATTAATCCTGGTGCAACAAGTAAAAAGTTTTTAGTGTATCTACCGCTTTTTGTCTCTTCATATTTTGCATTTAGATATTGCCAAATCAACAACGCGTGCATTACCCAAGTTTTACCTGTTCCAGTCGCCATCTTCATACAATATTTTGGATGCAGATACTTTGGCTTTTGTATCTCAAATAAAAATCCTTCATCATCAAGCGTATCTTTTCCGCAAGCGGCATACATATCTGTTACATTGTTTATTTTAAGAATTTCATGCAGATAAATAGTATTCAGTATTGCTTGCTTTTGCCCTAAATGGAAATTAAACTCTCTCAATTCGCTGAATGCATCAGAAAACCAAAATCTTAATAACTCATTTGTGATTGGTGTTGCTGTTGCGAATTGGTAATTATCAAATTCTGCATTAGCACATTCAGAAACCTTGGATGCAAATTTTAATGGCAGCTCTCTTGTGCCAATATTCATTGGGTTTGCCATTATTTAATCTCCTCAATAACAGCACTCTCAAATCCAAATACATCGACGGCCTTTACACAAATTTTTCTCTTTTCTTTTTTAGTAACCACAATAACCGCCTCTGTTACAACTCTTAATGGGTCAGCGTCATTCTCAATATTTTCTCTGTAATCTTGCCATCGGCTTCTAAATACTTCACCGTCATAATCTGGGTCAACACTCCAATACTCAATCAGTGCAAGAGGTTCATTGGCAGTAATCTTTTGTAGTTTCTCTTTATCGTCCTCACTTAGTGGCAAAGCATCCGGTGAAAGCAAAACATAATTATCCAGCTTAATTGTTAATTCGTCTTTCTCCTCAATTCCACTTTCTACTTTTTCCTTTATACTTTTTACTTGTATCGGTTTTATTGTAAGATATTGCAATGAGGAGAAACGAATCTTTCCGCTTTTTATTAATTGTTGATATGACGTTTTTGTTTTTAATCTATCGAGCAAATCTGCCGGTATTACAAGCACTTCAAGATTTTCATCATTCAACGAAGAAATTACTTGTCCTATGTTTGTTTCAAAATTCCAGCCAAGCACAATTACCTTTTGCCAACCGCCCATAAATTGAGCGCGCCATTGCTGTGCTTTTTTTATTGTATTGAATCCGGTAAGTTTATTCGGTGAATCAACAACTACCAAGGTTCTGCTGTTTTTTATATAACCAACATTTGGCGGCGCGTCCTTTTGGGTAAACGGCATTGCGCCATACAATTGCAAAACAACTTGTGCAAGAGAACCAATAGTTTTAAATTCACTTTTACTAAACTGTTCTTTTTGGTAATCACCAATTGAATGATAGAAGAAAGGCTTTGCATCTTGGTCAATTAACCTTTTCCTCATTATCATACAAGCCGGTTTTCCAAGGTCACTCATTATCCATTTCCTACCAAGCTTTTCGGCAACTGCTCCAGTAGTGCCAGAACCACCAAAGAAATCTGCAACAATCGAATTTTCATTTGATGAAGATAAAATTATGCGTTCAAGTAATCTTTCTGGTTTTTCAGTATCATAATCTGTCTTTGTTGTTCCACCAATGTCATTCCAAATAGATTGGAGTTCTACTCCTTGCAAGTCATCAAGATATTGTTTAAAGTTTGGTCGCCCGTTACCATTTTTATTTTTTGCCCAAACAATTCTTCCAATTAATTCAAGTTCATCAAGAGCTTTAATCGTATTTTTTTGTGCCTCATCACTCAATTTTCCTCGTATAAATCCTGGTATTGCCCAGTGTCTTCCTTTACCAATACTTCCTGGGTTTATATTTTTCCAAATTTCCCCTGAACTACCTGCAGTTTTTCCTGGTGCAGTCAATGGGCTTTCTCTATATCTTTTCCCATTTATATCAGTTGTTCTAAACATCTCTTCAATATACTCTTGTGTATATTCTGTATATTGTTGATTCCAAAGACTATTTTTATTTTTAGAGTAAAACATTAATGTATCATGTATATGATTATAATAATTACTCCCACCTCTTGACGTAGTTCGTTTCCATATTACTTCATTCTGAAAATTATCTTTCCCAAATATTTCATCCATCAACACTTTCACATAGTGACCAACGTGCCAATCAATATGCACATAAATGCTTCCTTGTTCGCTGAGCAGTTCACGCATTAAAACTAAACGTGGGTAAATCATTTTCAAATAACTTGCTGTTCCTTCTTTCCAAGTATCGCTGTATGCAAACTGCTCTATTACAGTAGGTTTTTGTTCTATATCTCCATTAGGCAATGTAACTTTTGTTCGGTAATCTGCTTTGCTATCAAATGGCGGGTCAATATAAATCAAATCAATTTTACCACGTAAAGAAGGCAAACCGCTTTTTTCATCTCCGGCAAGTAACGCCTGCATTGCTAAAATATTATCACCATAAATTAATCTGTTCAGCCAATCATCATCTTTTCTAACAATTTCAGTTAAAGAAAGTTGGTCTGCTTTTATACTTTCTTCTGGTGTAGTTCCAAGTTCTAATTGCTCTTGGTGAAAAATTGCTCTTTCTCTATTTGGTATCTGAGGTGTTTTTCCTTTCCATAAACCGCTAATATCTTTTGCTGGCAAAACCAATTCATTTGTTTGCAAAGTAATGCGCGTTGGCTGCGCAAGCTTTTCTAAAATCTGTTCAGCTTCACGTTTACCCTCAGCAACAATTTTCGGCAGCTGTTCAATTAAACTTTGTTTTTGTTCTGGCATAATCACTCAAACTATTTGAATAAATTTTATTTATAAATCCGGTCCGAAATTTTACTATTTCCTTTCGTCTTTCCCTGTTCCAAAACTAAACCGTATTTTTTTCTTTTCTCTAAAGATTCAACACGTTTTACAAGTTCTTCTTTTGTCCATTCACTGTATTTGGATTTTCTCAAAACTTGCCCTCTTCATTGATAATTTCTATTAACCTGCTATACAAAATATACTTTTTTTATACTTTTTTTTGACCAAAATACTAATGGTTATTAAAATATTCATAGGTATTTCAAATTTTTCTTAGTTTTGTAATAAAATAAATCTGTTATGTATAAAGAGCTTCTTCCAAATAATTGTCCGCCTTGTGATGCATCTGAGCAAGATATTATTTTGTTTAGAGCTTTTTATAATTCTGATTCAAATGATCTTGCAAATTATTTATCTTACGCTCAGTTGCATACTGAAAATGAGAAATATAAGAATGTATGTAGAGCTCATGGTTTATCATTCTTTGATACAATGGAGACAGCACTGTTAAAAACAAAAAAATTAGATGTCCATTTTATTGCTAAAATTCAAATTAAAAAGGATTTCGGCAAATTATATTTAACAAATAAGAATGATGGTCATTATACTTTATGGTTGTACAATACATTTTCAAGCACAAATGTAAAGTGTTTAGAAATAAATGAAATTAATTGATGGAATTAGAAAATAAATATAGTCTCCCAACAGAAGTTATAGGGAAACTTACTGTTGTTGAATTATTAGATTTTGTTGATTTTCCTCTATTAACTGTTGAATCAACAATCTCTGGTAAATTATTTCTAAATTACTTTGAAAGATTTAGAGATAATTTTGAAGAAAGGTATCTAATTGAAATTAGTGAAGCAAGACTAAAATTAATTCGTTCTGGTGAATTAAGTGTCAAGGATGCTTTTAATCGCGCAGAGAATCAAATAGTATTTATATGTTATTTCGATAATACATCTAAACTTATTGAATTGTATTTTCAACCATGTGATTTATTTTCTTCATTAAATCCAATTACTGATAATTACAAAATTAATAATGAACCAAATAGAAATGATCTTCCACTTAACGAATTATTAATTCTTTCTAAGCAAAGAGACAAACTTGTTCTTGGTTTTTATTTAACCGCAAAATCTTTACAATCTTCTCTCAAATATTGGGCAATAAAAAATTTTTTAACACCCCTTTATGAAATGCTACTTCAATCCCTTGGTATTAATCTCAAAAATCGTAAAGATCGTGATTTATTTAATCAGCTTAATGTTGGGATAACTGATCTTGCCCTTTCATCTTTACGCGGTAATCTCGAATTAAATAATATTTCTAATTTATTTGGTGATAATTTTCAAACAATCAGATTATCAAAAATTTTTGATTTATTTAATTCTACCGATAAGGCAACTTTAATAAAAAGTTTAGATGATGTTAATAACAAAAAAATATTACATAAATACATTAACATTCTTAATTCAGTCTCTAAAAATGATGCAATATTATTGACAAGTTTGGCTACCCCTAAGGAAGAAACATTTTCTACAAGGATTGATAAAGCTAAAGCAAATCAAATAAAGAAAATTATTAATGAAGAATATCCTATTGTTGAGGATATTGAAGAAATAGAAGGTCAATTTCTCGAATTAGATATGTCAATTAAACAACCTACATTTGCAATGTCTGCCCTTAATGAGGATTTTATTTATAAAGGTAAATTAACTTCTGAACTTTTAGTTAAGATTCCATTGAAGGATATTAATTTCAAAGGCAAAGAATATCTATTTACAGTTAAAACTTTATATCGTCAAGAAACTTCTACATCTCCTGAAAAAAACGAACATTTTCTTTTAGATTTTCAAGAATTAACACCTTAATCAAATACTGTTCCTGTATAGGTCTCAGTCTTCAAAAAAAATGTTGTTAGTTTTGAATTGTTTTTGTATTTCCAAATTGTTTTTATCTTTTCTCCTATTTACTTTGCCAGCAAAAAGTAAAAGCTATATGTTACTTCACAAAATATCCGAATCAAATAATTTAGAATTCTTTTCATCCGAAACTATGTCTGCTCTTAAGCTTCCTTTATTCTCTTCAAGAGTTTCAGCTGGCTTTCCTTCACCGGCAGAAGATTACATTGAGTTAAAACTCGATTTGAACGAACATCTCATTAAACATCCTCATGCAACATTTTATGTTCGTGTAAGAGGTAACTCAATGAAAGATGCAAATATCAATAATGGTGATATCTTAATTGTTGATCGTTCCATTGAACCAAACAACGGAACAATCATTGTTTGTTCTATTGATAGTGAATTTACAGTTAAAAGATTTTATAAAGAATCAGATCACATAATTTTAACACCTGCAAACAACGAATATAAACCAATAAAAATTTCTGGAGATATTCAGTTTGATATTTTCGGTGTTGTTACATATATAATCCATAAAGCTTAGTATGTATGCACTTGTAGACTGTAATAATTATTATGTTTCATGCGAAAGAGTTTTTGCGCCTCATCTTAACGGCAAACCTGTAATTGTTCTATCAAATAATGATGGATGTGTCGTTTCAAGATCGCAAGAAGCAAAAGCTCTTGGTATTAAAATGGCTGTTCCAGCATTTGAAGTTGGTGACATCATTGAAAAAAATAATGTTCATGTATTTAGTAGCAATTATGCTTTGTATGCCGATCTTTCACACCGGATTATGAATACACTTTCGGCGTTCGTTCCTGAAATTGAAATTTATTCAATCGACGAAGCATTTCTCGATTTATCAAATTATCAAAATCATAACTTCATTGAATTTGGAAAGGAAATTAAAAAGACTATAAAACAATGGATTGGAATTCCCGTAAGTGTTGGTATTGCACCAACAAAAACACTTGCCAAAGTTGCTAATCACATTGCAAAACACTTAAAGCAAAACGGTGGTGTTTTTTCTATTCAACCAAATGAAATTTCTGATGCGCTAAAAGATTTTCCCGTTGAAGAAATATGGGGCGTGGGACGTCAATATTCTCGTTTATTGCACCGATTTAATATTAAAACAGCAGCAGACTTAATTAACATGCCTGATAAATGGATTATGAATTATCTTACTGTTGTTGGGCTCAGAATGGTTAAAGAACTTCGCGGTGAACAATGTTCAGAACTTGAACTTGAACGTCCGGCAAAGAAAAATATTTGCACAAGCAGAAGTTTTGGTCAATTAGTTACTGACTTAAATACATTAGAACAATCAGTATCAAATTACGCTGCAAGTTGTGCTCAGAAGCTTCGCAAGCAAAATAGTTGTGCAAATATGCTGCTTGTTTTTATTCATACTAATCCATTTCGTGAATATGATCGTCAATATAGAAGATCAATTACGATACAACTCCCGGAACCAATGAATGATTCTTTTGGTTTGATTAAATACGCTTTGGCTTCATTACATCATATTTATAAAGAGGGATATAATTATAAAAAAGCTGGTGTAATTGTTTCTGGCATTGTTTCAGCGGATTATGTTCAATCAAATTTATTCTATCAACAAGATAATCCTAAAATAAATGCAGTAATGAAAAGCATGGATTTATTAAACAAGAATTATGGAAAAAACTTTATTCGTTGTGCATCGCAAGGTTTTAATCATAAGAAATGGAATCTTCGTCAAGAACGCCTTTCTCCACGTTATACAACTCAATGGAGTGATTTATTAACAATAAAGGTTTAGAAATATGTGTGGAAGGTATCAAACACCAACAGACATAAAAAAAATCGAAGAGGCATTCGACATAAAAATTAATAAGAAAATATATAAAGCAAATTTTAATGCCTCACCTGCACAAATCTTACCATTAATTACAAATAATAATCCAGACCAACTTCAATTCTTTCGATGGGGCTTAATTCCTCATTGGGCTAAAGATATGTCAATTGGTTATAAAATGATTAATGCAAGAATTGAAACTCTGGATGAAAAACCTTCATTTAAATATCTTGTAAAAAAAAATCGCTGTATTATAATCACCGATGGATATTATGAATGGAAAAAAATTGATTCAAAGACAAAACAACCAATGCGTATATGTAAAAATAATTTTGAGTTTTTTACCTTTGCTGGTTTATGGACACAATGGAAAGATCAAGAAAATAATATTATCCCATCTTTTACAATTATTACCACAGATGCATATAAATCTTTAAACGATATTCACAACAGAATGCCGGTAATGCTAAATCCTGAAATTGCTCGAAAATGGTTAATGAATGAACTCGAACTAAATCAACTACAGAAAGAAATAATTTCAAGCAAAGAATTGATCTCTTATCCAATATCAACTCTTGTAAATAATCCAAAGAACAATTCGCCAGAATTGACTGATAAAATTTGATTTCAAACCAACCTTTTGTGTTGAGGTCTCAGCTCATCAAAATAAATGTGAAGGCAAGTGTTACATAACAAACATTATGCTAAAGTCTTTTAGCAGTCCCAACGTATACTTTGTAGTTGTGTCATCTCAGCATAATGTTGGGTTATATAAACTTGCACCTAACATAATCGCCTCATCATATATTTACAAACATTTCGCTAAACCTTTTATGTATCTTTCTACCATAATATATAATTCGTTCGTGGGCGGCTCGCGCTCTCGACACGCCCACTCACTAAGCGTAACAATTCATTAGCAAATCGATTTTTCTCAATTCGCACTTTTTTTTCTCTTCAAGTCAACCATAGTCAAATAAATCATAAACATAGCTCGTTGCAAAGTTTTAAAACTCCAATTATATTATCCGCAAATGAAAAATGTCATATTAAAAAAATACTCAATATTTATTCTTCTCTTTTTACTGCTTTTTTTCTCAAAACTTTTTGGGCAAAATTCTAATTATTCATATCCAGCTAATTATATAAAGGTATGTTTTGTTTCGCGAGTAATAGATGGTGATACTTTTGTCATCTCAGATTCTCAACATGTAAGAATGCTTGGCGTTAACTGTCCAGAAATTGCAAGATTAAATAAACCAGCAGAAACTTTTGGTTATGAAGCAAAACAAAAAATAAAATCATTAATAGAACATAAGTATGTAAAATTAACTTTTGAGGGAAAATCTTTTGATGTTTTCGGAAGACTTTTAGCTTATGTATTTCTTACAGATAAAAATGGAAAGGATTCTTTATTTGTTCAAGCAGAACTTCTAAAAAATGGTTTAGCACGTATTAGTTATTATAACAAACAAAAAAAATATTATGCATTATTTTATAATCTCAGAAGAACAGCAATGAAAAATAAACTTGGTATCTGGGGTATCAAATAGTATCTAACAAGTCTATAACAAGTCTCTGCAAGATAAAAAGCAGTCTGTAAAAGAGGGGATTGCAATAGCCATAATCTTCCAGTCTCTTGTTAAGCTTATTCATAAATAAAAGTCATAAGGAGAAAAATTATGGCAATAGTAAATGGAAGTGTAATCGGTAATTTAAGCGGTCGTTTAGGTAATCTCTCGGCACGCACAGTAAACGGTAAAACCATTTTAGCAGCCAGACCATCAAGCTTTAATGCAAGCCAAGAACAATCATCTCTTGATGTAAGAAGCAAATTCTCTGTAACTGGAACCTTTGCAAAGAATGTTCTAACTCTGCAAACTCTTGATGAGATTTGGCGTAAAACAAAAGATGCTGGTATTTCAGTTTTCAATGCAATCTTTAAAGTAAACTTTGCATTCTCTGGAACCGAGAGACCAACAGAACAAAACGTAATCACTCCGGTTGGTTTTGCTTTACCAATCACAACCGCCGCAGTAGATACAAGTAAAATTACAGCATCTTTACCTGCATTAAACACCGCATCAGTATTTGGTGCAGATGAAGTAAATCTCTCTGCAAATGCATTAGTATGTTATTATGATCCATTGAATGAAAATGATGAACCTTTTCAGCTCATCAATCTTTCAAAAGAAGTGGCAAATTTCAACTTCACGCAAACATACAATTTGCAGATTGATTATAATGTATTACAAGAAGCAGTAGCCGGTAAATACCAGCATAGTATTTTATATTTAATTGTTGCTTCCAAAACGGCTGATGGAAAGGTTGTCCAAAATTCCGCAACCTACACCAAACTCAGCTAAGGCAAACTAAAAAAGGGCTATTTATTAGCCCTTTTGTTGCCTAACAAAATATTTCTTTTTCTTTGTTTATTTATTATTATTTTACCAAAGAAATAAACTTATTATTATGATTTTTATAATCAATAATATTTTTGCGATTAATTCTATCCTTCCAACGTATCATCTTTTCATATAAAATTAGGTTAATTATGTATAACCAAAAAACAAAAAAATTTAGTTTTAATATGAATAAAGCTGTTGCCTCTCTTTTATACGTTTGTCAAGATGTTAATAACTTATATAATATCATGAAAGTATTTTATTTCGCTGATAAATTACATCTTTCCAAATATGGTAGGTTTATGTTTGGTGAAACTTATATAGCAATGGATAAAGGCCACGTCCCGAGCTCTATTTATGATATTATTAAATTTATCCGTGGTGATGGTTCAAAGCAGTTTAATGAAGAGTTAAAAAATTCTTTTTCTTGTGAAGATAATAATACTTTTAGGGCAGCTAAAAAAGCTAATCTTGATTTTTTAAGTCAATCTGAAATAGAATGTTTAAATGATGCTATTCTTAAATTCGGTAAATCACATCATTTTGAAATTTTTAACAAATCTCATAAAGATCACGCATATAAAGTTACCTCTCATAACCATGAAATTTCTGTTGGTGATATTGTTGATTCACTTGATAACAAAGAAATTATTAGCAAGTATCTTAATAATCTTTACGAATAATGCCTTGTTCTTTTGGCCCTGGTGATATTGTTTATCTTTCCGAAGTCCCTTATACAGATCATCCTAAATATCATTTAGTTCTATCCGTTTCAGATGATATGTTTTTTATTATTAACTCCGATATAAATTCTACTGTTTCAGTAAATCCTATCTATTATAATTGCCAAGTTAAACTCATAAAAAATCCTTCAAATACTTTTATGCAAAAGGATGAATGTTATATTGCTTGCCATCAGTTGGCGCCTGATCTTATATCCTCAGAAGTTGAATCTCAAATCAAAGCTGGTAAAGGTGAGGTGAAAGGTAAGCTTGATAAAAATACTTTAGAACAAGTTCTTAATACTGTTCTCAATCTTTGCGGTCATACTTTATCCCATTTTGAACGCAGAACCATAGCAGCTAATCTTAAATGTGTTTATAAATAAAACTTTTTGCGTCATTCCTTAAATTCTACATTAAGTTCGGTCAATAATTTTTCACCAAGAACGTTCAAAACTATTTCCCTCAAAAACTTTAACGCAAATTATTCGTTTGTCTCTTGCTCACACTTTTTGTACCAAAAAGTTGCGCCAATTTCCAAACTCATAAATTGCTAAAAGAATACAGTTGCTAATAAAATTTAAAAAATATATTATTAAATGTCTTGTTAGCGCATCTCCCCCCGGGTGCCATTCAAGATATGGGGCCGCTTCGAGCGGCTTCGTTTTTTAAATGCGCATTTGCTTAATCAGATTTTCCATATTGTTTATGCCACCTATTCGGTGGCAGTTTAATTTTTGCCCGCTTGTTTGTAAGCTTAGTGTTATTCAAATCATTGTAATTAAACCGGGCAAGGGTATATAAACTCAGCCTGCATTTGCAGGCTTCGCCCTTGCCTTGAATTATCATGTTTTCTTACACCAACGCTAAAACAGTAAATAATTTCGCAAAACCACTTTTAAGCGGGCAAAATATTTTTTTCAACGGCAGTTTGTTTTGTATTTGAAAAATTTTAAGTAAGTTATAAATGAAAAAAGTTCAAAGCCGTTTGGAAGCATTAGTTTGTTATTTGAACACTCAACAAAGTTTATTTAAGGATCGGCTGCCAGAAACTTTCTTTGTTGTGTTTTCAAAAAAATATTGTTCGGTAGGAAAGAGGATTTTTAGAAAAAGTCCCTACTCAGTCCCTACTTTAAAAACTGAAAGTCATCGGGATTCTAAAGGTGTTAAAAACAAAAAAAGTCCGAATACTTTTTATATTCGAACTTTTCTTTGTACACCCGTAGGGATTCGAACCCCAAACCTCTTGATCCGTAGTCAAGTGCTCTATCCAATTAAGCTACGGGTGCATTCATTAAATAAACAATTATAATTTCACTTTCTGATCTCCCGTGAAAAGCACGGGATAAACTCCGTCAGATGC
>Ga0172375_10004865_pt1 | contig 19651 bp, 14 predicted proteins | sample LakKiv1m_FD_114537 | JGI IMG/M metagenome (GOLD analysis project Ga0172375, IMG submission 114537) | Freshwater microbial communities from Kabuno Bay, South-Kivu, Congo - kab_092012_11.1m | ecosystem: Environmental > Aquatic > Freshwater > Lake | place: Democratic Republic of the Congo...
CCTGCGGCTGCTGTTTCCGGCGATTTCGGCTCCTTAATGAGCCCTCCCAGCATCGTGTACTGACCTTGAGGACTACTGAGGTCAGTTTGGGCGAGATCAGAGAGCTTGCCACTCACACTAACCGCCAACCCCTGCGCGCTGCCCCCATACCACGTGCCACTCCCGTTTGTACCATCAAGGGAGTTGATCGTATCCGCATAGCCTGGCGTGCCAAAGACTGTGACGTTGGTCAAAGATCCGGAGCTAGCAGATCCAATATCGGCGATCGTGAAAAGTAAGGGCCCGGCAACCTCCTCGCCCCACCCAAACACGTCCCCCAAACCAGAGCGAACAAGCACCTTGCCCACCTGCCAGTTTACCTTTGCTTTCATTCCCGGCAGTGGGTAAGGGGTGCTCGCCTGTTGCACCCCATCCTGGGTATAACTCACCATCGCCATCGCTAGACCATAGTAGGTATCGATGCCTTCCTGTGGGATGTTCGCGACAGGCTTCCCGGCATAGCCAATATCAAAATAGTGCGTGCCTTGGCTAGCACTCTGCCAGAGGTGAAATTCATGCTTGGAGTCATACAAGGTCATCGTCGTCACCGGGACGGAGACCCCATCAATAATACGTTGTGCTTCGGACTGAACAGAACCATAATCGCCCTTGCCCTCGTCAAAGGCAAGGGGCCAGGAGTTGGCCTCCCCCTCAGGAGTCATGCCCCCGGCAAAGAGGGTGCCGCCCTTATCGGTGAGTGAGCTTTTCCCTTGCCATTGAAGCCACTGCTTGGACTCATTTTTGGCATCCAAAGCGTAAGCCCAGGCAAGAAACTTACCCGTTAGAGGCGTGGCCTCAGGGCCATTGCCATTGTCGCCACTATCCACTTTTTCCTGGGCCTGAGCGGCGGAGTTATTCGCCGAGCTGCCTTGGATGGAGTCAGTCACCGCATCAGCAATAGCCCCCGTTGCCTGACCTCCGTTACCACCATCCGTTTGACCGTCACTCGCAGACAAGGCCCCACCTCCCCCATCTCCATCAGCAGCAAAGCCATCTCCATCATTCTTCTCAGCACCACCTACGGCAGTGAGGCTTTGATACAACTTGCGGATATCTCCAGGCAAGGCCGGTTTGGGAGGGGCAGGCTTCTGTCCCTCGCCAACAATAGTCATCAGGTTTGGCTTGTTCAACTCAACCGTCCCCATCAGGTTAGCGACATAGATGCCCAATCCCCCCTCGAAGAGTACCGTCAACTCCTTATCTTGTAACATCCCGGCGTACATCGAGCCCCGGATACCGATGGTCGCGGTGGGGGTTTCGGTGGTGAAGTTCTTGGGGGCGATTTTCGATACCGCCCCGCCGACCACCCGAAAGACCCCCTCGTCGATCCTGGTCTTCAAGGCCGCCTCCTTGCTCTCCGGCTGATAGCGGTACTCGCTGACCGTAAAGACCGTCTGGCTCCCCAGGTTGACCAGGGAGTGATCGGTGAACATGATCTGCACCCGGCCATCGTTGGTGCGCACCGTATCACTGACGAAGAGGGGTTCCTTGGCCTTGAGCGAGAGGCTAGCGCCATCACGCTCAACCATCACCCCGCCACGCACCACCACCACCTGGGCCGCCGTCTCCAGGGCGCGAGCCGCCGGGGGCAGACCCAGGCAAAGGGTGATCAGCAGGCTTAGGCTGATCAGGGACAAAAACCGATACGACAGGCGATGATTGTTGGACATGGCCGGACTCCTATGCAAAGTAATCTGTGAACTCATTCGAGCGAACGTCGTGGGGCAAGGGCCTCACGGTTTTTGAGGACGGGTGGGCAAGGGCGGCTTGCCCGCATCCGTCCCCAGTGGCGCTGATGCCCCCCCGGGACCGTCGACCGGGGGCGATGGTGGTGGACTGACCGCCGTCTGACCGCCCCCTGGCTGGGGGGGAAGGGCAATCTCGTGACCAAGCGAGGGAGAGTTCGCAGGGGAAGAGGCACTCCCCAGGTCGGCATTGCCAGCTTGACCCTTGGCCTGGGCTGCGGCCTCTAACGCCGCCTTTTGCTGGCTGGCCCCCCCCAGGACATCCTGCCCCGGCGGCCCACCCTGACCCAGACCGCCGGCGTTGACCAATCCCTGCTCTGGTGTTGAAGAGGTCGCCGTCCCTGATCCATCGCCAAGTGATGCCCCTTGCCCCCCCTTGGCCTCATTGCCCACCGGGGTCAAGGCCTGGTAGAGGCCCTGAATCTCGCTCTGAGTGGCGGCCTTGGGCTGAGTTGGACCCTGGCCAGCGGAGACCGTGGTCAACAGGTTGGCGGTGGTCAAATCCACCGTCCCCATGGCGTTGGTGACATAGACCCCAACCCCACCCTCAAAGAGCACCGTCAGTTGCCCGTTCTGATAGCGGCCGGCATACATCGAGCCCCGCACCCCAATCGTCGCCGTCGGGGTCTCAGTGGTGAATCTTTGCGGGGCAAGCTTGGTCACCGCCCCCCCCACAACCCGGAAGACGCCCTCTTTGACCTTGGTCTTGAGGGTGGCATCGTTGTCCCCAGGCCGGTACTGATACTCACTGATGGCAAACACCGTATCCCGCCCCAGGGTGATGAGCGAGTGGTCGGTAAACATGATCTGCACCCGCCCATCGTTGGTACGAATGGTGTCGGAGACATAGAGCAGGTCTTTCACCTTGAGCGGTGTGCGGCCAGCCGCCCTCTCCACTTCAACCCCACCCCGCAAGGCCACCACCTGGGCCGCCGTCTCCGCCGCCAGCGAAGCGGGGGCCAGGCTCCAGCCCAGGAGCACAAAGACGATGAGCAGGACAAGCCCTTGTTGGATGCGAGACATAGCCGACAGCAGAAGAAACGAGTTGACTTAGAACGAGAACAAGACGTTGGCACTGACCACCGTCTTGTCGTAGGTGTAGAGGTCGATCGAGGCGTTGGCGTTGGTGTAGGTGTAGCCCAAATCAAGATCGATGCGCCGATCCCGCTCGGCCCACAGCCCCTGGCGCAGACCGGCGGCAAAGGTCCAGATCTCGTCACTGCGGGTCTTAGCGAAACGCGAGTCGATGGCGTCGTAGAGGGTGCCGAACAGGTGGCCAGCCGCCCAGAGGTTCAAATGGTTGCTGGGGAGGGAGTGATCGAGCCGCAGGCCCACCCCGTAGCGATCATAGGCCAGCCAATCGGCATCGGCATCCTCCCACTCGCCGCTGATGCCAACCGTCAATCGCGTCTGGCCAAAGAGGAAGAGCTCATCAAAGGTCAGGCCGGGGGTCAGGGCATCACGGCCAGCATCCTCGTCCTTGGCGTAGGTCTTGTTCTCAACCTTGGCCCCCATCTGCAAAAGAACATCGGTGGTCAACGGCCAGGAGAAGCGTCCCTCGCCCCCCCAAGAGGTCAGGTAGCGATCACTATCTAAGGTCATCTGGGAGAACAGGGGATGCAGCTCGAAGTTGGCCCCAGAGGTCAACTGCCAAGCCGGCCCTGAACTCACCCCCAGATATTGGCTGTCGAGATGGTCGGTGGTCTGATAGGTACCGGTGTAGTGGACAACGGAGGTCTTCCAGTTGGCACCGGGGGTATCAAGACGATAGCTATGGTCGGCGGTCAAGGTGGTGGTGTAGAGCAGATCCCCGCTCTTATCGGCCACGGTAACAGGCACTGGGGGGGGAAAGAAGGGCGGCACAAAAACGTCGACCTGTCTGTTATCCGGGGTGGCCTGTACATTATCGTCCCCAGCAAAGCCCAAGGCCACACTCCCTCGCAGGGAGTAACGCTTATCCTTGGCGTCCATGCTGTCGAGCAACCGGTGGATATTGCCCTTAACCACCGCCGGTGGCTCGGTATCTAAGGCCTCCGTCAAGAGCTGACGGGCCGGGGCGTAGGAACCCAGGGCGATATGACAGCGGGCCAACTCGAGTTTGACCCGCACCGCCCCCGGGTGAACGATGAGCACCCGGTCAAAGGCCATCAGCGCCGACTCAAAATCCCCCTTTTCGAAGGCGGCCCGGCCAAGGAGGAAGTTGGTATCAGCGTCATCCGGCTGTTGCACGAAGGCGATAAAGAGCTGGTCATAGGCCTCGGCGTAACGATGCTCGGCCAACAACTGACGGCCAACCTCTTGGGGGTTCTCGGCGGCACCAGTTGAACCCGCCCCCGGCAACACCAGCGGGCAGGAGAGGAGAAGGACAAGGCCATAACGGCTGAAGGTCGACATAGATCTTCCTCAGTGGGGGGAATAAAGAAAACCAGAAAAGGGCACGATGCCCCCGGGACTACGCACGATACGACAACGAAGGATGCCAAGCAAACGGTAAGACAGCGTCTCTCGCTGGCAAATAGGGTAAATCAGCGGCCTTGTCAACCCCTATCTTGAGGAGACACCGATCAGGCCGCAGCAGCAGGCCGCCCCTTGGCCACGATCGCCAGGATGGCCGCCTCATCGACGGCGTCGATCTGCTCGGGCTGGCAAAATTCCTGGGCATAGGCCCCATAGACCTGCCGCCGCACGAAGAGTTCCAAGAGATCGCAGTCGAGATGACCGTCGGCGGCCATGCGGGCCATGATGGTCAAGGCGACGGAGAGGGTATTGGCCTTGCGGTAGAGCCGATCCGAGGCGGTCAAGGCCTCGAAGACATCGGCAATGGCCAAGATACGGGCCTGCAAGGGCAACTGCCCCGCCGGGATATGATTCGGGTAGCCGCTGCCGTTCATCCGTTCGTGGTGACCACCGGCAATCAACGGCACCCGAGCCAGGTGCTTGGGAAAGGGTAGCGTGCTCAGCATCCGGTCGCTGACCCGGGCGTGGTTGTTGATGCTGTCGCGCTCCTCGTCGGTCAAGGTGCCACGAGGGATGGCGAGGTTGGCCATCTCGTCTGCAAGGAGGAGGTGCCGTTTTTGCCCGCTGTCGTCGGCCAGAAGGATGGCCCCGATCTCGGCTAGGCGTTGTTGGTCACTGGCGGCCATGAACTCGCCGCCTTGATTGCAACGATGCAAGAAGGCGCGGATATCGGCGATAATCTCCGGGGTGTAGACGGCCAGGGCACGCTCCGGAACCTCTGCCACCCCCCGCTGACCCGCCAATTCAGCCTGAAGCTTAAGGATCTCCAGACGGGCGTCGATCAAGGCAATGCGGTCAAACAGGGTCTCCAGCTTGGTGCGCTTGTCCATGACCCGATCCGGGGTGGTCAACTTACCGCAATCGTGGAGCCAGGCCGCCATCTCAAGCTCCGCCAACTCATTGGCATCGAAGCACACCTGGGCATAGTAGCCATCATCGGCGTTGACGGCCATGGCCAAGGCCATGGTGATCAGCGGCACCCGGCGGCAGTGGTTGCCGGTCGAGGCCGACTTTTCGTCGATGGTGTTGGCGATCAGGCGGGTCAAGGCCTTGAGCAGGTTTTCCAAACCCTCGATCAGTTGTTTGCGATTCAAGGCCACCGCCGCCTGCGAGCTTAAGGCCGCCACCAGTTTGGCGTCGGCAGCGGAGAAAGGGCCAACCCGGCCGCTGAGCGGCTCAGTGGAGTTGATCAGTTGCAAGACCCCGATGATCTGCTGTTCGTGATCCTTCATCGGCACCGCCAGCAACGATTGCGAACGATAGCCGGTTCGAGCGTCGAAGGCGCGGGTGCCAGCAAAATCAAAGTCATGGTCGTTGTAGGCATCGGGGATATTGAAGATGCTGTCTTCATTGACCGCCCGGGTAACCACCATGCGCCGATTGGGCTCGCCATCAGGCTCATCGAGGGACAGGGGGGGGAAGTTGATGGCCGTGCCGCTGGTTCCCCCCATGTGCAGCCCCAAGGAGGTGGTATGCACCAGAGCGAAGATTAGTTGCCGATCCTTCACCACATAGAGACTGCCGCCATCGGCCCCGGTCAGTTCCTTGGCCCCCAGCAGGATACGCTCCAAGAGGTGCTCGGTGTCCCGCTCCGCCGACAGGGCCGTGCTGATGGTGGTCAACAGTTCGATTTTCTTGAGCAAAGTGGCCTCACTCTGTTCCATAGGGGCAATCCTTTTGGCATGCTTGTCCATTCGACGTCTCCCCCCCTCACAGGTGCTGACGATTGAAGTTGGCCAAGGCCTCGATGTCGGCCTGAACGATCAAGGTGTCTCCGGCGGCCAGGATGGTGGCGCGATCGGGGTTATAGACCGGCGAGGACTCTCCCTCGCGGATCAGGGCCAAGACCAACAACTGCCCCAAACCATCAAAGTCGATGGCACTGAGCGGTTGGCCGACCAGGTTGGACTGCTTGCTGAGGATTAGGTTTTCAATCCGCACCAGGCATCGTTTGTCGCGCAGCATGAGGTCGAGATAACCGACCACCTTGGGACGGATCATCTGCGAAGCCATGCGCATACCGCCAATGGCATTGGGCATCACCACATCCGCCCCCAACAGGTCGAGCTTATCGCTGAATTCCGTGTCATTACAGGTCGAAATGATGTTCAGCCGGGGGTTCAACTGGCGGGCAGTGACCACCACGCAGAGGTTGTCCTTGTCGTCGTCAAGGGTGGCGATGATGCCCTGGGCCTTGACGATCTGCGCCGCCGTCAGATACTTAGCATGGGTCGCGTCACCGATCACGGCGGGGAACTCACCATACTTCAACTGGAGTTTCTTGATGCGGACCTCATCGAGATCAACCACCGCAAAGTCGATGTGATTGTTGTGCAGCTCCTGGATGATATAGCCGCTGACCCGGCCAAGACCACAGAGGATGAGGTGCTTCGACATCGAACGTAACAAGGTGTCCATGCGTTTCCTCCAAAAGACGTTGGTCAACTCGCCCTCGACCAAAAAGGCGGTCAGGGTCGAGACCGAATAGGCGGCGATGCCAAGCCCAGAGAAGAGGATGAAGACCGTGAACAGGCGGGCCCCAGGCACCTTGGCGATGTCGATGATCTCACCAAAGCCAACCGTGGTCAGGGTGATGACCGTCATGTAGAGGCAATCATCAAGACGCCAAGGCGGCGACTGCTGGGTCAAGCGGCCAAGGGCAAAGTAGCCGATGGTGCCGATACAGGTGATAGCGGCCAAAAAGGAGGCCGCCAGATATTGCCGCTTCCTAAGCTCGCTGGCCATGGGGGATCAGGTCTACATGATGTCCGGCGGCCAAATCAAGGCCTTGGCGATCCAGCCAGTGGTACCATCCTCGTGCTTGACCTTTAACCACTCCCCCTTCTTCTCAAGCGGGGTGAAGACCACCCCGTATTTGACGGTGGCCAGCGACTTGCCATCCTTCTTGGGCTCGCTGCGGATATTGGCGGTGTTGGCCTTGACGATGATCCGTTTATCCTTGCTGCTCACCAGATTGGCGAAGATCCACCCCTGATCGCCCTCAAAATCCTTGACCTGCACCCACTCCTTCTCCCGCTTGATGACCTGGAGGGGAAATTCCTTGAAGACCTCCCAGAGCAGTTCTTTTTTGGGATCCGGGCCGGAGCGGATATTGATGCCATCCTTGGTGACCGAAACGTAGTCCGCCGCCAGGCACGACAAGGGAGAGAGCAAGAAAAAGAGGGAAAGACAGACGACTGCGGTCAACATTTTTGGCAAGCGATCCATGGGGTCTCCGAAAGACGGTGAGGGAATGCGATAGGGACAAGAGGGCTCTCACCCCGCTCATGGCTCAATCTATTACCTGACTCGTCTTGACAATTCAACCTAATCTTTATATCTATCGGCCAACGGCAATCACCCCACCGCGCCAAGACGGAGCCCCCCTTATGTGTCTCGCCATCCCCGGCAAGTTGATCAAAATTTTTACCGATAACGGACTGAAGACCGGCGAGGTCGACTACGACGGCACGGTCTCCCAAGTCTGCCTGGAGTACGTCCCGGAGATCGCCCTTGGCCAGTACACCATCGTTCATGCCGGTTTTGCCCTCTCCATCCTGGACGAGGACGAGGCCAAGAAGACCCTTGATCTCTGGCAAGAGTTGCTCGACAAGACCGATCGTCTACCCAACAGTGCCAAGGACAAGTCCCCCGATGACTGACTACCGCGCCGAGCTCAACGCCCCGGAGGCTGGCCGCCGCCTGTTGGACGAGATCCACGCCACCGTCACCCGCCCCTGGGTGATCATGGAAATCTGCGGCGGGCAGACCCACGCCATCGTCCGCAGCGGCATCGATCAGCTCCTCCCGCCTGCGGTCCGCTTGGTCCATGGCCCAGGCTGCCCGGTGTGCGTCACCCCGCTTGAGATCATCGATCAGGCCATCGCCATCGCCGGACAACCGGGGGTGATCTTTTGCAGCTTTGGCGATATGCTCCGGGTGCCTGGCAGCTCACACGATCTGCTCAGCGCCCGCGCCCTCGGTGCCGATGTGCGTATGGTCTACTCCCCACTGGAGGCCGTGCGAATCGCCCGTGAAAATCCAAGCCGCCAAGTGGTCTTTCTGGCCATCGGCTTTGAGACCACCGCCCCCGGCAACGCCATGGCCCTACTCCAGGCCGCCAAGGAAGGGCTCACCAACTTCAGCCTCTTGGTCAGTCACGTCCTGGTGCCCCCCGCCATGCGCGCCCTGCTCGACTCGCCAAACAATCAGGTGCAGGGCTATCTTGCCGCAGGCCATGTCTGCACGGTGATGGGTCTGGCCGACTACGAACAGATCTCGACCGACTATCGAGTGCCGATCGTGGTTACCGGCCTGGCGCCCAACGACATCCTCGATGGGCTGTTGCGGATCCTCCGCCAACTCGAAGCGGGCCAGCACCAAGTCGAAAACCAGTACGGTCGTTCGGTACGCCAAGAGGGCAACCCCCTGGCCCAGGCAGTCATGGAGCAGGTCTTCGTCACACAAGATCAACGCTGGCGAGGGATTGGCCTCTTGCCCAAAAGCGGTCTGGGCCTCAGAGAGGCCTTCTCCACCTTCGATGCCGCGAAGCGCTGGGACAAGACCGGAGTCAGCAGTCAAGAGTCGACAGAGTGCTTAAGCGGGCTCATCCTCCAAGGCCGCAAGAGGCCGGATCAATGCCCCGCCTTTGCCAGCAAGTGCCGCCCCGAACATCCCTTAGGGGCAACCATGGTCTCCAGCGAGGGGGCGTGCGCCGCCTACTACCACTACAAGAAGCTCTGATCGGGCTCCCCTTCCCTTCCCCAACGAGGTCTGACATGCCAGCCTTCTCTTGCCCCTTACCGATCATGAGACATAGCCACATCCAACTCGCCCATGGCAGTGGCGGCAAACTGTCCGCCGAGCTGATCAACGGCATGATCCTGCCACGCTTCAGCAATCAGGCGCTCAACCGCTTAAACGACCAGGCGGTCTTGTCGCCCCCAGCGGGGAGGATCGCCTTCAGCACCGACACCTACGTCGTTGACCCCATTTTCTTCCCGGGAGGGAGCATCGGTGACCTGGCGATCAATGGCACGGTCAACGATATCGCCATGGCGGGCGCGCGCCCACAATACCTAAGCCTCGGCCTGGTTCTGGAAGAGGGTCTGCCGCTGACGACCCTGCACCAGGTGTTGCTCGACATGGAACAGGCGGCCAAGCGGGCGGGGGTGGTGGTGGTCACCGGCGACACCAAGGTGGTGCCCCGGGGCAAGTGCGACAAGATCTTCATCAACACCTCAGGCATCGGCACGGTGCCTGATGGCCTTGATCTCGACGCCAGCCGCCTGCGAGTGGGCGACCAGATCCTCCTCTCGGGCACCATCGGCGACCATGGCCTGGCCATCCTCACCAGTCGCGAGGGTCTCTCCTTCACCAGCCACATCCAGTCCGACACCGCCGCCCTGCACGGCTTAGTCGCCCTGATGCTGAGCACGGCAAGCACCATCCGCTGCCTCCGCGATCCAACCCGGGGCGGGGTGGCCACCACCGTCAATGAGTTTGCGGCGGCCGCTCAGCTGGGGATAGTCATTGAAGAGGCGGCCATCCCCGTCCGCCCGGCGGTCAGGGGGGCCTGCGAGGTGCTGGGGATCGACCCCCTGACGGTTGCCAACGAGGGCAAGCTCCTGGCGGTGGTCGGCAAGGCGGAGGCCGAGCCCCTGCTCGCGGCCATGCAAGGCCATGAACTGGGCCTTGAGGCGAGGATCATCGGCGAGGTGGTCGATGAGCACCACGGCCTCGTCGCCCTGCGCACCGGCTTAGGCGTCAAACGCATCCTCGAGATGCCGGTAGCCGAACAGTTGCCAAGGATCTGTTAGGGAACACCCCCCATCGCACATCAGCAAGACATCACCAACCACCATTGCCCCAAGGAGATTTCACCATGCGCCACCTCACCCGCCCCAGACGATCGACCATCCCGCTGACACTGCTGCTCACCCTGGGGGTGACCTTCATCAGCTTCCCAGCCTCAGCCACCGACAAGGAGGACTTCGACACCACCAAGATCAGCGCCTGCCATGACGACGCCAAGGCTCAGTACAAATTGGGCCTTATGTACGCCAACGGCACCGGCACCCGGAAGGACCTCGACCAGGCCGCCCTCTGGTACCGCAAGGCCGCCGCCCAAGACAACGCCGAGGCCGAGTACCAGTTAGGCAGCATGTACGACAGCGGCCAGGGGCTACCCCAGAGCTTCAGCGAGGCCCTCTCCTGGTACAAGAAGGCGGCCGCGCAAGGGCACCAGGCGGCCCAGACCAACATCGCGACCATCGAACGCCACATCAGCGACCTGCAAGGCGAGGCCGAGCGCGGTGAGGCCAAGGCTCAGGTGCACCTGGGCACACTCTACGCCACCGGCAACGGCGTCCCTCAAGACAACGAGCGGGCCATGACCTGGTACCGCAAGGCCGCCGGGCAAGGCAACAGCGAGGCAGAATACCGCCTCGGCCTGGGCTACGCCGAGGGCAAGGGGGCAGGCAAAGACGACAAGGAGGCCGTCAGTTGGTACCGCAAGGCGGCGGAACAAGGCAACAGCCAAGCGGCCTACGCCCTGGCCGGCATGTACCACAAGGGACAGGGGGTAAGCCGCAGCGCCGTCGAGGCCTACGCCTGGCTCTCGCTGGCGGCGGCTCAGGGCTACCAGGCGGCGATTCAGAACAAAGATTTTGCCGCCAGCAAGCTCACTCCGGAAGAACAACAACAGGCCCAAGCCTTGGCCGCCAAGCTGCAATTTACCATCGGCGATAAGGCACCCGGCAAGAAATAATCCTCCCATCGTGCTTGCCTTGCGGCATGGCCAACAAGCAATTCGCGTGCATTTCGTCCCCGCATACGGTATGTTGCCGCCGCAAAAAAAGGGGCCTCGGCCTCTCACTCCCGTGCGGACGGGAGACAAACAGACTTCAAAGAAACCGGCAGATGGCATCCATTTGCTCACAAACAAGTTCAGACAAGGAGAGAACGAATGAAGAAAATGTTGCAATTTATGACGATGGTCCTTATCGGCCTACTGGCAAGTGCCTGTGTCAATAAGAACCTCCCCACCCCCTTCAGCCCCACCGACCTCAACACCAAGGTGACGAGCGGCGAGTACGTGCAAAAAGTCGACAACTTTGTCGTCATCTTTGACGGTTCCTCCTCCATGTCCCTCGACACCAACTGGCAGGACAAGCTGGCTCAGGCCAAGATGGTGGCGAGCAACATGAACAACACCATCCCCACCCTCAAGCTCCAATCAGGCCTCCGTGTCTTTGGGCCCCGGAACTACTCCTTGGCCGATGGCAGCCCCATGCAGCAGGGTCTGACCACCTACAGCAAATCCGCCTACGGGGAGGCCATCAACTCGATCGTCATGACCGGGGGCAACACCCCAATGTCGCGCCCGATTGAAATGACCGTCACCGACTTAGCCAAGGCCAGCGGCGACATCGCGGTGATCGTCATTGGCGACGGGCTGGAGAATATCGGCGGCCCAGCGGCAGTCGCAGCCAAGGAGCTGAAGGCAAAGTACAAGGATCGCGTCTGTATCTACACCATCTTGATTGGCGATGACGCCGCCGGACGGGCAACCATGGAGCAAGTAGCCAAGGCCGGCGAGTGCGGGTTTGCCACCGATCAGGAGTCGCTCAGCACCCCGAGCGGCATGGCCTCCTTCGTCGAGAAGGTCTTCCTGAAGAAAGCCGCCAAGGTCGCCGCCCCCCCTGCCGCGCCCGCCCCCGCCCCGGCCGAGAAGAAATGCTTTACCGTAGAGCTCAAAGTCGAGTTTGATTTCGACAAGGCGACGATCAAGCCGGAGTACTACAAGGAGTTGATTGAGTTTGGCGAGTTCATCCGCACCTACCCCGAGCATACCGTCAACCTCGAAGGCCATACCGATAACTTCGGCACCGACAAGTACAACATGGCCCTGTCCCAACGGCGGGCCGACAGCGTCCGAGAGTTCTTGCTCAAGCGCTTCCCGACCATCGCCCCCACTCGGCTGACCACGGTTGCCCATGGCCTATCGAAGCCAATCGCCACCAACGACACCAAGGAAGGCAGACAAAAGAACCGTCGGGTCTACGCCACCTTCACCTCAATGAAGTAGAACTCTTCGGCTTCAACCCATAAAAAAAGCCCCCAAGCCATATTGGCTTGGGGGCTTTTTTTATGGCGAACGTTCACTAAGTGGGCACGCTGTTTGTGCCCACACGAAACAGATGGGGGGCTTCCCCACCTGCTGTGCCTTCGTGCCACTCTCTCCGCGTGGGCAAGGAGGGGCGTTTTGCCCACCCTACCTCTTCGCCCCCGTGTCCTTCATCCACCAAGTCATCAAGGCCTGATCGGCCTGATAATAACGAGGCAGGGTCTCGGGCTTGGCAAAGAGATCCCAATAGGCCACCCGGTGGCTCCCCACGTACCAATTCGGCACCAGATAATAGCCGTACCACAAGACCCGATCCAGGGCCCGGCAGGCGGCAGTCAGCTCCTCCTCCTTGCTGGCGTAGATGATCCGGTCGACCAGTTGATCGATAGCCGGGTCTTGTAAGCCAATCAGGTTACGGGAACCAGGCCGGCCGGCAACGCTGGAGTGCCAATAATCACGTTGTTCGTTGCCCGGCGATTGGGATTGGCCATAGACGTTGACCACCATATCGAAGGCGAAATCCTTGAGCCGCAAGGTGTAGAGGGCGGGGTCGATCGTCCGGTAGGTCGCCTTGATGCCCAAGCGTTGCAGGTTCTTGACGTAGGGTTCGATCACTCGCTCAAACGAGGAGGAGACCAGCAGGATCTCAAAGGTGAAGGGCTGTCCCTCACCATTGACCAGTTGGTTGTCCTTGACGGTGTACCCCGCCGCCTCAAGCAACGACTTGGCTTGGGCCAAATTCTGGCGACTCCCCCCCGGCCCCTTGCTCGAAACCGGGGTGGGCGGGGTGGAGAAGACCTCGACCGGCAGCCGCTCGCGCCAGGGGGCAAGGTACTCCAGCTCCAGCCCGGTGGGCAGGCCGGTGGCAGCCAGATCGGAGTTGCTGAAATAGCTCGTGCTCTGGGTGTACTGATCGAAAAACAGGCTCTTGTTGGTCCACTCAAAGTCAAAGGCGAGGTTTAGGGCCTGACGTACCCGCCGATCCTGAAACAGGGGGCGGCGGAGATTCATGACAAACCCCTGCATCCCGGCGTTGTTGTGATGGGCCAAGCTCTCCTTCTTGATCCGCCCCGCCGTAAAATTGCCGCCCGTCAAGTCCCGCACCCACTGTTTGGCGATATTGACCGCCATGAAGTCAAAGTCATGGGCCTTGAAGGCCTCCACCGCCACGATCTGATCCTTGTAGTACTTGTAGGTGATGGTCTCGAAATTAAACATGCCAAGGCGGCTTGGCTGTCGGGCCCCCCAATAGGCGGGGTTCTTTTGATAGCTGATCACCTTGCCCGGCACCACCTCCTTGACCGTGTAGGGCCCACTCCCAAGCGGGGCGATTAGCCCCCCACCCGTCGAGGCCCCCGAGTCAGAGGTAGCGCCTTTGGCGAAGGGATGGCTTTGATAAAAGGCCTGAGAGAGGATCGGCAGTTCACAGGCGATCAGGTGCAGCTCCCGGTTTTTGCGGCTAAAACGAAAGACCACCTGATCGACCGCCTTGACCTCTGCCAAGGCAATATCGTGAAAATAGCTCTGATAGAAGGGATGGGCCGCCTCGCCCTTCAAGGTGTCGAGCGAAAATTTGACATCGGCTGCGGTCAACGGGCTGCCGTCCGAGAAGCGGGCCTCCGGGTTCAAGGTGAAGGTCACGCTCAAACCGTCCTCGGCCAAGGCGATATCCTTGGCGATCAGTCCGTACATGGCAAAGGGCTCGTCCAGACTCTTGACCGCCAAGGATTCAAAGACCAGAGAGGAGAGCCCTTCCGGGGCGTTGCCCTTGAGGGTGAAGGGGTTCATCTTGTCAAAACTGCCGATGTCGTGCAGTACCAAGGCCCCTCCAGACTTGGCCTCCGCTGAGGTGTAGTCGAAGCGAGGGAAGTTCGGGGGGTACTTGAGCTTCCCATCGAGACTGACCCCATGCGCCGCCAGGGCCAGGGTGCCCGAGGTCAGGAGGAGAAAGCAACACAGCGCAAGCGAGCCAAGGGCCAGACGTAAACGATCACAGGGGAAAACCCAATTGTAAGGGATTGCAGGGTGCCCCAGATGCGCGAAGGCGGTCTGCGAACTATACACCTGTATGTGAGCAGGCCGCTGACAAAGCAGATGGGGTACCCTGTGATCGCTTACGGCCAGACGATATTTCATGATAGCACTCCTCAAGAAAGTTCACTTTGTCTCCATAATAGGATATGGGGTATATAGCACAGAGGTAAGGCGATGGTCAACGCGCGCCATCTCGTATCGCAAGGGGCAAGCCCCCATCACTCCCCAAGGAGACGCCCATGCCCCCCCAAGCAACCAAGCAACTCAGCGGCACGATTCGTGGTATGCACTGCGCCGGCTGCTCATCACGGCTCGAAAAGGCCTTAGCCGCCCTGCCCGGGGTGCAGCAGGCAGCGGTCAACCTGGCCGATGAATCCCTACGCCTGGAGTGGTCTCCCGCCACGATTTCCCTCGCCGACATCACGCAGAAGGTCAAAGACCTGGGCTTTGAGCTGGTCCTCGCCCCAGAGGAGGTCACCCTGTCGCTGACGATTTCAGGCATGCACTGCGCCTCGTGCTCGTCCCGAATTGAGCAGACGGTGGGGGCCTTAGCCGGGGTGAGCAAGGTGGAGATCAACCTGCTCTCCGAAAGCGGAACCGTGACCTTCGCCCCCTCGCGCCTTGGCCAACGGGCGATCCGCGACACCATCCATGGCCTGGGCTTCCAGACCCAGATCCGGGTGGCAAAAAAAAACACCTCAGCCCAACGGCAGCAAGAGGTTGAGCAACGCCTGGCCGAGATGCGTCAGCGGCTAGTGCCCAACCTGGTGCTGGCCACCCTGCTCCTCGTCGTCGCCATGGGGGAGATGCTCGGCCTCCCCCTGCCCGCCCTGATCGCCTCCCACCGCCACCCCCTTACCTTTGGCCTGGTGCAGGTGTTGTTGCTCGTGCCCATCCTCTGGTCGGAACGGCATTTCTACACCTCGGGCTTGCCCAACCTCTGGCGGGGCACGCCCAACATGGATTCCCTGATTGCGGTGGGTACCGGGGCGGCCTTTGCCTACAGCCTGTGGAATCTGATCGACATTGCCTTCGGCCGGGAGGTCATGGCCCGGGTCATGGATCTCTACTTTGAGTCCGCCGGGGTGCTCGTCGCCTTGGTCTCCCTGGGCAAATATCTGGAGACCAAGGCCAAGAGTAAGACCTCAGCCGCCATCCAGCAACTGCTACGACTGGTGCCCGAACAGGCCACCCTGCTGCGCGATGACCAACAGATCACCATCCTGGTTGAGGAGATTGAGCCCGGTGACCTGCTGCTGATTCGACCGGGTGAGCGGATTCCAAGCGATGGGCTTGTCCGCTATGGGATGTCCGCCGTCGACGAGTCGATGCTGACCGGGGAGAGCCTGCCGGTGGATAAGGGCGTCGGCGACAGGGTGATCGGGGCCACCTTGAACACCACCGGCATGCTGCGCATCGAGGCCGACAAGGTTGGCGAGGAGACCGTGGTCGCCCAGATCATCAAGATGGTGCAAGAGGCCCAGGGTTCAAAGGCACCGATTGCCAATCTGGCCGATCGCTTAAGCCTCTCGTTCGTGCCGGCGGTGATGGCCCTGGCCTTGCTCAGCGCCCTGGCCTGGTATTTCCTGGGCGGGGCGGAGTTCCCCTTTGTCTTACGCACCTTTGTCGCGGTGTTGGTGATCGCCTGTCCCTGCGCCATGGGCCTGGCCACCCCGACCTCGATCATGGTGGGCATTGGCCGTGGTGCCCAACTCGGGGTCTTGATCAAAAGCGGCCGCGCCTTGGAGATGGCCCAACAGGTGGGGGCGGTGGTCTTCGACAAGACCGGCACCCTGACCTCAGGCCAACCGGCGCTTACGGCTATCGACCTCCGCCCGGGGCTGACGAGCCAGCGCGACAGAGTTCTCTCTCTGGCCGCCAGCATCGAAAGTGTCTCGGAGCACCCGCTGGCCCGAGCCATTGTCGATCAGGCCAGACAAGAGGGGCTGCCCCTGCACGCGCCCCAAGGCTTTACCGCCTTCCCCGGCAAGGGGGTCAGCGCCACGATCGATGGCCAGCAAGTCCTCCTCGGCAATATGGCCCTGATGAGCGAGCACGGCATCCCGGCGACTGACGATTGGGCCGCCAACCAGCTCGGCCAAGTCGCCGAGAAGGGCAGCACCGCCCTCGCCCTGGCCCTCGACCAGCAGCTGGTCGCCATCCTCAGTGTCGCCGATCGCATCAAAGCCGAGGCCAAGGGCACCATCGCCCACCTGCGGGCACGAGGTCTGCGGGTGATCATGTTGACTGGCGACCAGGCGACCACCGCTCGGGCCATCGCCCAGCAGGCCGGGATTGACGAGGTCATCGCCCAGGTACTGCCCGGCGACAAGCGGGCCACAATCGCCTCCTTACAAGAAGAAGGCCTGCGGGTGGCCATGGTTGGCGATGGCATCAACGACGCCCCGGCCATGGCCCAAGCCGATGTCGGCTTGGCCATGGGTACCGGAGTTGACGTGGCCATTGCCTCCGGCGATATCGTGCTGATGAGCGGTGACCTGCGCGGGGTACTAACCGCCCTTGACTTAAGCCGGGCGACCATGCGCAACATCAAGCAAAACCTCTTTTGGGCCCTGGCCTACAACTGCCTGGGCCTCCCCATCGCCGCCGGTCTGCTCACCCTGTTTGGCGGCCCCGCCCTCAACCCGATGATCGCCGGCGGGGCCATGGCCTTAAGTTCCGTCTCGGTGGTCACCAACGCCTTACGCCTCCGTTCCTTCTCGCCCCAGGGGGTTTGAGCCAGTGGGAGCGCCTTCCAGCCGCGATGGCTCTGCCTCGAATCGCGCCTGGAAGGCGCTCCCACAGCAACTGCAGGAGATGGTAGGGTGGGCAAGTTTTATCTGCCCACCGTTACACCGTCCCGCGTGGGCAGATAAAGCTTGCCCACCCTACCATACTGATCACAAAAACCTTCGAACGTTGGCTGCGCAAGTCAGACCTTAGCGCTCAGTCGCTCTGTCATGCCGTTCAAGAGATGGAAGCGGGCCTCATTGATGCCGATCTTGGCGGGGGAGTGTTCAAGAAACGTGTTGCCATGGCGGGGCGCGGAAAGCGCTCGGGGGCAAGGACGTTGGTGGCCAGCAATTTAGATGATCGTTGGATCTTCCTTTTCGGTTTTGCCAAGAACGAACGGGCCACGGTCTCAGATCAGGAGCTCAAGGTGCTCCAGATCATTGGACAGACTTTTTTGAACTTCAGTGCCGACGAGATCGACACAGCCATACACGAAGGTCAACTGCAGGAGATACCTCATGACGAATAAAACAAGCCGACTGCTCGACGAAATGCGAGAAACCATTCAAGGCCTGCACCAGGCCAAGCTGATCGATAAGCACAAGCTAGGAGAAATTGAGGCGTTGTGCCAAGTTACCGTTGAAGAAATGCCGCCTGCGGCCATCAAGGGGCTGCGAGAGACCCTGCATGTCAGCCAATCAATTTTTGCCAAGCTACTGAACACGAGCGTTTCAACGGTGCAAAAATGGGAGGTCGGCGATAAGCGGCCCAATGGCCCTTCACTCAAACTGTTGAACGTGGTCAGGCGTCACGGGATTGAAGCGTTGGCTTAAAGGTGACGGGCATCGGGATTGGCGTCCTTATTGGTCAGCCTAGAAAATGGATTGGGAAGAAAAAGTGCCAGATGGTAGGGTGGGCAAGTTTTATCTGCCCACCGTTACACCGTCCCGCGTGGGCAGATAAAGCTTGCCCACCCTACCATACTGCCTTACGGCTTATTCACCCAGAAGCCCTCGCCAGGCTTGATCTCGGTGAGATAACTAAAGCCCTTGCCGGTCGCATACCCCGCGCCCTTGTCGCCCTCCCCGGGCAGGTTCACCGCCCACTTGCCATCCTCCCACTTCCAGACTGAAACGATCCCCGGCTGCCCCTGGGCCAGCTCCGCCACGGTCGTCTTGGCAGCGGACTTGAGCCCCACCAGGTTCCAGCCGTTGTTCAAGGAAAGCCCGCCGTACTGCGGCTGGACCGTCACCGTGACCGTCTTGGCCGCCAGGCTGTTGACCCAGAAGCCCTCGCCGGGGTTGATGGCGGTAAGCAGCATAAAGCCCTTGCTGCTGGCGTACGATTCCCCTTGGTCGTCGCTGCCAGGCAAGGTCACGGCCCAGTTGCCGTTGACCCACTTCCAGACGCTGGTGACACCGGGCAAGGCCGTGGTGAAGTCAAAGGGGCTGGTGGAGGAGAGGAGGCTCCAGCCCTTGGTGATAGCCAAGGAGACGGTGCCACCGGGGAGGGTGGTGGTGGTCGGGGCCGCCGTGGTCGTCGTGGTGCTTGCGGCCTCCGTGGTGGTCGTCGTGGTCGGGGCCGCCGTGGTCGTCGTGGTGGTCGGGGCCGTCGTCGTCGTCGAAATCTCCTCCCCGCCGGTGACGGTGATGGTCACCGGGGCGCTCTTGGTCAGGTTATTGTCGCTGTCCTTGGCGTAGAAGATCACCGTGTACGGCCCGTTCTTGGTGAAGCCATCGTAATTGCCCACATAGTGGCCGTCCATCACCTTGGTCACCGGGTCTTCGTCCACCAGGGTCACCTTGGGCAGGGCGTCCACCGGGGTCTCGAAGTCGGCGCTGACCACCGGCGGCACGTAGTCCGGCGGCACGATCACCGCCCACACCGCAAGCCCGCCGGTGAGCGAGGTCACCTGGGCCGTAAGCCCCAAGTTGCCAGCGCTGATGGTCTGGGAGGCGGTCTGCCCGCTCAGCTCCGGGAAGAGCCCGGCCAGCAGGAAGTCACCACCGACCTTCACCCCCTGCAAGGTCTCGGCGCCGCCCATCTGCGGGGCCATGCTGTTGTAACCGCCGCCGCTCGACGCCAGGTCGGCCTTGGCCTGGATCAGGCTGTCGCTGATCGACTGGCCCTTGTAGAGCCCGGTCAGGAAGAACCAGCTAAACGAGGGCGTGCCTGTGGCCCCCAGGTAGGCGGGGCTCAGGCTATCGACACTGGAGACCACCAGCCGCTGATAGCTCGGGTTGGCCAGCGCCTCGACAAAACCGCCCGCGTAGCACGCCTCGACGATCACCACCACCGGCCGGTTGGTGGCCGCTTGGAAGCTGTCCAGGGGACCCTTCAACAGCGGCCCGGTTAGGATCTCATTTTTTGCCACCTGGAACTGGCCGCCCTTGGCCCCGTGGTCGACCAGGTAGAGATAGAGCGGCCCGGTCGAGGCCTGGTCCTTGGCCCAGCC
>Ga0172375_10004866_pt1 | contig 19649 bp, 12 predicted proteins | sample LakKiv1m_FD_114537 | JGI IMG/M metagenome (GOLD analysis project Ga0172375, IMG submission 114537) | Freshwater microbial communities from Kabuno Bay, South-Kivu, Congo - kab_092012_11.1m | ecosystem: Environmental > Aquatic > Freshwater > Lake | place: Democratic Republic of the Congo...
GAATTGAATCCTAAATTTATTTTTGCATACAGTAATCTTGGAAATGTTTATAGGGAGAAAAAAGACTATGATAAAGCGATTGAATGCTTGAATAAAGCCATTTCATTAAAACCAAATGTTTACTCTGATCCTTACAATAATTTAGGGTTGGTTTATTATATAAAAAAAGAATATGATTTAGCATTATTAAACTGTGCGAAAGCAGCAAGCATTGATCCTAAAAACGAACTTGCTTTCCTAAATATAGGTAATATCTATAAAGCAAAAAATGAATTTGTAAAAGCCATTGAAAATTACAATACAGTTTTAGTGCTTAATCCAAAATCAGCGTATGCATGTTTTGATTTGGCTTGTGTTTTTTCGATTCAACAAAACAAATCAAAAGCAATTGAATACCTTGAAAAGGCACTTATAAACAAACTATCCGTTGAGGAGGTAAAAACAATTTCAGATTTTGATAACATCAAAGACTCAAAAGAATATAATGATCTTTTATTAAAATACGGAAAATAAATTTACATTTGATCAACTCAAAAAATAAGAAAATTAAAATTCAAATTTTATGAAAAAAAAATTCCTTGTTTCCATTCTTTGCTTATTTGCTTATATCGCTAGTAATGCTTCAAATGATCACGAACCTCCAATATTTACTCAGAACAATAACCTTCCTTCATTAAGTACCATTTTAAATGAAGACGGAACAGTTAATTTAACTAGTAGTGTATCCGGTAGTTTTAATCCAAGTGGATTCGAGATGATAAGTAAACCCGGCGAAGCACCTCGCTTTGCTCCTGTTACACCACCATCAATGAATATTGTTGGAGATGAATACTGGGACAATCCTTTTGCATCTGCCAGTATTAACAGCATGTTTGCTACTGTACGTGCTGTTTTGCTTTATGGAGGAACCCTTTATATTGGTGGCAACTTCACAAATGTTGATAATAATCCAAATGCAAATTATATAGCAAGATGGATTGGAAATAAATGGGTTGAAATGGGTACCGGCGGCATGAATAATCAGGTTTGTGCTTTAGCAGTTGATGGTTCGAATAATATTTATGCCGGTGGATATTTTACAACTGCCGGTGGCGTTTCGGCAAGTCATATTGCACGGTGGAGTATAAGTACATCTACTTGGTATGCAATGGGGACTGGGGCCAGTGGAAATGTTTGGTCAATTGCTACCAGTGGGACTAATATATACATAACAGGTGGCTTCACAACAGCCGGTGGTATAACTGTCAATAACGTTGCTAAATGGAATGGCACTGCTTGGTCAGCTTTAGGTACTAGTATTAACAACAATGGTTGGGGCATTGTGACAAGCGGAGCTAATGTATATGTTGGTGGTTCATTTACCACTGCAGGTGGTGTTTCGGCTAATCGAGTTGCGATGTATAATGGAACAACCTGGAGTGCTTTGGGTACCGGTTTAAATAATTCTGTAAGTGCAATTGCTGTTAGCGGAGCAAATATTTATGTTGGCGGATCTTTTACTACTGCTGGAGGATTATCTGCAAATCGTGTGGCTATGTGGAATGGTATTACTTGGTCAGCTTTAGGAACAGGCGCCGACAATACTGTATTAAGTATTGCTGTTTCCGGTACGAATGTATATATAGGCGGAATGTTTCTCAACGCAGGAGGTGTTTCAGCTAGTCGTATTGCCATGTGGAATGGAACAACATGGGCACAGGTTGGATCGGGGCTAAATAACAACGTAAATACTGTATTTGTTTCCGGTACTGATGTCTATGCAGGAGGTGATTTTGTAGATGCAGGGGGCGATCCTTTAGCTGATTATTTGACAGAATGGAGTTCAGGAATATGGCATAGCTTTCCTTCTGGAGTTTCTGATGTAGTATATGCTATTGCTGTTGAGGGACAGAATTTATATATTGGCGGAAATTTTACAAACGTTGGAGGAGTCCCAAATACTAGCTATATTGCAAAATGGAACGGAGCATCATGGATTGCACTGGGTACGGGATTAAGTGGATTTGTTATGGCTATTGAGACTGTTGGAACAAATGTATATGTGGGTGGTTCCTTTACTAACGCAGGAGGAAATGCCATGGCCGATTATATTGCCAGATGGGACGGTACTATGTGGAACCCCTTAGGGTCGGGAACAGATAGTTGGGTTCATTGCATAGAAAAAGCAGGAACGGATATTTATGTTGGTGGTGAATTTACTTTGGCTGGAGGTGTAACCAATACATCACACGTAGCAAAATGGAACGGGACTAGTTGGAGCGCCTTGGGTACTGGTTTAAACGCACAGATTAATGCCCTAAATTATTGTAATAATATTTTATATGCCGGTGGGCTTTTCTCAAATGCCGGTGGAGATCCTAATGCGGATTTCCTTGCAAAATGGAATGGATCAGCTTGGTCTGCCGTTGGTAATGTTCCTTTAACCTTAGGTTTAAATGCAATAGAAAATGATGGGAATAATATTTATATAGGTGGTGCTTTTTTAGATGCAGGTGGTATTCCGGCTGCAGATTATGTTGCAAAGTGGAATGGAACATCTTGGCAAGCCCTTGGTACCAGCGTTAATAACACAGTTTACACTTTATTATCTATTAACAACGACTTATATGTTGGTGGTGTTTTTACTAGTGCAGGTGGAAATGCAAATTGCAAAAATGTTGCCCGTTGGGATGGTTCTAATTGGAATAATCTAGGGGTAGGTACAAATGCATCTCTACGTTCATTTGCATCGGATAGTAATTATATTTATGTGGGTGGAAATTATACTATCGTCGGAGGAAAATCTATCAGAAACCTTGCACGCTATGGTGTGATTCCAAAGATTACCTCTCATCCAATTGCCCAAACTGCTTGTGTTGGTGATTCCAAAACATTTACCATTCACACTTCTGGTTCACCAGTAAAATCATGTCAATGGAAATTTAATGGAGTTGATATTCCCGGCCAAACAGACAGCGTTTTGGTAATATCTCCCGTATCACTTTTAGATCAGGGAAACTATTCTTGTAGAGTTAATAATTATGGCGGATCTGTAACATCAAACAATGCTTATCTTACCGTTCATTCGTTACCAATTGCTGATATAGGAAATGATACTTCTTTTTGTGTGGGTAACAATGTTTATCTTCAGACCACTCAGGTTTTTAATGGATATTTATGGTCTACAGGGGCTGTTACTGCTGGTATTACAGTAAGTACTGCCGGTAACTATTATGTTGTAGTTACAGATTTAAATGGATGTTCAAATACGTCAAATACTATTTATGTTACTCAAAATCCCTTACCAAATGTAACAGTTAGTTCACCACAGAGCAATATTTGTTTACATTCTTCTACTACATTAAATGCTTTTGGTGCTAATACGTTTACATGGTCTCCTGCAACAGGACTATCGGCAACAGCCGGCAGTAGTGTAACAGCAAACCCACTAACAACAACCACTTATACAATTACAGGAACAAGTTTGGCAAATTGTACGAACACAGCTACTATAACTATAAATGTATATGAGCCATTTAATAACGAGCAAATATGTATTGTAACAGTTGATACCGCACTTCATAAAAATAAAATTGTTTGGGAAAAAACGGCTAATGTTAGAACTACATTTTATAAAATACTTAAGGAATCTACATTTACAGGCGTTTATGATTCAATAGGTATATTACCCTATGACAGTATGAGCGTTTTTGTTGACACATCCTCACATCCTGATCAGGTTCAGGCAAGGTATAAGATAATGTTGATTGATTCGTGCGGTAACGAGTCGGACTCTAGTATTGCACATCAAACTATACATTTAGCTGTGAGTCTAGGCGTTCCTTCCGGTCATCAGTTATCATGGAATGCATATCAGGGCAATTTCTCTTTTGGAACCTATTATATTTATGCGGGGACTAGTCCATCTAATTTGGTTAAAATAGATTCAGTTGCAAGTACAGTGTTCTCTAAAACATATCCAAGCCCACCTCCCGGCCAAAAATATTATTGTGTTAGTGTGCAAAAAGCCGATACCTGCTATGCATCTTCCGTGTTTAAAGATCAAACCCAAACATCGAACACATCGGTTTCCAACATGGAGGAATATCAGATTATCGGTATTGATGAAAATCAAAATAATTTATTTGGTTTGAATGTTTACCCCAATCCTTCATCAGAAACAATATCAGTTTCTGCAACAATTAGAAAAGCCGATAGTTTCGAAATCCTTTTTACAGATATTCTCGGTAAAAAACTTTTTGGTTTTAGTGAAAAAAACTACTCCGGTCAATTTAATAAGACCTTTGATATTAAAGAATTTGCATCAGGTGTTTACTTTATAACACTTACCGTTGATCGTCAATCGAAATTAATAAAAGTGATTAAGTATTAAAAATTTTAAAACTATGAAAATATATTATCGTTTATTTATCTTATTATTTCTAATTTCATTAAATCCAGCTACATCTTTATGTCAAATGCATTTTAAAAATTATGCTTGTCCAAATAACATAAAAGCTCTTGCCGAAGATGGTAATTATATTTGGGTTGGCACGTCAGATGGTTTGTATAAAAGAAATAAAATTAATGGACAAGTAGTTTCCTTTTTTAATGTTGATAATGGTTTAGTAAACAATTCAGTTCAAAGTATTGCAATTGATGGGCAAGGAAACAAATGGATTGGAACGATTGAGGGCTTTTGTAAATACGATGAAATAGGAAATAATTGGTCTTATTTTCCACAATACAATTCAAATTATATAATGAGTATCGCAATAGGTCTGTCAGGGAGCGTTTGGTTTACAACAGGTGTTTCATTATTGAAATTTGAAAATAATACTTGGACCGAATACAATCATAATAATAGTCCCTTGCCTATTAATGACGGACCATGGAAATTAGTTATCGACAGTCAAAATAATATTTGGATGGGTACAAATTATCATGGTATTTTTAAATTAAAAAGCGATAACATTACTTGGAATCATTTCACAACGGTAGAAGGATTAATCAGTGATCAAATTTTAAGTTTAGCAATTGATATGACTGGAAAAATTTGTATCGGCACAGCAAATGGTCTTAGTATTATGGATAACAATACATTTACATCATATACTACTATTGATGGGATGGTAAATAATTATGTGCGATCGTTGGCTGTTGATGGGAATAACAGTCTTTGGATAGGTACAAATCAGGGGATATCAGAGTTTATGTTAGATACATTTATTACCTTTCATGCAAATCCGTCTAACGATGTTACAAAATGTATTTTAGCTGATCAACAAAATAATATTTGGTTTGGTACTGTTGATGGCCTTGCAAAATATTCCGGTTTTCTTCCCATGCCTTTAATAAAAATTTCAAATTCAATAATTCACAGTACAGTTAATGCAGTTACTAAGGATGGACAGGATAGTCTGTGGTTTGCAACTACCGGAGGAATTTCAAAATTTAATGAATCAGCAAATACTTGGACTAACTTTACAATGTTACAAGGACTTCCAACAAATTATATTTTTGATATAAAGATTGATCAATCAGGTGTTTTTTGGATTGCAACTATGAATGGTGTTGTAACTTTTAATGGTTTAAGTTTTTCTTCACCACTCCTTTTTTCACCTCTAACGCACTTGGCAATTGACATGAATAATCATGTTTGGGGTACTTCTTATAACGGTAATGGTGTGTACGAATGGAATGGTAGTGTTTGGATACATTATACTACCGGAAATTCAGGTCTTGCTAATAATAATGTTACTAGCTTAGCAATAGACCAAAGCAACAATAAATGGATTGTTTTAGCAAGCGGTGGAATCTCAAAATTTAATGGTTCTGTTTGGACAACATATACCACTTCAAATGGGTTACTGAGTAATACTCTCGGTGCTGTAACTGTTGATACTGCAGGACTTGTATGGGTTGTGAGTGATGCCGGCTTGAACAGTTATAATGGTAGCAACTGGCAATCATTTCCAAGAATAATATATGATTCTAATTCTCTCGCTATTGATTCTTTGGGTAACTTTTGGATAGGAACCAAATTTTCGGGTTTTTATAAAATTTCATCTACCGGCAAAATGGCCCATTATACTATGCTAAACGGATTATCATTTGATTATACAAATTGTATATTAGTAGATGGAGACTATAAGTGGATTGGTACCCTGGAAGGTGTTTCTAAAGTTAGTTGTGCATCCCTAACACCATCTTTTACATCAGATACGATATGTTTTCCTCCCATTGGTGTTACAACATTTACAAACACAACAACAAATTATGATTCAACTGTTGTTTTTCAATGGGATGTTGATAATGATTCAATACCCGATTTTGTTGCAAAAAATATACAATATCAGTTTTCAAATTATGGAAAATACCCAGTTCACCTTAGAGCAATTAATGATAATTGTATGAGTGTAACTAGTCAATTGGCAATTGTTGGTTCACAACCGATTGTTTCCTTGAACCCTACTACTCCAAATATAAATATTTGTGAAGGGCATTCTGTAAACCTTACTAGAATTATCAATAATTATGATCCAATTTTTACCTACGTTTCTGTTTGGAATGACAGTGTAACTACTGGACCACTTTTCACCGCTGATACAACGGGCGATTACTATGTTACAGTTTATAATTATGCATGTCATGCTAATTCCGATACTATTCATGTTGAAGATGTATTGCCTTATCCTTCGCAACAAATTTGCATGGTTACCGTTGATACTGCCAATGGCAAAAATGTTGTACTTTGGGAAAAGACTCCAAATGCCGGTATTTTATACTATAATATTTACAAAGAAACAGGTGCATACGTTTACCAGCCAATAGGCAATGTTCCTGCAAACCATGATGGAATTTTTGTTGATGTTAATTCAGATGCAACAATAAAATCAGATAGGTATAAAATTTCAGTTGTTGATACTTGTTTAAATGAGAGCGAACTAAGCCCGGAACATAAAACTCTACATCTAACGGTGAGTTTGGGGCTTAATAATCAACATAACTTAATTTGGGAAAATTACGAAGGATTTAGTTTTAGTAAATACTATATATATCGTAAAATTCAAAATAATAATTTTCAAGTGCTGGATTCTATTCAAAGTACGATTACAACATACACAGATACTGCAAATATACCAATCAGCGTTGCCTACATTATTGAAATCAGAAAACCGGATACCTGTTTTTTTGGTGGTATGAAAGATCAAACGCAAACATCTAACACATCGGTTTCTAATATGGAGGAATACCAAATTATTGGAATTAATGAAAATCAGAATAATTTTTTCAACATGAATATTTATCCTAATCCATCGTCCGAAAATATTACAATTACCGCTTTGTTCAATAGAAGTGAAAATCTGCAAATTGGAATTACTGATATACTTGGTAAAACACTATTTAGTATTGATGAGAAAGTTGCTTCAGGTAAATTAAATAAAACTATTGACCTTAAAAGTTTTTCAAGCGGAATATATTTTGTAACACTGAAAACGGCTGAAGGCACGGAGGTAAAAAAGGTAGTGAAAAATTAATAAAACGAATGAACTATTTTTTTCTACTATTTTTTATTTTTTATTGTTCATTTGCTGCATACACCCAAAAAGCAGATCTTGTTTTACAAACAGGTCATAGTAATTCTGTAAAATCGATTAGTTTCAGCCCTGATGGAAAATATTTCGTTAGCTCGGATAGTAAAACAATAAAATTATTCGAGCTTGTAAGCGGCAAAGAAATACGAACTATTTGTGGATATTCAAATCTTGTAAGTTCGGCCGCATATAGTCATGATGGCAACTATATAGGTGCTTGTGTGATGGAAAAAGATTTTTCTTATTCATTATGCATTTGGGAATCTTCAACCGGTAATAAAGTAAAGTCATTCGGAAATGGTTTTATTGCCACAGAAGGTGTGCTTTTTAGCAATGATGATAAAAATATTATTACTTGTGGATTCGATAATAAAATTAAAATTTGGAATATTGAATTCGGGACTATTACAAAAGAATTCACCGGTCACCAAGGTAATGTGGTAACCGTTGATTTAAGTAAAGACGGGAAAAAAATGGTAAGTGGAGGTTGGGATAAAACAGTAAAAGTTTGGGATGTTGAAAGCGGTGTAGAAATAAGAACATTCAGTCATTCACAGGATGTTACTTGTGTACGCTTTAGTCCCGATGGAAAATATGTAGCCAGCGCAAGTAAGGATAGTACAATAGTATTGTGGAATATTGAAACAGGGAATAAAATTTTTACAAAAAAATGCAATGGGCAATTTTATGCTGTTGCATTCAACCCTGATGGAAAGACAGTGGCAGGTGCTTGTAATGAAAAATACATTTATATTTGGGATATTGCATCAGGTCAAGAAAAGCTAAAACTAAATAAAGGATATTTTCCTTTTACTTCAATAGAATATAATACCAGTGGCACAATGCTTGCTGGCGGAAGTTTTGCAAGTGTTACTGTTTGGGATCCAAAAAATGGAACCGAAATAAAAACCTATTCAGGTCATTTGAATATGATTAAAGGTGTAGTAGTAAGCCCTGATGGTAAGTATTTGGCAAGTTCAGGTAGCGAAGGTGTTTTAAAAATTTGGGAAATAGCTACGGGCAAACGCATCAACTCTTTTCCTAATTATTCTGCCGGTTCTTCTGTGTGCTTTAGTAATGACAGCAAAAGCGTAGTCTCGGCTAATATTAATGATTTAAAAATTTATACTGTTATTTCAGGTGCGGAGAAAAATATTATTACCGGGCACACACTTCCCGTTTCGGGAGTAAATTATAGTTTCGATGGAAAATTATTGGCTAGTGCCAGCATGGATAAAACCATTCGTATTTTTGATGCCCATACGTTCAAATTACTTCAGACTTGCAACGGATTGGAATCGTTGATTGGTGTGCCTGTTTTTAGTCCCGATGGGAAATATATAGTGAGTCCCGATGTAAATTATGTAAAAGTTTGGGAAGTAGCCACAGGCAAACTTATTCCTGTTTTCAAAGATTTTGAAGTTGTTATTAATTCTGTTGCCTTTAGCCCCGATGGAAAATATTTAGCCGGCGGTAGTTCGCAAAATTGTGTAAAAATTTGGAAATTCCCTTCAGGTACACTTGAAAAGACACTTACAGACCATACCTATCAGTTAAAATCTGTTTGCTTTAGTCCTGATGGAAAATATTTAGTTACCGGAGCTATGGATTATTCTTCTATATTATATGAAGTATCATCAGGAAGTGTTGTAACAAAATTAGTAGGTCATACCGATTTTGTAAATTCAGCTGTGTTCACACCCGATAATAAATATATTATAACCGGAAGCAGTGACGGAACTTTTAAATTTTGGGATAGAAAAAAAGGAGATTTGAAAGCAACATTTACCTCTTTTTCCAATGAGTTTGTAATATCAACTCCCGATAATTATTATTACATCAGCCGCTATGGTTACGATTTAGTTTCATTTAGAGTTGGCAATCATGCTTTTCCATTTGAGCAATTTGATCTTAAATACAATCGTCCCGACATAGTGCTTGACAGAATTGGCTATGCTCCCAAAGAATTAATTGATGCATACAAAAAAGCATACAAAAAACGTTTAAAAAATCTTGGATTTTCTGAAAATATGTTCAATGATGATTTTCATTTACCTCAAATTGACATGATGAATAGCGCCTTTCTGCCATTATCTTCTCAGGAAAAGTTTGCCACACTCAGAATAAAAGCAACCGATACGAAGTATAAGATTAATCGGATCAATCTCTGGATAAATGATGTGCCCATTATGGGAATGAACGGATACGACGTTGCATTCTTGATGACCGATTCTATAGTAAAAGAAATAAAAGTTGAGTTAACACAAGGACCAAACAAAATTCAGGTTTCGTGTTTGAATGACAAAGGTGTTGAATCGTTAAAAAAAACGGCTCATATATCATTAGGTGGTCAAAATGTAAAGCCAGATTTATACTTGATAGCTATGAGTGTTTCGGATTATAAAGACGCGCAATATAAATTAAATTACTCCCGCAAAGATGGACACGATATTGTGAATCTTTTTTCCTTTAGTAAAAATTTATACTCAAATATATTTATTGATACTCTTTTTGATAATCAGGCAACCAAAGAAAATTTTTCATTACTTAACACAAAATTAGCTAAAGCAAAAGTGGATGATCAAGTTATCCTTTTTGTGTCGGGACATGGTTTGTTGGATGATAGTCTTGATTTTTATTATGCATCGTATGACTGCGATTTTATGCATCCCGAAAAACGCGGAATATCCTATTATTCTATTGAAAATTTATTGGATAATATTCCACCGCGAAAAAAATTATTGATGATTGATGCCTGTCATTCGGGCGAGGTTGACAAAGATGAGTTAGTTGAAAATAAATCAGGAGACGATGTGATACTCGCAGATGGCTCGCGAGGTGGTTTGAAAACATATTCCTACCGTGGTGTTAACATTATTGAAGATGCAAACGAGCATTTAGGTCTTGCTAATAGTTTTGAGTTAATGCAGGAATTGTTTACCAATCTGAATCGCGGGTCAGGTGCAATTGTCATATCTGCCGCAGCAGGTAAAGGATATGCCCTTGAATCAGCAGAATGGAAAAATGGGGTGTTTACCTACGCCGTTCAAAGTGGATTAAAAAACAGAATGGCAGACTTAAATCAGAATGGAACGATTACTATTTCCGAATTGAAAGAGTATGTAATAAGAGATGTGGAGAAATTAACAAAAGGAGCACAAAAACCAACATCAAGGAAAGATAATTTGGAAAATGATTATCCGATTTGGTAAATTTGTGTTTTTTAAAATTACTATTTAGGTTCTAAACTTATAAATAAAGTATGCGCATAAAAAAAATAATTTTACTATTCATTATCTTTTTGCCTTTTACTGTTTGGTGCCAGAATTCATTACCCAATAAAGAAATGCAATCAGCGACTTTAGCTTTTCAAATGTCAAAATACGGTTATGATAATCAAAAGCCCATTTATTTGATTACTGCTGCACAAACGCTTATTGATCATCCTGTAAAAGGCGATTTTGTTCCATTGTCAGTCTCAGACAGTTTAGATACGAACGCGTTAAAGTACAAATCTAAAAAACAAATCATTAAACTTGATCCACTTAAACTTCTTGCTGATGCTCGTTTGATGACTGATAAAAAAGATAGCGAGTTAATAGCCATGATAAATTCTGTACAGCATAACATTCCCAAAGATTATGAAAAGAAACGGGGGCGAAAATATAGTCCGTTAGTTCAGGAGTATACTATTGAATCAAAAAGTACAAAAACACTATCAACTGTTTTCAATGGAAAAGAAATTGCTGAAGTATTAATAGTTGGTGATGGTAAATCGGACCTTGATCTTTTTGTTTATGATGCTTCAGGAAAACTTATAATTGCTGATACTAACCCATTGGATAATTGTTATATCTCCTTTACTCCTAAGCAAACAGCTAATTACACTATTGTCGTAAAAAATAAAGGAAAAACATACAACGAATGTATGTTGATGACAAACTAAAAAATTAAGGGTTATCATTGCATTTTTCCCAAAATTTATTTTCACTTTAGCACCTTCTTTTTAAATTATTTAAAAATGAAAAATAAAATTTTAATTATTTTTTTTCTGATAGCATTTTTACTGTTTGCTTCCAGTTTTACTACTATTTTTTCGCTTTCCGATTTTCCAGGATTGTCCGAAATTAAAGAGTCGGAGTTAAAAGAAACGATAAATTATTTGGCTTCACCGGCCTTGAAAGGTCGTTTGGCAGGCAGTCCAGAGTACGATAAAGCAGCGTCATACATGGCAGATGAATTTAAAAAATTGGGACTTAAACCCGTTGGAGACTCTGGATATTTTCAAAGACTGAACGTAGAATACAACGAAATAAATTGCCCATGTAATTTAAATTTAATTGCAGATGATAAAATCACAAAAGAATTTAAATTGGGTGAAGATTATTCGTTTCGTGGATTTACGGGCACTGTTAATATCAAAGCTCCTGTTGTTTTTTGTGGATATGGAATTTCTGAGCCAACACATGGTTATGATGACTACAAGGATATAGATGTAAAAGGAAAAATAGTAATCCTTTTTAAACAAATGCCATCATGGAAACTCGATAGCCTTAATTTTAACGGATCTCTTAGATATCGTTCTAATATTGCAGCAAAACATGGTGCTATTGCGACCTTATATGTTCCAAAGCCTAACGACAAAAATCCACAAAAACCCATATCCAGTGTGCTTGATGGAGCAGGAGAACAAAAAGTTGATTTTGCCTCTTTACAAATTTCTGTCGCTACCGCAAATGATTATTTTCAAGGTTCGGGGTTTACACTGCTTCAACAACAATTAAAAATAGATTCATTAAAAAAACCTGCATCCCTCCTATTAAAAACGTCAGCTGGAATAAAAGTTGATGCTGATTACACCAAAGAAAAAAGAACGGTAAATATACTTGGAATGTTAGAAGGCAGCGATCCCAAATTAAAAAATGAATATGTTTACCTAACAGCACATCTTGATCATGTTGGACATTTTGGAGATGTATTTTATCCTGGTGCAAATGATAATGCGTCCGGATCTGCAGGTGTTTTACAAATAGCCAGAGCATTTGTTCGTTCTGGCGCAAAACCAAAACGTTCGATTATTTTCACACTTTTTTCAGCTGAAGAACTAGGATTGAATGGTGCAAGCTATTGTGCTGATCATCCTCCGTTTCCGATCGAAAAAACAATTGCATTGCTAAACATGGATTGCATAGGATACGGAGACAGCATTCAAGTAGGCAATGGAAAAAGCTCACCAAAGTTATGGGACATCGCTTATGCAAATGATGAGAAATATACAAAGCTAATGATAAAAGCGACGTGGAATGGTGGTGGCGCTGACGCAGGACCATTTCATAGCAAAGGTGTTCCATGTCTTTATTTTGTAACAACCAATAGTTATAAATTTTTACACTTACCAGGAGATACACCAGAATCACTCAATTATTCATTATATCAAAAAGTGTTACAGTTAGCGTATATTACGGCTTATCAAATAGCATCGGGGGATTATAAAAGGGAAATAGTGAAACCGTAAAAACAGTTTTAAAGGAAAACGAAGGAACAATATGGAGAAGAGCAATTAAATTTTTTCCTGAGAATTTTTCAAAATATTGAAAAGAAATTCTCTGGCACGAAACAATTGCGCTTTTACGGTTCCCAAAGGCAAATCGAGTTCTTGAGCGATTTCTTCGTAAGAATATTCTTTAAAATAGCGCAATTCAACAAGAATACGATACCGGGGTTTCAACTTTTCAACCACCTCATGCATCAATTTAATTTTTTGCTTTATGATAAAGTTTTCCTCTGGATCGGGTTCCTGATTAGCAATACTTTGAGCTAACTCTGTGCCTTCATCGTTATCAAAGGTTTTATCAATCGAAAATGTGTATTTTTTCTTTTTCCGAATAAAATCAATGCAATTGTTCGAAGCTATTTTAAAAAGCCAGGTGCTAAAAGCATAATCGGGTGTGTATTGATGAAGCTTTTTAAAAGCCTTACCAAATGCTTCAATCGTTAAATCATCAGCATCATCCGTGTTGTTAGTCATTTTTAGCAGCATGAAATAGATAGAATCTTTATAATGATTCATAAGCTCAGCGTATGCTTTTTGATTGCCTGAATTGACTGCTGAAATCACAAGCTGGTAGTCACGTAAAGCTTTGTCGGTAAGGTTTGGACTTATTTCCATTTATCCTGCTTGGTTAGTGAATTTGATATGACCAAAATCGGGTTTAAAATTAAAAAAAAGAATTCCAATAGTGGCGAAATTAATAATAAATCTTTCTCATCCAATTTTTTCATACATTTTTTAAAAACATACATCTGTGAAAATATTCGTATAAGTAATAACGGCAAAATGAGTACAATATTATATAAAAGAATTGTAAGGATGATGAAAAGTGCATAACTCAAAAAAAGTGTAATAGAAAACATTGCAAGCAAAAATTTATGCTTAAATTTATAATATTTTCCGGTTGACAAATGTCTTTTTTTTTGCTTTATCCAATCATCCATAGTGACCTTTGGTGCAGAAACAGTATGTGCACTTGCCCCTATTTCAATAGCCGTGGCTTTTGCAGTTGCAGCCTTATTAATAAACAAATCATCATCGCCTGATTTGATATGGTAAATGGACGAAAACCCTTTGTTTTTATAAAAAACAGATTTTGTATATGCAAGGTTTCTTCCAACTCCCATATAGGGAAAGCCTGCTAGTGCGTAAGAGAGATATTGCATAGCAATATGACAAGTGTCAAATCGAATCAGTGTGTTTAAAAATCCTTTTTCGCGTTTATAACATCCATAACCCAAAACTACTTCTGCTTTGCTCGAAAAGTGTTTTTGCATTTCGTTTATCCATTGATTACTTTTAGGACAACAATCAGCATCCGTTAAAAGCAATTGTTCGTGCAATGCGCTTTTAATACCCAAAGCTAAAGGGAATTTTTTCCCTTTCACAAAACTCACTGTTTCTTTGAGCGTGATTATTTTTAACCGTTTATACTTTGCTTCCAATTGCATCAATAAATAATACGTATCATCATCTGAGCAGTCGTCAACAACTACAACTTCAAATTCGGGATAATCTTGCTCAAGTATTATTGGAAGGTTGTTCGTGAGATTGTGAAATTCATTTTTAGCACAAATAATAACAGAAACCGGAAGTTGAATATTGTTATGCGTTTTGTTTTTGTAAAAACCTAAGCGACCGAAAATCCCCCAGTAATAGAGCAATTGTATAAAAATACAAACACAAAATACAACCAATAAACTTGTAAGCCAAAGGTTGTCGAAGTTCGCAACTAATAATTTATCCAACATATTGTTAAGCAAAATTATTTAATCTTATAGAATAACGAGTATCTTTGAAATTTATTTGTAAACACTGCATGAAATTTAAAATTATCAATAAAGACGTGCATTCCAAAGCACGTACTACTCAAATATTAACAGACCATGGCGTAATAAACACGCCTATTTTTATGCCAGTTGGTACAGCTGGAACTGTAAAAGGAATTCATCAACGCGACTTATCGGACGAAATCAAAGCCCAAATTATTTTAGGAAACACGTATCATTTATATCTTCGTCCGGGCACTGAACTTATTCAAAAAGCAGGTGGTCTACATAAATTTATTAATTGGGACAAACCAATACTTACTGATAGTGGAGGTTATCAGGTTTATTCATTGGCCGATAAAAGAAAGCTAACAGAAAATGGAGTTGTTTTTCAGTCGCATATTGATGGGTCGAAACACCTTTTTTCTCCAGAAACTGTGATGGGTATTCAACGAAAAATTGGTGCTGATATTATTATGGCATTTGACGAATGTACCCCTTATCCATGCGAGTATGGTTATGCAAAAAAATCACTAGGAATTACACATCGCTGGCTTCAACGATGCATTGATTATTTTGAAAAATCCGAACCTCAGTATGGTTATTCGCAATCACTTTTCCCAATTGTACAAGGAAGTGTGTATAAAGATTTGCGTATTCAATCTGCCGAGTTTATTGCATCATTGCCTAGTGAAGGTATTGCTATCGGTGGATTATCTGTTGGAGAGCCCGTTGAAGTCATGTACGAAATGACAGAACTGGTTTGCAATTTATTACCTGTTGAAAAGCCAAGATATCTGATGGGGGTTGGTACTCCGGCAAATATTTTGGAATGTATTGCATTAGGAATTGATATGTTCGATTGTGTGATGCCCACCCGTAATGCCCGTAATGGCATGCTCTTTACAAGTCAAGGAACCATCAATATTAAAAACGAAAAGTGGAAAGATGACCTTTCGCCTCTTGATGAATATGGTACAACTTTCGTTGATTACCAATATTCAAAAGCTTATTTGCGACATTTAGTTATGGCCGGCGAAATGTTAGCCGCTATGATTTCATCTATTCACAACCTTGGATTTTACTTATGGTTAGTAGAGGAAGCCCGCATTCATATTAACGCAGGTGATTTTACTGAATGGGAAAAAAACATGGTAGAACGGGTTTCAAGAAGATTGTAAACCAGTATAAACATTCATTTATGGATAAATTTTCAGAAAAAATTTATAAAAAAAGACTAGTAGAATTAGGGAAAAAGTATGCTGTTACCATCCCGTTGGCTTTTTTACATACGTTGTAGCAATCTTTAGTTTCCAACTTTGTCCTATTTGAAAATCTTGTGTTGTTGCTAAGGCAAAAAGCCCTCCTAAAGTAATCATTCCACCCACTATAATCCCTACGGTTCCAATAGCCATAAAAAATTGGGAGTCAATAATACCACTATTTTCATTTTCTACAAGTAAAATTACAGAAGCAAGCGTCAATGCAGCTCCAATAATTGGAACTATTGTTGGTTTGGAAGGACCTATATTACTAATATCATTCAGTGTAATAATTTTATCATTAACATTGAGTGTTGAATCAGTTATTGACTTTATAGATCCTTTAATAACAGTGCTACTCGAAGAACATCTAACGACTACACTGCTCCCTTTGTAAAATTTAATTTGCGTTGGTTTTTTTTGTTCCGGTTTTTTTGTAGTTCTTTCAACTATCAGTATCTTTTTTGCTAGATATTTATCATCAGTATTAATTTCAACAGACTTGGACTTGGTGCTTACATTATTATTTTCAGATGCATTATTGAACATCCTTTTTGTTCCATCACCAAAAATAATTATGGATACAGCCGCCGTTCGAACCTCAGACAAATTACCATCCTTAACAAATTCTATTTTTAAAGAATCTATTTTCCATAGTTTAACATTTTTAATTGTTTTACCGGAAATAAGGTAAATAGTGCTTTCCCCGTTGGGAAGAGTAGGATCTTGGGCTTTTGCAAAGAATACAAGCGCAAGTAAAAATGTAATAATGAGTATTTGTTTAGTCTTCATAAGAATATATAAAGTGTGAAATTAAATATTATTTTTCTTTTTGAAATTCAAAAAGTGAAAAGCAAATCCCCATTGGATTCCAAAATCCGAAATATTAATTTTCTGTTCTGGGAAATAAATTGTTTTTTTTGGAAAAGTAAATTTTTGCTCCGGAATTACAAATCCTTCATCAAAAGTATAGCTTGGTTTTAAAAAGATTGAAAAACTTTTCCAAACATATAATTCTACTGTACCAAAAAGTTCAATCCCAAAACTTTGTCGTTTTTCATTTATTGAATTGGCTTGTGACACAAAGTTGGAATCATATAAAGATGGTTGATTTGTATTTATTGTATCACATGCAAAGAAAAACCCTTCATATTTAACTGTGTTGTACATGATGGCTGAACCGGCCGAAAAGCTTATTCTTATTGGTTTTAACAGTTCATATATGAGATGTGTTGCGTTGAAAAAATACCTTTTCCCTTCTAATATTTCGTAAAAATTTTGTTCTGGAAATTGCCAAAAAGAACTATACAGCATAGGCCCTTTTTCACCAGAAAAATAGTTACTATAACGCTGCTGGCTATATCCGACTTTCCACTTTGGATAGATACTATATTCAATTTCAAGTGTGGGAGTTGCCTGCTTATTATAATGGTAACCCAAGTATTGTCTAAAACCCATATTATTCATATCGCTATACACGTGTCTAGAATCGATACCGTTACCAAAGCCAATTGAAAAATGCAAATGTTTTGCTATACCCGGTTTTATTGATTCAAAATTAGTATTACTGAATTTTGTTTGATTTGCGTTTTTTGCATCGTGTAGTTTTTTAATTGTTCCATCACTAAAAATAATCATTGAAACACTTTCTGTTTTGATATCTGCTAAATTTCCTTCGTTAATATATTCAATCTTTAGCGAGTCTATTATTCGTATTTCAACATTTTTAATTGTATTACCGGAAATAAGGTAAATAGTGCTTTTGCCTTTGGGAAGTAATGTATCCTTTTGTGCTTTAGCTCCAAAAGTGCCCAACATCAAAACAATAATGATTATTATTTTTGTGCTGATTGAGTTTGATTTGTTGATTTCGTTGTTCATAATTTTTTGTTTTTTTATCCTTTTTGTTTTAAACAAAACCCGCGATGGCTTACGGGCTTTGTTCTTTTATTCACCATGATAAATTAGTTCCGGTTTATTATTTTGATTAAAAATTACTTCTTGTGTTGTGCCATCATCTAGTTCGATTCTTCTTATTTTGTCAATCATTTGATCATGCATGCTGCCTCCCTTTTCGTATGTAATCCAGTACTCATTAATCTCGTTTACTTTGCAGTTCTTTTTTATGCTGCCGTCTTTTAAAACTATTCTGCAATTCTTCAATCTTAGTAGGAGCGTGCTATCTTTTTTTACATTAGTTATGGATGCTTTATTTATTTTTATACTGCCTTCGGCTTGAGCAAACATGAGCATCCAGATTATCATGGACAGGCCAATTAGCATGGATAGCACTTTCATTATTCAATATGCTTTTTCTTCTGAATATTGAAACCGAATGAGAAACCTGCAGTTGTACCTGATTTACGAGGAGAAACGTAAATGTTCACCGGTATATTTAGATAACCACTATGGAATGTTCTACCCACTGCAAATATTAGACTTGCTGATAAGTTGGCGTCTCCGCGATTGTCTAGTTTACTTACGGTTGGATATTTTTTTAAGTCTCTTGTCATTGTAACTCCGGAATCTTTTGGTGCAATTGAATTCCACTCACTTGTCAGATACCAATGTCCCTCTTCTGTACCATTGAAACCATCGCCCTTAAAAACTTCAGCTTTGTTCGAGATCTGGAAGGTAGGTCCAAATCCAAATTCCCAACCTGCTTTGCCCATGCGGAATCCGTTCATAAAAGTTAATGAAGGAATAAATTTACCCGATTCCATTCCACCAATCATAGGAACCAATTCAATCAAAGCTTGAAAATTTCCAGCACTTAAATATTGCCATTCTTTTTGCCAGCCGAAATCGAACATAACAGGAAACATGTCATACCCACCATTGCTTTTTACATCTTGCAAGTATTTACCATTGTCACCAAAAGTCATGGATCCGCCCATACGAGGACCACTTAAGTTTAATTGTGTACGAGGACTTTCAACAGGTGCATCATAATTAATAAGGAGGTTAACTAAATTCTGATCGGGAGTTTGTCCCATCATTTTTTGAATTGAAATAGCAATCATTTTTTGTAATTCAGGTTGTAAGTTTAAATATTCAGTTGCATCTTGTTTTTCAACTAATCCTGTTTCAACATCAATAACTTTTAATGAGATAACTATTTTTTCGCCAAAACGCTCTACATTACCTGTAATCATTTTGTCAACATTAAGGGCTTTTCCTGCTGCAACAACACATGATTTTCCGAAGCAAGTTTTTGTATCAATGTTGTTTTTCCTAACACCTTCTGCAACATCATATTTGTCCATAATATTATATACATTTGCTTTTTCCAATTCCAAGCGAACCATATAGGCAACGGATTCACCATCCTGAATTACGCCTTTGCTATCAATATTTAATACTGCAGCTGTAGGTTTGTTTTGATTTTGCGCCATAACATTTGTAAAAGCACTCACAAATACGATTGCAAGAACCGCGATTCTGATTTTCATTTTAATAGTTTTCATGATTTTTAATTTTTAAATGATTA
>Ga0172375_10004870_pt1 | contig 19641 bp, 18 predicted proteins | sample LakKiv1m_FD_114537 | JGI IMG/M metagenome (GOLD analysis project Ga0172375, IMG submission 114537) | Freshwater microbial communities from Kabuno Bay, South-Kivu, Congo - kab_092012_11.1m | ecosystem: Environmental > Aquatic > Freshwater > Lake | place: Democratic Republic of the Congo...
CCGATCGTCTGGCAGCCGGCGGCAAAGGGGATGATCACATTTGCGTTGTCTCCGCGACTGTAATTCGCCAGAACGACGAGGGCGGAGAGCTCGTCCGGATCGGCGAAAAAGATCACCGTCTGCGGCGGCGACTGCTCCGGATCGACGTCGGCCAGGGGCCGGAAGACGACGTAGCGCTTCGGAATCTGCGTGATGGGAAGGTTCGCGATGAACCGTTTCACCTGTTCGGGCGTCCGGATGTAGCGCTCGCCGTGGAGGAAGTTGTCGTAGGACTCTTTGCTCATGAAAGGTTTTGCTTTCTCCGCCACTGCGGGCCCTCCCGCCCACTCCTCGATCCCGGAAGAGAGGAAGTGACAGAAGCCCTCTTCGCTGCCGGGAAAGCTTCGATATTGATTCCCGAAACCCATGCCGACCCCGCCGCCGAAGCAGCCGGAGGTCTTCACGTCACAGACGGCCGGCCGCCCTTTGGCGGCGGAGGCAGCGAGCCACATGATGCAACCCCAGCGGCCCTCCTGGAACTGCATCGCCCCTTCGGGCTTCTCATCGGCCCAGATCAGGGCGATGGGCAGATGCTTCGTTTCGATGGCTTGCGCGATTCGGCTTTCCATGATGACTCCCTCCTCTTTTGTGAAACCGGACATGGTGATGACGATCCCTTTCCGGTACTGAATTTCACAGGGAATAGATTACTTCCTGCGGATCGGAAATGCAAACACGAGAGCCGTGTCCGGGCCGCGATCCTGTTCCGCCTTGATTCGTGAGATGCGCCCCTCTCTCACTTCCTGCGTGGTGTGGCGATCTTTTTTGATCAGCCCGGCTTCCTGAAAGCTGAAATAGCCCTTCCGGGTCACGATCACATGATCCAGAACGCGGATGCCGAGGATTTTTCCCGCCTCGGTCAACTGGTCATGGATGCGCCGATCCGCCTCGCTCGGCTGTAGGTCGCCGGATGGGTGATTGTGGGCGAAGATCGCCGCCGAGTTCCTCGGACTGGCGGTCCATGTCGTCCATGAATTTGTAAATCAGGGCGATGGTGATCTGTTCCACCTGCGATTTCGGGTCGGGCACCTTGCCGACCAGGATGTCGCGCGCGGAGTCGATGCGGGCTTTGGTTCCGGTGTCAAGCATCGTGGCGCTTGCCCTTTCCGCCGGCACGATAGACCGCCGACTTTTCGCGCACATGAAAGCCGATCCGCTTGCGTGGACGATCGGGCGGGGTCATGAGTTGCCGGATCGCATCAAAAACCACCCTGAATTGGGCATCATACTTTTTCTCCAGTTTCTCCAATTTTTTCGCCAGTCCGGCATGGGTTGCCAGAAGTTGCCGCAGATGAACAAAGGTGCGCATCACGGCTATATTGACTTGGATAGCCCTTTCACTATTAAGAACACTGGAGAGCATGGCAACACCTTGCTCCGTAAAGGCATATGCCTTCTTCGAGAACCTCAGTCCGGGGGAGGATATCACAGATTGTGATATCCTCATGATCTCCTCACGAGTCAGTTCGAACATGAAATCATCAGGGAAACGATCGCGGTTCCGTTTAACAGCCTGGTTCAGTACACGTGTCTCTACGCCATAGAGCATAGCCAGATCGCGATCGAGCATGACCTTTAAACCTCTGATAGACAAGACTGCCTGTTGAATTCTTTCTGTCGGCACTATGTCAGTCTCCATCAGCGTTTACCTCACTCTGATCGTCTTACCATTTGAGGTCACAATCTGTGACCTCAAATCCATAAAGTCTCTCATACTGTAAATTGGTTCAATGAAACATAGTCCTTCACTTATCCGGCGTCGGGAACACGGTTATCAGGACGGGGTTTCCCTGCTCAAGGTCCCAGAAGTAATGCAGATTGCCGTTGGACAGGATGACAAACCGGACATTCTGCGAATGGGCGTATTCCCTGGCTTGGTCCTTGCCGACAAGAGGATCAAACTTTTCGGATTTCGCTTCGAGGACGGCTATCGGGAAGCCGCCTTCCTCCAGCAGGAGGTAATCAACATAGCCGCTCGCGGTTTTTCGAAGTCGTCGCCGAAGGCATCAAGGGTCTTTTTCTTCAGCTTGATGTGGGTTTCAAGGGTAATGTTGGCGGGGCCGCTCTCGTCATCGAAGAAGCGCCAGCCCGAACATTGAAGCAGATTGTTGATCAGGATTCTCGCTCTGGCTTCGGTGTGCATACCTACTCCCGTGGTCCGCCCTTAACTATTTGGAAATGGTCCGTAGGCTCATTTCACCACATCCCATCGCCCCGGTGCGATGAAACGCTTCGGCGATCAAAGGATTGGTCGGTTTTGACAGATAGCGTCAATCCCTCGGCGGGTTCGTTCTCCCAGCGGCGTTTGCATTCTTTGGGGATCATCTTACCCTTTTTATTACCCTTTTTCAAGGGCATTGCCCTTTTTCTTTCTCCATGCAGCTCCCGGGCCGCGACCAAGACATTCCACCGTCCCCGATTTTTGGAGATCACGGAGGACTCGCCGCACCATATCCCTGCTGACACCCGGACAAGCCCGCTCCAGATCGTTGAGCGTAAATTTTCCGGCAATATTTCTTACCGCCGATTCAACCAGATCCGTCTTTGCACCCCTCGGGCTTTTCACCTGGCCGAGCCGCTGTTCAAACTCTTGGTAAGCCGCTTTCAGGATGGAAAGAAGATAGTTGATATAGGGCCAGGGGTTATGATTGCCCTCGTGCCAGCCCTGGGATGACTCCTCCAGGGTCTCGTAATATCGCGCCTTATTCTGTTCGATCAGTCGCTCCAGGCTGATGTAACGGCCCGCTTCATAGCCGAGGTGGTAGCACTGGAGAAGCAGAAGGAGTCTGGAAACGCGGCCGTTGCCGTCGCGGAAAGGGTGGATGCAGAGAAAATCCAGGTTGAAAGCCGCCAGGGCAATCAGAGGATGAACCCACAGCTCCCGATTACAATGGCGCCAAAGGGTGGCCAACTCCCTGAGGCAAGCCGGCGTCTCGGCTGCCGGCACTGTTCGGAATCGCATACGCTGACGGCCGTCGGGGTATCTTTCGATGATATCGCTCTCCCTTTCCTTGTATTGGCCCGCATCCCATATCTCGCCTCGGCAGAGCCGGTGCAGTTCCTTAACCGTCTCCTCCGTCAAAGGAAGTTTCGCGTCCTGCTCGTGCACTCTTTTCAGAGCTTCACGGTATCCTCTGACCTCTTCCTCGTTGCGATCTCGCAGCGTTGGCCTGCCGAAGATGACGGTGCCTATACGCGACTGATCAATCTCGATGCCTTCAATACGGTTCGAAGAAACGGCGCTTTCGATGAGGGCATGCTCCCGAAGTACTTTCAGCCGCTGCGGGGATTGACGGGTAAACAATTCCTGTTTTCCCCTTGCCTCACCGAGGTCTGCAAGGTACCAGGAGACAGTTATCGGAAGAGACGCCAATTTGTTTTCAAACAGTCGAAATGTCATCATGATGTTTCACTCCCGAAGGGAGGTAAATCTTCTCTCACCTTCATGGGCTGCCGGAGGGCGTCCACGGAAAGATAGTAGTGGGCGACCTTTTTCACCTCATGCCAGGCCAATCTGGCCGGGTCCTTCAGGGGCTCCTGGAGCACAGGGTCCGCGGCGCGGTTCGTGACGACGTAGAGCCAGTAGCAGTCGCGCCGGTCATCCGCCACCCGTCGTTCGTTGGGGGTGAGCAGGATCGATCCCGCAGCGGCGGCGCTGAGCGTCACCTTGCGGAAACGTTCGGAGGAGACGCCCACCAGCCCCAGAACCCACGTTCCGTCGCCGCCGGCCCGGACCGTCTCCACCCGCATGGGCTCGCTGAAGAGGGAACCTTTCAGGATCTGTCCTTCGTGCGGTGCTGCATCTTCCGGCATCGGTTCACCTGTCCTTGAAGGAGCGATAAGATATGAGGGCATGTACGAGAATGCATACATACCCCCGATCCCGAGAAAAGGCAACCTTCAAAAATGAATGAGGAAAATGGGTTGAGCAAGGCTGCGACCACTGCGACCACTGCTTCCCGTCGATTTTTTGGTGCAACCTTTTTGGAAAAGACGATGGAACCTCATGCCCCGTCGAAAAGGGACCCGTAAACAGCCTTATCGCTCCGGGGTTATCATAATTCTGGTTCATCCGGTTGATGCGTATTTCCTTCAGTTGATGAAACTTAAAAAATATGCAAGATTACGAGCGGTAATCAGCGGCCAGTTTTCCATTGACACACAAAATTGATATTCTTATACTCCGACCTTCAAAAACAATGCCTTGTCAGAAAGAATCACACACATGAGCCAACGACAGCCTCGCGCGACGCTCGCCGCGAGCTGCTTCATCCACTTCCTGCACGACGGCTGCTCCGACCTCTTGTATCTGCTCTTTCCGGTCTGGGCGCGTGAGTTCTCCCTTTCGTTTGCTCAAGTTGGCCTTCTGCGGACCGGATATTCCGGCGCATTGGCCCTCTTCCAGGTCCCAGCGGGATTCCTGGCCGAGCGCTGGGGCGAACCGCGCGTTATGGCAGCCGGGACGTTGCTCTTGGCGGCCGGTTTTCTGTGCCTTGGCACGGCGGAAAGTTTCGTTTCACTCCTCGTTTTTCTGGTGATCGGTGGCCTCGGATCGGGCACACAGCATCCGTTGTCATCTTCGCTGGTCTCACGGGCTTACGAGGAGGGTCCGCGGCGGGCTGCCCTCGGCATCTATAACTTCTCTGGCGATCTGGGCAAAGTGACGTGGCCGGCCTGCGTGGCTTTCTTCACGGCCTGGGCGAGTTGGCGCTGGGCCGCGCAGGGGATGGGACTGATTGTTCTCGCCACTGCGGTTTCCATGTTTTTTGTCCTCACATCGCTGGCACCGGACTGCGGAGAAACTCAGACGAGCCGTGCAGCCGGGCGCACGGGTAATGGGTGGGGAATCCGGAACGCGCGGGGCTTCTCGTTGCTCTCCATTATTCACGGCATTGACAACGGGTCGCGAACCGTCTTCCTCACGTACTTGCCGTTCCTCCTGCTCAGCAAGGGCGCTGGTATGAATCTGATCGGGCTTGCCCTAGGTCTGACTTTTGCGGGAGGAGCAGCGGGGAAATGCGTCTGCGGAATTCTGGCCGAGCGTCTGGGCATCATCCGGACGGTCCTCGTCACCGAAACCGCGACGGGACTGGGCATCCTCGTGCTGCTGGCGCTGCCCGTGACCCAGGCATTGTTCCTCCTCCCGGTTCTGGGAATCGCGCTTAACGGCACCTCGTCAGTTTTGTACGGCACGGTGGCAGAACTGGTGGTGCCAGAGCGCCTGGCACGCGTCTATGGTGTGTTCTACACGATCGGTATCGGCTCGGGCGCAATCGCGCCGCCCTTATTCGGCCTCCTCTCCGACGCGGCCGGGGTGCCTGTGACGCTGGCGTTTTTAGCCGCAGTCGTCCTTCTCACTCTCCCCCTTGCCCAATTGCTCCGACGGACCGTAGAGTCTCCGCAGACCAGAAGCACTTGATACTTTGCCCGACAGGGCAAGGGCGACACATGCTTTGGCGCTGCGATCAAACAAGTTGCGCATGGGCTGTGAACGCGATTTGAGATCAGTCTGACCGGGTACTCAAATTATGTTATGTGCAACTGTCTGTAACAAAGCATGCGTCAATTCTGACTGAGATCCACCCTTTCAAACGGTAATCCACAATGACAACAGAGGCAATTATCCTCTTGACTTTCCATTCGTATAAGAGCATTCATCAAGCGCAGTTTCTCTTATTGGCTCAGTAAACCCATCAACCAAACCCTCAACCTTCAGGAGTCCACTGTGAAAGTGATTTATCGGAAGGTACCAATGCCATAGGCTCCCGGGGGGTTAAAAACCCCTTAGGAGCCTTTTTTATTTCACCTTTTCTGACCCCCAAATATCTGAAATCGCCTGAAGGAGGTAAATTATGTCTTATAAATGGATCATGTCCGTCGCCATTATTTTGGGTTTGAGCATTTTCATTCCGGTCGCTCGTGCACAGCAACCATATGACATCACTGAATGTTACTCTTTTGTTTTAAGCACGTTACAGGAGAGCCAGGAAATACGAATCGTGGGCCTCGATGCCAAAGGGATCGCTCAGAGCAATCATGCGAGTAAGGTTTTTGACAACTGTACGATCCATACCGTGGGGATACGACTGGATATGAAAGGCAGTAGCGCTGTTCAAGGTTATTTCAAGTATATGGACCCAGATGGGGACATATTTATTATGGAGGGAACTTTGGCTGAAGGAGAAAAAGCAGCCACCATGAAATTTATTTATGGGACGGGCAAATGGAAAGGCATCAAGGGGGAGGGCAAAGATCAGCAGGTCGCCCGCGGCAAACCGATCTCTCCAGGCACGGCCCAAATCTGTTATAGAAACACTGGAACATTTCAATTGCCGAAATAGGCGTTAAAAGTTCACTTCGGAAGGGCAGAGTCAGAAATGGTCCTGCCTTTTTGTTTGTTTCCTTTGGTAATTGATAAACTTTAGCCACTTTACCTTCGTTTGTTTGTGGGTGACAGTCAGTCAATGCTCAATTCAACAGATTATCAAATCAAAAGTGTGATTGAACCGGATGAACCATAATTCTGATAACATTCATGTATTCGAGTCTATTCCTGAATCATGAAAGTCGCCTGACGTCTTCACTGTTCGCTCCTGACCCAGGCGGGTCATCGGATCATATCGGTGGCGGCGTTCGATCCTCACTGCAGGGGGGCATGGGGTGTCCTGGAGTGGAACAGCCCTTCTCCAGCAGGTTCATGCTTCCACAGGCTCAGTATGACCGGGAGGAGGGTGGGCGACACCCTCACCGCAGCAGGAGCCGGTTGTCTTTCGAGCGGGTCTCGCCGAGGCTGGTGACGGCGATCGCGGGACGGCCGAGGACGGGGCACTGGGTTTCGCAGATCCCGCAGCCGATGCAGAGATCCAGGTCCACGTGCGGCCGCTTGACGGCGACCGCCTTCCCGTCGTTCATACCTGCCATCGCCTCCTCCAGCCAGATCGCCTTCTTCGGCGTCGGGCAGACCTCCTCACAGACGATGCAAGGGGTCCCGTGGGCGTATGGCAGGCACCGCCCCGGGTCGATCATCGCGAGGCCGATCTTCACCTTCGCCTTCTCCTCCAAACCGAGCTTTGCAATCGCCCCGGTCGGACAGACCTGGCCGCAGAGGGTGCAGCGGTATTCGCAGTATCCGATCCTCGGGACCAAAAGCGGGGTCCAGAGCCCCTCCACCCCCCCCTCCAGAAGGGCCGGCTGGAGGCCGCCCGTCAGGCAGACCTTCATGCACTCCCCGCACTTCACGCAACGCCGAAGGAAATCGTTCTCCGGCAAGGCGCCCGGCGGACGGATCAGCGCCGGATCGGCCGCCCCGGCCTTCGCGAGCGGCGTGATCCGGACCAGGGGGACGACCATCGCCCCCGCCGCGAGCGAGGCGACGACGCGCCGCCGGCCGAGGTCGAGCGCCGCCGCCTTCTTCGTGGAAAAGCCGAACCGGACGGCCCCCTGCGGGCAGAGGTCGTCACAGTTCATGCAGGCAACGCATTCCCTGACGCTCCATCCATCTTTCATCTCCGGTCGCGCCCCGCCCGGACAGGACGCCGCGCAGGCCCCGCAGCCGTCGCACCCCTCGCTCACCGAACGTTTCAGGAGCGCCCGGCTGGAGAGGAGCCCCAGGAGCGCCCCGAGGGGACAGAGATAGCGGCACCAGAAACGCCGCTCGACGAGGTTCAGACCGAGAATCCCGAGGAAGACGGCCCCCAGGAAAAGGGCCTGGTGAAACTGCGGCGGCCGGAACGGCAGCAGTGTCTTCTTCAGCAAGCCGTAAACCGCCTCCGAGGCGTCCGTCAGCATGGGGATTTGGGCCGCCAGGAGCATATCGAAGAGGGCCGACGCGGCGTGGCTGAAGGCGGGGTAAATCGCGAGCGCCAGCGATCGGATCGTCAACGACAGGGGGTCGAGAAAACCCGCGGCCTGGAGCGTGAAGACCGACGCCGCGACGAGAAAGATCAGGATGAGATACTTCAGGGTAAACCAGCCGAACGGCTTCCGGCGGGGGCGGCCGAGGCTTCCCGCGAGATCGTTCAGCGCCCCGAGCGGACAGCCCCACCCGCAGAAGACCCGTCCGAGGAGGATCGTCGCAATGATGACGATCAGGGCCAGCGACAGGATTCTCTCCGGAGAACGGGTAGCCAGCAGGGTCGTCAGCCAAAGGAGCGGGTCGGCATCGAGGAAGACCTTTACCGGATAGCCGATGTCGTTTGCCCCCTTCGACTCCGTCTGGAGGAAAAGATAGAGGAAGATCAGCAGAAAGACGGACTGGCTCGTACGACGGAGGTTTCTCAGCATAGGCGCCTAAAGATCGATCTTCCGGATGTTCAGTTTTTCGAGGTTCGCCGTGCCGAGGCCCGCCTGCTGACCCAACCGGACGCAGCCAAGATCGGCGGGCTTCAGACCGAAGAGCATCGCCCCGTAGGCGTCCGCGGCGACCTGGTCGGCGCAGACAACGATCGTGTCGAGCCGCTTCACGTCGGCGAGGTCGCCGCCCTGGGGGCCGTTGGCCGTGAGGATCCGCACGGCGTCGATGATGACGAGCGAGGGATTCACGAAGGCAGCCAGATCGACGAGACTCCCGTCGATCCGCTGGTGGATCCGCCCCCGCCAGCCGCCCATCACCCCCATCAGATTCTTCATCCCGAGGGTGAGCCGGGAGGTCCCGTGCACCTTCGCGATGGGGATGTTGATCAGTTTGTCCGCCTCGACGGCCTCCGTGTAGAGGGGCCAGCTCTTGAGCGTCTCCCCGCCGATCTTCATCTCCCGGAATTTCCGGTCGTCCGTAAAGCTCACCTCCGCCCCCGCCGCGGCCGCCGCCTCGGCGATCCCGCTCTGCCGATAGGTCCGGCGGGCGTCGGACACGGGGTGATCGAAGACCTTAACCTTCTTCGCCCCCGCATCGATGCAGAGGCGGACGACAGCGGCCACGAGTTCCGGATTCGTGGTCGCGGCGTACTCCGGCAGCCGGTCCCAGCCGATGTTCGGCTTGACGACGACGATGTCCCCGCGCGCTACGAACCGGCGGATCCCCCCGATGCCGTCCAGGGCGGCCCGAACGGAGGCGGCAGGGACCTTGCCGCGGACGACGCAGAGGTCCGGACGGACGGCGGCCTCCAAACGGCCTGCAAGCAGAGCCACAGCGGACGGCACGGTCAGGACCGTTCCGGCGACGGCGGCCGATTTCAGAAATTCCCTGCGGTTCATGGGTTTTCCCCGTCTGCGTTCATCTTCGCCATCTCCCCTTCCTTCCCCGCCCCTTCTTCCCGCCCGTGCGGACGTCCATTCCCCATTTCTCCCATCCCCGGACGGGAGGAGGCGCAGGCGGCGGGTAATCATAGCATCGCTCTCCCCAACGCCGGGGGAAAGCGGCGGACATTTTCACGCATCCTATCGGAATTGCGGCGGAGAGGCAAGATCCTATTTTCCCGGATCAAGGGCGGATAACATGGTTACCCGTCCCCTCTTTTCTGTCGGCAACACTTTATCGGAGACAACGACCCAAAGGGATTCGCTACCCGGGCATCAGGTCGATGATTGTGATCTCCGGCGGCGCGAGAAACCGGACGGGCGGCCCCCAGGTCCCCGTCCCCCGGCTCACATGGAGCAGGGCGCCGCCCGTCAGGCGGTAGTCCCCTTTGTGAAAGGGAAAGACCAGACGGGTAATCAGGCTGAAGGGAAAGATCTGTCCCCCGTGGGTGTGGCCGGAGAGTTGGAGATCAAATGCGCCGGGGGCGTCCTTCTCCACCAGCGGCTGGTGCTTGAGGAGGATCGTGAAACGGCCGCCGCCTGCCCGGGAGAGGATCTCGCGGTCGGAAGGATATCCCGGCACAGTTAAACGGTGAATCCCCGGATCATCGACGCCGACCAGATCGACCGCCCCGGCGACGGTCGCGACACTGCCCCGCAGCGCGGTAAAACCTGCCTTTGCCGTAAAATCAAGGGCCTCGTCGATCCCCGCGTAGAACTCGTGGTTCCCGGTCACGGCGAATTTCCCATAACGGGGGCGGATTTCCCGGAGCTGTGCAGCGGCTTCGGAGAGATCGTTCCCCTGCCCGTCCACGAGGTCTCCCGTGGAGACGAGGAGATCCGGCGCCGCCTCCCAGACCTTCCGGAGGATGCATGCAAGGTAATCACCCCGGACCAGGACGCCGACATGGACGTCGGAGATCTGGACGATCCGGATCCGGCCCGCCTCCTTTGGAATCTTCGCCGAATGGATGACCAAGGATTCGCTCCGGATCCAGCGGGCATCGAAGACGCCGTAGAGGACCATCCCCAGCGCGGCCGCAGCGGGAACGAGAAAGAGCATCCGGGCCGAAGGGAGAAACGCGCCGATATCGGTCCGGAGCAATAGACCGGTCAGATGAGCCACAAATCGGCAGAGTTCGAACAGAACGGAGGCGGAGAAGAAGAGCAGGAGGACCGCCATCCAGAGGTACCCGGCCCAGGAGAGGAGACGGGCCAGCATCTCGAAGCCGTACCGCTCGGAGGCGCGGACGATGACCGGCGCCATCAGGCCGAGGATCAGCAGCGCAACGAGGACAATCTGGGCTGCGGCCCCGGGGGCAAACGCCGCCCGGACCTTCAGGAAAAAGTAGAAGTGAAAACCGCCGTAGATCAGGAAAAAGGTCAGGAGAAACAGTCCCACGTCAAAATCCCTCACAGGCATTGCATGCAAAAGGGGAGGCTTGCCGCAATCGGTTCCATCTCCCGCCGTTTTTCCGGACACGCCGGCCGGAATGGGTCCATCCGGCCGCGAACCGGTCTCCGAATCTCGTTACCATTATGTTTACAATCTTTATCATTTTGTCGCCAGCCATGCAACCCTCCGTAATCCACCACCTAATTTTGCACGGACTTGTTTCCCCGTTTTTCAGCGTTTTTTGTTTGGGACGGTTACAAGATATTGCCCCCATTGGGTTGGATCCGTTTAACTTACTACACGATTATCCCCTCCAAAAGCTCCTCATGCTAAAAGTGGACAAGCCTCATTCCCAATCGCATCGCCAGCCCCTGCTTTTCGATGCCATAATATCCCTGCCAGAATATCCCTTGACAAGCAAAAACAGCCCCCCTATACTTCCACCCATCGAAAGCAATAGCTTATCAAATATCAAAAATATCAAACAGAAAGGAGTATACCGATGTTCCTCAACATTGCTGCTGCGGCGGTCACGATCCTGACCTTCATCGCCATCATCCGGAAGGTGGAGGTGCGCCTGGCCCTGCTCACGGGTGGGCTGGTTCTGGCGGTCCTGTCGCTCAACCTCCAGGCCTGGTCCGATGCATTCATCAAGAGCATGACCGTGGCCGGTCTAATTAGCGTCATCCTGCCCGTCATGGGCTTTGCCGCGGTCATGGAGTTGACGGGCTGTGACCGCCACCTGGTCAAGATGCTTACCGATCCGCTGATCAAGGTACGGCCGCTCCTGGTGCCGGGGGCCATGCTGGTGACGTATCTCATCAACACCGCCCTCCCCAGCGCCGCCGGCTGCACGGCGGCGGTGGGCGTGGTCCTGATCCCGGTCATGATGGCGGCCGGCATCCACCCGGCAATGGCCGCGGCGGCGGTGCTGGCCGGGACCTGGGGGTCGGTGTGGAGCCCCGGCTCGCCCCACCCGGCCGTGATCGCGAAGGCCGCGAATGTCTCCGTCATGGACGTCATCCTGGCGCACAAATGGGCCTCGCTTCTCGGGGCCGCCGCGGTGGCGGTCCTGCTGTTCGCCGAGTCCAAGCTGTTCCGGCAGGATCGGGACTGGACGCCCGAAAAGGCCGGGGCGAATCTGAGCCAGGCGGCCGATGGGAAGCATCCGCAGCTCGAGCGGGTGAACGTCCTCATGGCCATCATCCCGACGCTGCCGCTGATCCTCCTGCTGGTCACGGTGCCGCAGTTCGGAATCACGACGCGCTGGCTGCCCAAGGGGCTCACAGTCCTGGATGCCATGGTGATCGGCACCGTCATCGGGATGCTCGTAACCTTGACCGGCCCGACTACGGTGACCAAGCACTTCTTTGACGGGATGGGCCGTGCCTACAGCGGTGTGATCGGGATCATCATTGCGGCCGGCGTCTTCATCGGGGGTTTGGAGGCGGCCGGCGTCATCAAGAGCTTGATCGAGACGCTGAAAACGATGCAGTCCGCTGCACCGCTGATCGGAACCTTCGGCCCCATGCTCCTGGCGGTCCTGAGTGGATCCGGAGATGCGGCCACGCTTGCGTTCAACATCGCGGTGACGCCGCACGCCACCCAGTTCGGGATGACGGTGGTCAACCTGGGGAACCTGGCCTGGATCGGCGGCGCCGTGGGACGGAGCATGTCGCCGGTGTCCGCGGCGTGCATCATCGCCGCCGGCTTCGCCGGGATGAGCCCCTTCGAACTGGCCAAGCGGAACGCGATCCCGATGCTGGCGGCTGCCATTATGGCGCTCTTGATCCTGGGTTGGTAGCGCCCTGGGCACGAAGCAATCCCAGCGGGACATCATTAAGAGGCACACCCTGAAAGGAGGATCGCGTTCATGGATGTGAGTGGTTTGATGCAAGATGCGGCCGTGGCCAAGGCCCTGGCTTGGGTTGACGCCCACGCGGGCCAGATTGCCGACGAGGCCATCCGGATCTGCGAGATCCCGGCGCCCACATTCGACGAGGGCGAACGGGCGAAGTACGTGCGGGGCCGGTTCGAAGCGTTGGGCCTCGAGGACGTGACAATTGATGCGGCCGGCAATGTCCGGGGACGGCGACCGGGCGCCGGCGCGGGTCCCGGCCTGGCCATGGCGGCCCACCTGGACACGGTCTTCCCCAGGGAGACCAACGTGAAGGTGAGACGCGAAGGGAGCCGCCTCCTGGCCCCGGGCATCGGAGACAACAGCGTGGCCATCGCCGCGCTCCTGGCCATGGTGGAGGCGCTCAACGCCGCCGGCGTCAAGACCGGGGGAGACCTCTACCTCGCCTCCAACACCTGCGAGGAGGGGCTGGGAGACCTCAAGGGGATGAGAGCCTTCATGGCCGACGTGAAGGACAGGGTGGCAACCGCCATTGCCGTGGAGGGCATGAAGGTCAACCGGATCATCCATGTGGCCGTGGGCAGCCGCCGGTACAAGGTCATCTACACCGCCCGTGGCGGGCACAGTTGGGGCCACTTCGGTTCGCCGAGCGCCATTCATATCCTTGGGCGAGCCATCGCGGATATCTCCCGCCTGGAAGTGCTCGCGGACCCCAAGACCACCTACAATGTCGGGGTGATCCATGGCGGGACCACGGTCAACACCATTGCGGCCGAGGCCGACATGCTGGTGGACATGCGGTCTATTGACGCCGGGTCTCTGGCAACTCTCGAGAAGCGGGTGCTCGATATCGTGGAGCGGTCGGCCAGGGAAGGCGACGGCCAGGTCAAGCTGGAGCTGGTGGGCGACCGGCCCGCCGGCGCCATCCCGGCGGATCATCCCGTCGTGCAAACATGCCTGGCCGTCCACCAGGCCCTCGGGCTCACCACCTTCACCGAGCCGGGCAGCACGGACCACAACGTGCCGTTATCGATGGGGCTGCCCGGCGTGTGCATCTCCATCACCGAGGGGGAGAACGAGCACCGACTGGATGAGTACATCGAGACCGGCCCGATCCCGACCGGGGTGAAGAATATCCTGCTGGCTGCCGTGGCCCTCACGAGCAGATAGCCGGTAGCTCATGGCGTTTGGCTCATGGCTGACGGAGGTAAACTTAGAGGGAGGCAGGGATGGAGCATCCATGCTGACTGTGAGTATCGAGCGTCTGCTGGCGGACCTGGACGCCTTCTCGGCCATCGGCGGCGATGGGCGGGGCGGCGTCACGCGGCTGTCCTTCACCAAGGCCGACCAGTCTGCAAGGCGCCTCTTCCAGGACAAGCTGACCGCGTCCGGGTTGGCGGTGCGGGTGGATGCCGTCGGCAATGTCTTTGGCCGGAGGGTAGGTCGCGACAACGCGCTCCCCCCGGTGTTGTTGGGCAGTCACCTGGACTCCGTTCCCAGTGGGGGCCGATTCGACGGGCCCCTCGGCGTCCTGGCCGCCTTGGAAGTCGTCCGCATGCTGGAGTATGCGCGGGCCGAGACGCGGCGGCCCGTCGAAATCGCCTGCTTCGTGGCGGAGGAGTCCAGCCGATTCGGGACGGCAACGCTGGGCAGCAAGGCCGTCGTGGGGAAGCTCACGCCCGAGATGCTGGACAGGCTCCGGGATCCAGAGGGGCGGACGCTGGCCGAGGTCCTCCGCGGGTGCGGTTTCCCCCCGGATCGCGTGGAAGATGCTCGCCGGCGACCCGGGGAGTACCATGCCTACCTGGAGCTGCACCTGGAGCAGGGGGCCGTCCTGGAACACGCCGGGATACCCGTTGGCCTGGTCACGGGCATTGCAGCGCCGACGCGGTTTTGCGTGACCTACACGGGGCGGGCCGACCACTCGGGCGCGACCCCGATGGGGTTACGCCGGGACGCCCTGGTGGCCGGGGCGGAACTGGTCCTCGCGGTGCGGCGCAACGTCCTGGCCCACGGGAGTCCCACCAGCGTCGGGACGGTGGGCGTGCTGCGGGTCCAGCCGGGCGCCATGAACGTGATCCCCGGCCAGGCCATCCTGGGGATTGATCTCCGGGACATTGATGCCGACGCGAAGCGGCGGATCGCAAAGAAGGTTCAGGTGGCGGCCCGGCGGATCGCACGGAAGTGGAAGCAAGATGTGTCGGTCGAGACTCTGGCCGACGAATCACCGGTTCCGCTGTCGGAACGTGTCCGGCAGGTGAGCAGGGCGGCGTGTCAGGCGTGCGGGGTTCCTTTCCTGGAGCTTCCCAGCGGCGCCGGCCACGATGCCATGTACCTCGCCGAGATCGCCGAGACCGGCATGATCTTCGTCCGCTGCCGCGAGGGCATCAGCCACAATCCGGCCGAATTCGTGGAGTCCCAGGATATGGCCGCCGGCACGGCCGTCCTGGCCGAAACGGCAGTACGGCTCGCCGATGAGTGAGGTCAGCCCGTGGCCGAGCCGGCGAGGCCAGCAGGTCGGCTGGGAGCGGCGATTCCCGCTTCACCCCCGCTTCTCCAGACACCGCAGTACCTCACAAAATCCAGTGTCACCCTCCAGCTTCCGCAAATCCTCCACACAATCGCCGCCGGCAAGATTCATCATGATCAACGACAACAAGGTCTGCCTGTCCGTCCAGCCCTGATGCTTTATGTGCAAGTGCTTCTCAATGCTCTCGCCCGTCCCCATCGCCGACGCCAAATCCAAGTAGAGCGGCCGTCCTGCCAGCGCCGTCATCCCCTTATCCTTGCCCTGCATTCCGATGGGTGCATCGGCGCCCCGCCTTTCGCTGCGGGGTAATTTGACATCGGCAGGTTCATCCCTACATTATTCATCGGAAAACGATATCGAAGTTCGGAAAGGAAGAACGATATGAAAAAAATTATGATCTATATCGCAGCGCTTCTGTTCGTACTGGCGTACGGAACGGGCAGCGCCGCGCAGCGGGAGGTGAAAAAGAACATGGACCCAACGAATGAAAAAACCCGGATCGCCACCGTGGCCGGAGGTTGTTTCTGGTGCGTGGAATCGGACCTGGAAAAATTGCCGGGGGTGCTGAAGGTCGTTTCCGGCTATACGGGCGGGACCGGAGCGAACCCAACCTATGAAGACTACGGCAAGAAGGGGCACGTCGAGGCCGTTCAGGTCTTCTACGATCCCGCGAAAATCACATACGAAAAGATTCTCGACGCCTTCTTTCGACACATCGATCCGACGGATGCGGGAGGGCAGTTTGGGGACCGGGGTCCCTATTACCGGAGTGTCATCTTCTATCACGATGAAGAACAGAAGCGGCTCGCGGAGAAATCACGGGAAGAGCTCGGAAAATCGGGACGTTTCGACAAGCCGATTGTTACGGAGATCCTGAAATTCACGAAATTCTACGAGGCGGAGGAGTACCATCAGGATTACAACAAGAAGAATCCGCTCCGGTACAGCTATTACCGTCAAGGATCCGGGCGCGACACGTTCCTGGAGAAGGTGTGGAAACCGGAATCCTGTCCGCTGCCGCCCCCTGCCGGGAAGGCGCCCCGGAAACCCGAAGAGCCGAATCAGCGGAAAAAACTGACGCCTCTCCAGTACGAGGTCACGCAGAAGGAAGGCACCGAGCCGGCCTTTCAGAATGAATACTGGGACAACAAAAAAGAGGGGATTTACGTGGATGTCTCTTCGGGCGAGCCCCTCTTCAGTTCGCTCGACAAGTACGATTCCGGTACGGGATGGCCCAGCTTCACCCGGCCCCTCGAACCGGGGAACATTGTGAAGAAGGAGGACCGCAGCCTGTTCATGAGCCGCACCGAGGTCCGGAGCCGATCCGGCGATTCGCACCTCGGCCATGTCTTTCCCGACGGACCGGCGCCGACCGGTCTCCGGTACTGCATGAACTCCGCGGCGATGCGATTTATTCCCAAAGAGGATCTGGAAAAAGAGGGCTACGGCCGGTACCGGAAGCTGTTCGAACCGAAGCGTCCGTAGTCCAACGCTACCCGGTCCAGGTCAAAGAGATCCTGCCGGAGAATAGCGTGGAGCCGCAGGCCGCCTGAACCCCGTCCGGGATTTCTTAAAAAGGGAGCGAGGATGATCGAAACCGAGTCTTTCGAAGAGGTCACGCAGATCCGGATGAGCCGGGAGATCGGTGAACACGTCTTCGCGGCGCTCTCGAACGGACAGTACACGACGGAGAACCTCGTCCGCTCCGTCCTGAAGATGGAGGTCTGAGATGGCCGGGGAGAAGACGGGACAAACGGGGAAATGGCCGGTCCACGGTTGGATCGGTCTTGCCCTGATCGCCCTCTTCTGGGTCCTGAACTGGTCGCTCCCCGGAACGAGGTCCCACTGGGGTTTCTTCCCCCTCTGGCTTGGCTACAGCCTCACCATGGACGCCCTCGTATTTTGGCGGAAAGGCCATTCCCTACTCACCCGGACGCCCGGCGTCTGGGCGGGCCTCTTTCTGGTATCGGCCCCCGCCTGGTGGCTCTTCGAGCTGATCAACCTCCGGACGCAGAATTGGATCTACCTCGGAGAGGAGAGCTTCTCGACCCTTGAATATGCGGCGTTTTCCACGCTCAGTTTTTCCACGGTGATGCCCGCCGTCTTCGGCACGGCGGAGTGGGTGGGAACCTGGGAACGGGTGCGGCGACTCGGCCCCGCCCCGGTCATCCGGAAGACGCCCGCCCTCCTGCGCGGCCTTTTCGCCGCCGGCGGCCTCATGCTGCTGCTCCTTCTCGCCTGGCCCGAGGTCTTCTTCCCCCTTGTCTGGTGTTCCGTTTACTGCATCATCGAACCCCTGAATGTAAAGCTGGGAAACCGCTCGCTCCTGGACGACCTCGCACGGGGCGACTGGCGGCCGATCTTTGCCCTCTCCATCGGCTGCCTCATCTGCGGCTTCTTCTGGGAGATGTGGAACTTCCATTCCTGGCCGAAATGGAGCTACCGGATCCCATACGCCGACCTCCTCCACGTCTTCGAGATGCCGCTCGCGGGTTATCTCGGCTACATCCCCTTCTCACTCGAGCTCTTCGCCCTCTATCACCTTGTTACGGGGTTCTTCACGGGCGGGAAGGCGCGGAATCACATTCATCTGGCGGAGGTATAAATTGATCCCCCTTTTTTAAAGGTTCATCCGGTTGATGCGTACTGAAAGCGGCAATGGATTGATTTTGAAAAGTATGCAAGATTACAATCGTTAATGGTTGAAATTCGAGAGGAACCGATCCATTTGAAGCAAGAAAATTGAATAAAGAAAGGAACGCCATGGCCGATCCAATGAAGGTGGTCTTAAAGATTACGTCTGTAAAGGGGACCTGTGCGGCGGGGCACAAGGCAGGGGAGGAATTTGATTTAAGTAAAGACTTTATCCTGGGATATTCAGGCAACGGCAAGGCTCTTTGCCCTTCTGCATTTTATGCCGCTTTCCCGAACTGGCGGGTTCTCCGTTTCGGTGGGGAACTGCCTTGGGAAGAAGATAAGGATACGGCCCATGTGGCCTGCCCTGACCCCCTGAACCCCCTGATTATGGAATTGAGAAGAATCAGAGAGTAGAAGGTTTCTTCTGTGGTGATTGTTCGTATGTATGCCCTTCCTGTACAATCTTCCGGATGCCAGCGTCAAGCCATAGGCCAGGGCGGCGCAAAACATCAAGGCGGTGAATCCGGCTTCGACGGCGATGATCGTCGCCAGGGCGGTGCTGATGACGGAGAAGCATCCGTTGATCCCCCAGGCCCAGGGGATATCGCTTTCACTTTCTTCCGTCAGCATCCGGATACCGGCCGGAAAGGGGATGCCCATCAGGAAGGCCGCCGGGAAGAGGATGAGCAGGGCCATCAGGATCTTGGATACCGGCGGCATGCCGATGGTCTTCAGCAGCAGCGGCGTCAGAAAGACGCTTTCGAGCAGCAACAGCAGGATGATCCCCGCCAGAATGGCGGACGGCTTTGTCCACAGGGCTTTTATCCGCGCGGAAGCATAGCTTCCCATTCCGGAAGCCATGAGCATCATGCTGATCACCGCGGCTGCCGCATGGAGGGGGTTTCCGAAATAGAGCACAAAGCGCTGGATCATGGCCATTTCGACGAAGATATAGCCGATGCCGATCCCGCTGAAATAAAAGAAAATCTGTGCCTTGCCGCGACGCCGCCCCGGCTTGTGAAAAAGAGGCGCAATAATCAGCAATACCGCCGCCAGCGCGGCCTGAAGCAGGGTTAAAAAGACCACCAGATAGCCGATTTCAAAAAAGGGAACGGTCCGGTTCCCGAAATGTTCCGCGATGTTCGGCAGGCTTTTCCAGCGCAGAAACTGGGCAAAGTAGGGGCGGTCGTCCGTGGCCGGACGAATGTTGAAATCGTAAGCGGCATATAGAGATGTTCGTTCGGGCGAAAGCAGTTGGTCGAGGTGGTTGAAAAAAAGATCATCCTGCAGGGCGTTGAAGAAGGCGCGTTCGGCTGCCTGGATGTCGGGCAGAAGGGCAGGATCGAAGTTCAGACGGCGGCAGAATGCGCGGATATTGCTGATTTCTTCAGGACGGAAGGGGGTTTTCTTGACCATGAATGTGATCGCACCCCAGCTTCGCACGGCGGCAATGTGGTTTCGGGGATTCTCTATGCCCCGCTCAGCGAGCATGTCAGCGAGGGTGGCAAGCATTTTCAGTGCATGACGCGGCGGATAATCCATCCAGCACGTGAGGCTCAGAACGCCGCGCGGGGTCAGCCTCCGCCAGACGTTGCCGAAAGCCTCTTTCGTGAAGAGATAGTGCTCCTGAATCGCATTGAGCCCGGCTGTGCCGCCGAACGTATCGATCGTCGGCAAGACAATCAGGTCATAGGGCAGAGAATCCGTCAAGAGCCATGTCCGGGAATCGGAATTTATGACGGTCACTGCGGGATGCTTCAGGAGGCCGTTCACCTCGCCGGCGAGTTCTTTCGTAAGCAGCGAAAGAAGGACCGGATTCGGCTCGACAGCCGTGACCCTTTCCACACCCTGGCTGATGGCCTGTATGACATGCGTTCCCGTTGACATGTTCAGCACCAGCGCCGTGTGCCGCTGCTCCAGCGTGTAGGGGAGGGCGGCGGTGGAAAA
>Ga0172375_10004871_pt1 | contig 19638 bp, 17 predicted proteins | sample LakKiv1m_FD_114537 | JGI IMG/M metagenome (GOLD analysis project Ga0172375, IMG submission 114537) | Freshwater microbial communities from Kabuno Bay, South-Kivu, Congo - kab_092012_11.1m | ecosystem: Environmental > Aquatic > Freshwater > Lake | place: Democratic Republic of the Congo...
AATATTTTACATTTCAACCTTATGAATTATGCTCAAATCCCGGTACTGTCATTCCCGCGAAAGCGGGAATCCAGCCTTTTTTATCAGATGTGGAACTGAACACGATGTAAAATATAAAAAGGTATGATTTATGACTCTGTTTTGTTTTGAAAATAAGTCTGCAAGTCTGCAAGTCGAAAGTCGAAAGATAAAGTGGTGCTGTCAGGCGCCCCCGCCTGACAGCATACCCAGTGCCGCAAAGTCCCCGCACTCTGTGGCTAACTCGCATCTCGCAGCTTATTTTCATGCTAAGTTGTAGTAGGGCGCGATCTAAGATCCTCTATGAGGGTTTGCTTTCGCTTTTCCCTAATCCCTATTCGCTCTTCGCTTTTCGCTGCTTTAAAGCAATCCCCGCTCCTGCAAATAATCCAACAGCTTCTGCAGACACTGTTCCGGATCAAGCTTGGAGGTATCCAAAACAATTTCCGGATTTTCCGGCGCTTCATAAGGATCGTCCACTCCGGTAAATCCCTTAATTTCACCCCTAAACGCTTTTTCGTATAGCTTCTTCGGATCCCGTTCCGCGCAAATTCTAACCGGCGCTTCTATATATGCTTCGATGAAATCCAATCCCGCTTCTTCATGAATTGACCTCACCCAAGCCCGGTCTTTCCGGTAAGGCGATATAAAACTGGTCAACACCATTACCCCGGCGTCGGCGAAAAGTTTCGCCACTTCCCCAATACGCCGAATGTTTTCCTCCCGGTCCTCCACGGTAAAAGTCAAATCCTTGTTCAATCCGTGCCGGATATTGTCTCCGTCCAATACATAAGCCAGTTTATGCATACTTACCAGCGCGTGTTCCAGTGTAAATGCCGTCGTGCTTTTCCCCGACGCCGGCAATCCGGTGAACCACACCGTAAATCCCCGCTGCCCTAATAACTTTAAACGATAATCCCGATCCATATGACTTAAATGCCGAGTGATATTCGTAGCCCGAAATTCCGCCATCTCTTGTCCTTACTTTTAATCTTAGTATTGCCGGAGTCTGGCTACAAATACCCCAAATTCTTCAACCTCTGTCTTATCCTTTCCACCTCTTCAGCCGTCAATTCGCTCCCCTGATCGTAAGTTACGCGGGACATCAAATCCCGCAGGACATAAACTACAAATTCATTCACCGAACTGAATCCCGACGGTTCGATGACATTTTTGATCCGGTCGTACAGCGGACGCGGAATTTTTAATGTTACTTTATCCATAGCGATCCCTTGAAAACTTAATTAAAACTTACAACTTCCGGCGCTCTCGTGTAGTAATATTAATACAAAATCTTACTACAATCGTAATATAACTATTCTTTATTTTATAATCAAATTGACCCGCAGTATTAAATTAATGACGATATTACTAAAATGTTCCCCTCTTTCCCTAATTCAGAATTCCGACTTAGCTTTTGCCTTTCACTAATCGCTTATCGCTCTTCGTTAGTCGCTGTTTTTACGCTTCTCTCTGTGACTCGGCGCCTCTGTGGTGAAACTTTTTTGTTTGCTTTTTCTTTGCTTTTATCCGCTTTTATCGGCTTCTATCCGCTTTTATCCGCGGTTCAAATTTTTGCCTTTATCTTTGCTTTTGTTTTTTTCGAACTCCGAACTCCGAATTCCCCTTCTCTTTGTAGGCAAAAAATTCCTAATATGCTTGCTTTTTTAAATATTTTAATGTATATTTCTTAAAAACAGTCTGCAAGTCGAAAGTCGAAAGTCCAAAGTCCCAATAATTCCTTCCGGCTCCTCCTAAACAGGATTCATCAACACAATGGCGCGGAATAAAAAAACTAATACCCCTTCCGAAGAAGAAATTCTTAACCTTATCGAAGCTTTCAAATACTTCGACAAAACCACCACCGCCCTAAATCAAGCTTACCGCAGACTGGAATTGAAAATCGACGATCTCAGGTCGGAACTGGAAGAAAAAAACCGCCTGCTTTCAGGTTCGGTACTGGAAGCCACCCGCGCTAAAACCTACCTCTCCTTAATCCTTGAAAATATGTCCTCCGGCGTCGCCGTCGTCGACAAAAAAGGCGCCATCACCCATTTCAATAAAGTCGCCGGGGAAATCACCGGCTTTTCCCCCGATGATGCCCTGGGAAAATCCTGTCAACTGCTTTTGGACGATCCGGAAAAACCGGAACTTTCTCTGTTAACAACCCTGAAAACCGAAAAACCCATCAATAAAAAAGAAAAAATCCTCCTCTGTAAATCCGGCGATAAAAAACCGGTCCTGTTTTCCACTTCCATCATTCTGGATGAAAAAGAAGAACTGCTCGGCGCCGTGGAAATTTTTGAAGATCTGACCGAACTTAAAACTCTGCAGGAAGAAGTCCGCCGCCACCAAACTCTGGTCGAATTAGGCGAAATGGCCGCATCCATCGCCCACGAAATCCGCAATCCCCTCGGCGGCATCGGCGGCTTCGCCACTCTGCTGGAAAGGGATTTAGCCGGCGATGAAGCTAAACTTAAACTGCTCAGAAGAATCATTAAGGGCATTAACGAACTGCATAAACTCACTTCCGATGTGCTTATCTACACCCGTAAAATGGAACCTAATATCGTTTCCGTCAACCTGAAAAACGCCCTGCAGGAAGCCATTTCCCTCATTAAAATGGAAGCTGAAGAAGCTAATGTGAAAATCGAATACCTTTACCCCAAAGAAAATATCGAAGTGGAAATCGACATCGACCTGCTTAAAAGGATGATGCTTAACCTAATGAAAAACGCGGTCCACGCTATGCCGCAAGGCGGAAAACTCACCATCGACCTTTCCTGGCAATTACTGCATAACCGGTTTAAAGTCACTGTCAAAGATGATGGTCTCGGTATTGAAAAAGATAATCTGGATAAAATCTTCAATCCCTTCTTTACCACCAGTTCCAAAGGCACCGGTCTGGGCTTAGCTATGGTGCGCCGTATGGTGGAAGCGCACAAAGGTAGTATTTCGGTCAAAAGCGAAATCGGTCAAGGCACGGAATTTAATATTACTCTTCCTATATTACAGAAGTAATTGTATTCATCTGCAGCTTTGGCATTAGAATAAAACCGATGTCTTCTTTTCACGCTTGCTGCTTGTAACTGGTAACTTGCTTTACACTTTGAACTCGACGCTTGCATTCTAATCAATCACCATAAACTTAATAAATTATGAATGTCACTACCGTATTTGGTCTGATTATCAGTTTGGTTCTGCTGGTCGCTTCCATCATTATCGGCGCCGGTACCACCGATATTTTCATTAATCTGCCCGGCGCTTTGATCGTGCTCGGCGGCACTTTTGGCGCTACTCTAGTCAGCTATCCTATTAAAGATGTAGCCCGCGTCTTCTGGGCTTTTTTCGTGGTGTTTCAAAGGGAAGAACCGCGCCTCGATCAATATATCCGCCTCATTGTCAATTTTTCTATCCGCGCCCGCAGCGGGATGCTCAACCTCGAAGCCGAACTCCCCCGCATCAAAAATATGTTCCTCAAAGACGGCATCCAAATGCTGGTCGACGGTTATTCCCCCGAAGAAATCCGGGAAATGCTGGAAAGCCGCACTCACTACCGCGAAACCCGCGAACTTTCCGAAGCTCAAATCTTCCGCACTATGGCTGCTTTCGCCCCCGCTTTCGGTATGGTCGGTACTCTCATCGGTCTAATCGCTATGCTTTTGAATATGAGCCCGGACAAACTTAATAACCTCGGCCCTAATATGGCTATCGCCCTCATCACCACTTTTTACGGGCTTATCCTTTCTAACCTCTTCTTCAAACCCATCGCCCTCAAACTCGAACGCAAAACCGAAGAAGCCGTCCTCCTGCAAAATATGATCACCGACAGTGTGATTATGATCCAAAAAGAATGGCATCCGCAAAAAGTCGAAGACTATCTGAATTCCTATGTGCCACCCCATATCCGCACCCGGATGGTCAAACGCCAATCTTTGTAGGATTCGCTACCTCAAAATCGTACAATACATTTTTGTGCTGCCAGGCGCCCCCGCCTGACAGCCATTCAGCGCCCTGTCAGGTCTTTAGCGAAGCGAATACCTGTACTGTTGCTTTAGGGTATAACACACCAATTGCGTCATTTCGAAAAGCTGAAAGCCTTGAAGCAATCCCCTGAATTTGTGGAATAACCTCGTAGGACAATACAAATACCTGACAGATACCTTATTATTTATCTTCATCGTGCTCTGTTTAACACATTAATGTTTGTTTTGCTTTTTACCATTGTCTATCAACCATCGACCAACAACTGCTTTTAAATCATATATCAAATATCAAATTTCATATATCATATATCGCATTCAAGAAAAAGGTCCTCTATGAGCCTGAAAAATTGGAAACCCTTCCGCGAACCTGATAATCCCGACGCCTGGCTTCTATCCTACGGAGATATGGTCACCCTCGTGCTCGGCTTCTTTATTATCATTGTCGCTTTCTCCAAAATCGATCCCGTCAAATTGGAAGCTATCTCCAAATCGATGAACCAGGCGATGGACAAAGACAAAGTCCAGCAGGTGTCCATCGAAAAACTGGTCAAAGATGTGGATAGTATGATTGTCCGGGAAAAACTGCAGGATGTCGTCGATGTTGCTGTCACTTCCCGCGGCATTGCTGTTTCCGCTAAAGGCGCTATGCTTTTTCCTTCCGGCAGCGCGGATTTGATAAGTTCCGGTTATACTTTTCTCGATAATATGGTCACTATCATTAGCGAAACCGAATATAATATCGCGGTTGAAGGACATACCGATAATATTCCCATTTCCGGCGATTTGGCTCATTTATTTCCCACTAATTGGGAATTGTCTTCTTCCCGCGCCGCCGCCGTTGTCCGCTATTTTATCGATAAAGGACTCCCCGCCACCCGCCTCCGAGCCGTCGGACTGGCGGATACCGAACCCGTCGCCGATAACTCCACCGAAGAAGGCCGAGGACAAAACCGCCGCGTCTCCATCGTCTTCCTCGTCTTTTGAACGCTACTAATGTTTGCTTTTATCAACCACTGACTGCTGAAGACCGCTTTTGCTTTTCACTTGAACACTTGGACACTTGAACACTTGCCCACTTGAACACTGTTTTTATGCAGTCTAATTCTACTTCTACTTAACCTTTAGTTATTATTCCAAGAAAATGGAAGACCTACCCTATAAAATCCTCGTCATAGACGATGAAGAACTGGTTCTGGAATCCGTAGTTATGGCCATGGAAAGGAAAAATTACGAAGTCGATTCCGCGCCTAATATGACCGAAGCCCTGCGGAAACTGGAACAGAATACCTATGACATCGTCATCTCCGACATCCGGCTGCCGGAACATAAATTCGGTGGAATGGAAATCCTGAAAAAAGCCAAAACCGATTCCGCCCGCACCGATGTGATTATGATGACCGGCTACGGCACCATCGAAAACGCCGTCGACGCCATCAGGATGGGCGCTTTCGATTATGTGGAAAAAGGTTCGGGACTGCTTATCCCCACCTTGGAACTGCGCGTGGAAAAAGCCATCGAAAACCAGCGCCGCAATCGGGAATACAGCGAACTGGAAGAAAAAAACCGCGACCTGCTGTGTCAGCTGGATATTCGCTTCGGCTTCAACAATATCATCGGCCATTCCCGTAAAATGCTGGAAATGTTCGACCAACTGAAACTGGTCGCCGGTTCCAAAGCTACCGTCTTCATTCAAGGGCCTTCCGGTACCGGTAAAGAATTAGTCGCCCGCGCCCTGCATTATAACAGCCCTCGCAGAAATAAACCCTTCATCAAAATAAACTGCGCCGCCCTGCCCGAAGGGCTCATCGAATCCGAACTTTTCGGCCACGAAAAAGGCGCCTTTACCGGCGCCATCAAAACTACCAAAGGAAAATTCGAACTCGCCAACGGCGGCACCCTCCTGATGGATGAAATCTCCGAAATGAATCCCCTCCTGCAAGCCAAACTCCTCCGCGTCCTGCAGGAACGCGAATTCGAAAAAATCGGCGACGCCCGCACCATTCATATCGATGTCCGCATCATCGCCACCACTAACCGCGATATTGAAAAATACATCGAAGACGGCAAATTCCGCGAAGACCTGTTTTTCCGCCTCAATGTCGTCCCCGTAAAACTGCCCCCCCTCGCCGAACGGAGAGAAGACATCCCCCTGTTGGTAGAACACTTCATCGCCAAATACGCTAGTGAACATAGCCGTGAAGTCGCCGGCATCTCCGAAGATGCTATGTCTCACCTGCAGCGGCAGGATTGGCCCGGCAATGTCAGAGAACTGGAAAACGCCGTCGAAAGAGCCATCGTCCTCTGTGAAGAAAAAATCCTGCAGGTTAAACACTTTCTCTCCGGTTTCGCTCCATTATCTAAAGAAGACACCACTGTTTCAGCTCCTGTCGATTTTTCTTCCGGTCCCCTTGCTACCATCGCCGAAATGGAAAAACAAATGATCTTTAAAGCTCTGCAGGAAAACGGCGGAAACCGCACCCGCGCCGCCGAAATCCTCGGCATCTCCATCCGCACTTTGCGCAATAAACTCCGCGAATACCGCGGCGCCGGATTGGACATACCATAAAAGAAACGATAGACAATAAACGATTAAGGATAAAAGGATACTATGTGCTGTCGACCTCTGTAGTCGACAGCATATCTCCATATTACAAGCTTCTGGTGTCGAATGCAGAGAGTCGAAACCACATACTGGGAACATTTTTTCGATTTCGACAACAAATCCCAAAGTCTTTTCCTATATTTGCTTTGAAAATAGAATAACTGTCGCCTCGCGAGTGCATATTTTCATGCTTCGGGGTGGGCGGACGCGACTCCAGCCGCCCATGGCGGTTTATAGGGACACAAAATTTTGCGCGATGTCATTATATAATTGTCAAATAGTACATTAAGCGTGCTGCAGACTCCCTGTAGTCTGCAGCAAATCTTTAATATATTGATAATTGGCGCAGGGTGCAGGGACCCTGTGCCACTTCTAATCGCGTCCTAACAATTATATCCGGACACTATCATATTTTGCCTCCCTGCAGACAAATGCGAAATGACTTTTTGTGACAGGTATAATTTTAAAAAACATCCCTCTTCTATCATTTCGGCGCCGCCGGAATCCAGCTTTTGCTTTGCCTAAAGTCCAAAGTCCAAAGTCCAAAGTCTAAAGTCCAAAGTCCAAAGTCCAAAGTCTAAAGTCCAAAGTCTAAAGTCCAAAGTCTAAAGTCCAAAGTCTTTTCTCCCTTGACCTGCTTTTACTAATGCCCAATGCCCAATGTCTATTGCCTCCGTAGGTATGCAATATGATTACCGAAGAAAAACCTCAATCACGATCCTATAAAGTCACTCTTTTGGATCGCTCCACTTCCCCTAAAATTAACCGCTGCCTCCGCGAATTGACCGGAAAAAGCGTGTGGGAAGTTTCTACTATAATGAATAATGTCCCCTCGATTATCCTCACCGAAATCCCCTTACATAAAGCCATTGAAATCAAAGCTCAGCTGGGCAAATTAGGTCTGAATTCCCGCATCGAATCGATGTTTGAAGAAGCTTCTGAAACCATCCTCCATAAACTGCCAATTAAACCGGATAAACCTGCAATAGAACTCCCAGTTTCAATCCCTCCCGCCTCTGCTGAGGAAATATCTCCCGCTGAACACAAACTATCTCCTCCTCTGCCGCCGCATGTTCCTCAGCCCCCCAGCCGCTTGACCAAACGACCAAGAAAAAAACGATCGCTGATTTTTCTCCTGCTTCCCTTTATAATTCTCCTCATCATTATTATCATTATCATCTATTTAGGTGAAATTAGAGGCGGTGGCAGCTTTTTCCTCGGCGGCAAAATCACTTCCATCGAAGAATCCGGCAGTAAAAGAGCCCAAATGAAATTCATCCCTTCCAAGGAAGACTTAGCCGAACGCTTGAAAAAATCCCGTGAAGCTTTAATTGCTTCTTCCGCTGAAACAACGCCGGAAACTTCCCTTGCTGTGCAAGACTCTTCCCTCCCCGTGCCGGAAATTCCCCCAGAACTTTCCACACCCGAATCACAGGAATCTGTTCCTTCCACATCCCCATCCGCCACTGGTATGCCATTATCCATTTCCCCGGCTTCGCCCCAAACCGGCGGACAATTTAAACCAACCTTAGCGTCTCCGGCTTCAAGGCAGCCTTCCACTTCCCCAACTTCTGCTACCCCCGGCGGCGCTCAACCTACCGTTAGTGTTCCAAAAAGCGTCAAAGGTACTTCCGTTCCCAAAGAATTCATCGGCGGCAAAGAACCTGCCGGCGTCTCTCCGGAAAAACTCCACGCTTTAGCCAATCACGCTAAAAACGCCTTGAACCGCGGCAATCTGCGTGAAGCCGATAACGATTTCTCCCGCCTGCAAATGGCGGAAGCCTCCCTCGACGATTCGCCTAAAGAAACCGCCCGACGTTTGGAATCACCGGAAATGCAAAACCTGATGTATAATCTGGCCAAAGCCGCCGGTAAATCCGGCTTACAAGCGCCCGTCGAATTCGAACCGGAAATCATCGGCGCAAAAATTAATATTCACACCAATCTCCCCGACGACTGCCTTACCAAAGTCGAATTGACACTGCCTGGCGAAGAAAAACCTCAGGAATATAATCTTCCCGTGGAAATGGAAACAATAGAAATTCCCTTCGATCGAGGTCTGCCTTCAGGAAAGATTCTGATAAAAGTCATCCTGCTTCCTCTGGCGCAGCAGCCCGAAATCGTTGCGGAAATTTTGGGAAAAAACGGCGAGAATCTAAAAGGAGAATTAGTCAAAGGTAAGGGTAAAGTCGAATATCAAGGCTCACTTAATAACAATGTCGCCCGAGCCCGCGGCGAAATTACCAAAGAAGAATCCGAAAGAGAATTCAAACTCACTGCTTCAATGAATGATTTGAAACAATATAAACTTTCCGGGTTTAAAGAATATATTTTTGAAGAACGACTTTTTGTCACCATCTCCGCCGACGGCGTCGATGAAGCCGAATTCATCCTCAAAGCCTGCCGTTCCGCCGGAATGTTAACCCAGGAAATGGACGATCCACCACCCTTCCTCCGCCTCATTATCAATGGCGGACAATATTACATTGCCTCCTTCTATTGCCGGCAGGTTTTACGAGAGTATGGAGAAAACGACATAGTCGCTCTCCAATTCCTGCTTAATCAATTGTTTACTCTCTGATTCCAGCCTCCCTACCGGATTTCCACTCCCCGCCATTTTATATTCCACCCAATAACACTTAGCCGCGGTATACAGCGACCTAAGTAGACAGTACGCTATCCACATCTTTCTTTCCTTTATTATAGTTCCATTCCCCCCGTTTTTCTAGGTAAAAATTACCCTACAGCAGTTACTTTCCGCAATAACTATACCTCTAAAAATCCTCACTGGGCTTGCTCCGCCCTCTCATATTATATTGCCGCCATCAACCATCGACCATCCACCATCAACCATCCACCATCCACCATCCACCATCCACCATCCACCATCGACCATCCACCATCTACCTTTAATGCTTTACCTGAAAAATACCTATAATGATTATTAAAAATTCTTTAACCGTTAGCGTTCGGATACTTTAAGGTACAGAGTAAAAAAAATTCAAAGTAACTGTAAAAAAAGCTAAAGTAATTATTCAAGAAGCCGATAATATTATTGTAATTGACCTTGAAAGTCTTTGAAAATCGAAAAAAAGAAAACTCCCAATACAAAAAACTTACCAAGGAGGTAAGAAAAAATGAGTATGCGAATCAACCACAACATCCTGGCGATGACTGCTCACCGTAACCTCTGGGTGTCGCAGAATGACCTCGACAATGCGGTCCAGAGACTCTCTTCCGGTATGCGTATCAACTATGCATGGGACGATCCTACCGGTTTAGGAATCTCTGAACGCTTCCGCGCTCAAATCGGCGGTATGATCGAAGCGGAGAAAAACGCCAACTACAATGTCAACTTACTGGCTACTGCAGAAGGCGCTCTTTCCGTCATCGATGAAAAACTCGTCCGTATGCGCGCCATCGCCATCCAAGCTTCAAACGGCTCTCTTTCTTCAACCGACCGTCAGATCGCTAATGTGGAATTCCAGCAATTGAGATCGGAAATCACCCGAATCGCCAATGTGACCAACTACAACGGCCTCAACCTGATTAACGGTGACTTCTCGGCTTCCACCTTGAATTCCGGCTCTTGTTTAGCTTTGGGCTATAACAATTCCACCATTAATTCTGACAACGGCATCAAATTCCACATCGGCGCCAATAACACCATTGGTGATGATTATTACTTTGTCAACCTCGGTGGAATGACGGCCGATGCCTTGGGATTAAGTTCCGTCGAAGTCTGCGATACTGCTTCCGCTCAAGCAGCTATCGAACTCATCGACGCCGCCATTATGTCCAAAGACATTCAAAGAACCTTCATCGGTTCTATGGTGGAAAGACTGCAGAACACCATTCTTAACCTGCAGATCGGTCAGGAAAGCGCCACCGCTTCCGAATCCACTATCCGCGACGCCGATAAGGCCTACGAGATGATGAACTTCACCCGCGCCCAAATCCTGATGCAGACCGGCATCTCGATGATGTCGCAGGCGAATATGCTGCCCTCAACCGTAGCCGGAATCCTCGGATAAACGGGAGCGCTGCCGGTTTAAAGCCGGGAGTTACCTTAGACTCCCGGCTTTTTTAATACTGTTCCGAATAGTTTCGACAAGTGCGACGGTTAATGCTGAAAAATCCCGGCGGCCTCGACTTTGAAAGTTTTTTCTTATTTATTCGCGTAACCGCTAAAGATTTCTATTAGCTTGCCGATAAAAAGAATAGAGAGCTTATATTTTAATAAGACCTCGTTTGTCGGCTGGATTCTAAAGCAGCTCACAGTGTGGAGTTTAATTAGCTCATTGTAGCGCTTTAGCCAATGAGGCTTTCTGATAATTCATCCGGCGCTCCTGACGCCGGTCTATGGGTGGTCGTAATCTGAAATTCCGAAAAAATTATGTGCGCAAATAATTTATCAACAATAAATAAAATTCTTGGGAAAGGAGTGATGTTGGGTGGCCGATGTGAACGCAAATAATGCCTCAAGGCTTTACTCCATCAGTCAGGTTAATGCTCTGACCGGTGTGCCCAAACCCACTCTAAGGTTTTGGGAGAAGGAGTTCAAAGAGTACATTGAACCCGTCCGCACTCCTGGGAATCAGCGGAGATATGACCAACAAACTGTTGACAATATCCAAACTATCAATCATCTTGTCAAAGTAGAGGGATATACTCTCGAAGGCGCTCGAAAAAAACTCGAAATCCTCGCGAGAGACGGATAAAAGTCGACTATTGGCTCTTGAGGATCCTCACATCGCATTTATTAGAGGCTGTCTATTTGGACAGCCTCTTTTTTTTTCTGTCTGCAAGTCTACAAGTCTACAAGTCTGCAAGTCTGCAAGTCGAAGACTGCAGATTCACCATCCCCCATCCCCCAACCCCCAGCCCCCAGCCCCCAGCCCCCAGCCAAACTTGGCACAATAATTGTAATTTTCCCTTGCGCAGCAGGTGACCCTGCGCACAAATCCGGCTTTGACCAAGCTGAACTGATTACTCTATCAAATTTGAGGCATTTTTTACCCCCTATCAGGTAAAAAATTCCCTCTATTCACGCTTTTGGTGAGATGATTATGATTCAAAAAATGCTGTTCGATAAAACTATTGCGCCTTTAGCGGAAAAATCGCTCGACGCTTACGCTATGCGGCATAAAGCTATCGCCAATAACATCGCTAACATCGAAGTGCCGGGATACAACCGCCTCGAAGTCCATTTCGAAGAAGCTTTGAGATCGTATCTGAAACCTAATCAGGACGCCTTGTGCAAAACCCATCCCAAACATTTGCCGGATGAAAACCGCCTGAATGCTTTACCTAAACTCGGCGTCGACCGTTCCCATCCCAAACTCAACGCCATCAATAATGTGGACATCGACTTGGAAATGGCGGATATGAGTAAAAATCAACTTAATTTCAGCCTGATTTCCACAGCTTTGAAAAACGAATTCAACCGCCTCCGGATGGCCATCAGAGGCTCTTGATTATTATTGAGAGTAACAATTTAATTAACTGTTTCTTTGTACTCGCAACTCGCATCTCGCAACTCGCATCTAATTTAAAGGATAACTTATGTCACGCCCCCCTTTTATGGCCGCCATCGATATTAGCGCAGCCGGCTTGCGCGCCCAACGCGTCAGGATGAACACCATCGCCCAAAATGTCGCCAATATCAATACCACCCGCACCGATGAAGGAGGCCCTTACCGCCGCCAACTCACTATTCTCTCCACAAAAAATGAATACGGCGCTTTCCGTGACTACCTCCAAGACGCAAAATTGGAATTGACCACTACCAAAAAATGCCACCTGGAACCGGTAAAAGGCGAAAACGGCGAAATGATGATGCAGGGCGTGGAAGCGGCTATCGAACTGGACAATAGTCCGCCAAAGATGATCTTCGATCCCACTCATCCCGACGCCGATGAATCCGGCTATGTCGCCCTCCCTAATATTAATATTGTGGAAGAAATGGTCAATATGATCTCCGCTTCCCGCTCCTATGAAGCCAATGTCACCGCTATTCAATCCGTAAAAACTATGGCCCGTTCCGCCATGGAAATTTAATTACCGATTTGTAGCTTTTAACTGTTACTTGCTGCTTTTTGTTGAATATTTCTTAAAGTTTCTTTATAATAATGTACTAAGGAAAGTGCTATACGCTTACCTCTTTCGGGGAGAACTACTATGGAAAAAATTCAGGGACTACCCAGACAATATCGGGAATTGCTCGAAGGCTGTAAAAACCTCGACCAAATTTCCGGTAAAAAGACCGATGATGCGGAGCAAGGTGAACAAACTTCCTTCAAAGATGTCATCGCCAATTTTATTAGTGATGTCGATAAAATGCAGAAAACCTCCGATCAAGCTGTAAAAGACTACGCTTCCGGAGAAATCACCGATATTCACGAAGTTATGGTTGCCGTGGAAGAAGCCAATCTCTCTTTTCAGTTGATGATGGAAGTTCGCAATAGATTAATCGAATCCTACCGCGAAATTATGCGGATGCAATCGTAAAGTAACAAGTTGTATGTTGCAAGTTACAAGAAAAATCCCATTATTCGCTGTTCGCTAATCGCTCTTCACTGCTTTTCACTTGAACACTTGCCTGCTTGAACACTTGAACACTTTTTAACTATTAGACTATTTTAACAAAGACTTAAGACCAGAGACCAAAGTCCAAAGCCCAGAGACTATTATGGCTGCTGCCAACGAATATTTGAATCAAGCTAAAGCTATGCTGAATAAATTCAGTATGGCGCAGAAAATTTCCCTGGTGGCCTTAGGCATCGGCTTAATCATCGGTTTCACCGTGCTGATGTCGTTCGCTTCCCGCCCTAAATACGCCGTCCTTTTTTCCAACCTTAGTTCCAAAGACGCCGGCCGCATCGTCGATGAATTGAAAACCGGTAAAATCGAATACAAAGTCGACGCTAACGGCACTATGATTTTAGTCCCGGAAGAAATGGTCTATGAACAGCGTATGAAATTCGCCAATTTGGGCATCCCTCAGGAAGGCGTCATCGGTTACGAAATCTTCGACCAGACCCGCCTGGGAATGACCGATTTCGTGCAGAAACTTAATTACCACCGCGCCCTCGAAGGAGAACTTTCCCGCACCCTGACCGGAATCGAAGAAATCGCTCAAGCCCGCGTTCATATCGTCATTCCCAAACCCGCCCTCTTTGAAGAGGACAAAAAACCTACCACCGCCTCCGTAGTCCTTCGAATGCGCGGCAGCGCTAATCTATCGCAGGATCAAGTCCAGGGCATTGCCAATCTAATCGCCTCTTCTGTCGAAGGCTTGACCACCGAAAACATCGCCATCATCGATTCCCGCGGAAATATTTTGTCTACAGACCTGCATAAGGAAGAAGGCGTCGCTCTTTCTTCCGCTCAATACGAAGTCCGCCACCAAGTGGAAAAATACCTCGAGGATAAAGCCCAATCCATTTTAGTCGGCGCTTTAGGTCAAGGCAAATCCATTGTCCGCGTCACCGCCGACCTGAACTTTAATAAAATTGAAAAAACCACTCACACCTTCGATCCCGAAGGTCAAGTTGTCCGTTCCGAAGAAACCGCCTCCAAATCGTCTTCCGGCGGCTCGCAAAGTCCCCCCACTTCCACTTCTAACTCCCGCGAAGACGATGAATCCACCGTTACTAATTATGAAATTACCAATACTCTCGAACATGTTGTCAATGCTGTTGGAAATATCGACAGGCTATCCATCGCCGTCCTCATCGACGGACAATACCGTACCACTGAAGATGAAGAAGGCAATAAAACGAAGGAATACCTAGAACGATCCCCTGAAGAATTGGGCAAACTGACTTCCATCGTAAAAAACGCCATCGGCTTCAACGCTCCCCGCGGAGACCAGATTTCCGTCAGCAGTATGCCTTTCGACGATTCCCAGGCGGAAGAAATGCAGGTCGAATTCGCCAAAGCCGCTCAATATGAATTCTGGCGCTCCATCATTGAAAAAGCCGTTTTCGTCCTGCTTATCATCGGCGTTCTTTTAACTATCCGCTGGATGATGAAAAAAGCGCGCGCTTTAGCCCGGGAAGTCGGATTTCCCGCGGAAGCGCAATTTGTAACTATCCCCGGAGCTGTTCCCGGCGTCACCAGCCGGCCTGGCGTGCCTGCGGGATACCCTGGAGTCCCCGGCGCCGCCGCTATGGAAGCCGATGAAATGCGCCGGCGGGCTATGGAGGAAGTCGGACGGATGGAAGATCAAGTATCCTTTGAATCGATTAAAAAAGCCGAAATGCAGAAAAAACTGGTGGAATACATCACGGAAAAACCGGACGAAGCTACCCAGTTGATCAGAACCTGGATCTATGAGGAATAAACCTCCTTGGACGGTCCACTAATATTGTGGTGTCAGGCGCCCTCGCCTGACACTTACTAACACCCAATCCATCATTCCGGCGAAACAGTCTGTTCGAAAACGCCCCGGAACTGTCATTCCCGCGAAAGCGGGAATCCAGAGGTATTTGTTTATACAATATTTATAATATTTGCAGAATAGTATGTATTGCGTTTTTTCTCATTCTTGGACAGACTGGAAAGCCGGAATCCGGAGCTTTCGCTTTTAACTTGCTAACTTGCCAACTTGTAAACTTACCAACTTGCTAACTTTGAACAATCATTCCCGCAATCAGGAACCCGCAAGTTCAAATAATCTCGATATTTCAAGGTAAACAATATGGCGCAAAGAGAATCAGCACAAAAAATCACCTATGAATCTCTCAACGGTGTCCAAAAAGCCGCAATTCTGATGATCAGCATCGGCGCGGACGCCTCTTCAAATATTTTTAAGAATCTTAATCAGGATGAAACGGAAAATCTGGTGCGGGAAATCGTCGGTATGCAGAATGTCACTTCGGATATTATTTCCCGTGTGCTCGACGAATTCTATCAATTGATGACCGCGCGGAACTACCTGGCTATGGGCGGTATTAACTACGCTCAGGAAATCCTCGAAAAAGCCCTCGGCGAAGAAAAATCCGTCGAATTCATCAAACGCATCCAGCGCTCCCTCCAAGTCCGCGGCTTCAATGTCCTAAAAGATGTCGATGCCAATCAACTGCTGACTTTCATCCAAAAAGAACACCCGCAGACTATCGCTTTCGTACTTACTCAACTCAACCCGGTGCAAGCCGCTTCTATCCTTTCCGACCTCTCCCCTAATCTGCAAAACGAAGTCGTCTACCGCTTCGCCACAATGGAAAGGGTCAGCCCCGAAACTATCAGAAGCGTGGAAACCGTGTTGGAATCCCGCGTCGACTTCAGCCAAGGCGCTTCCAAAATCGGCGGCGTCAAATCTATGGCGGAAATCCTTAACCTGGTCGGAACTTCCACCGAAAAATCCATTCTCGGCAATTTATCCGAACAAGATCCTGAACTTGCCACCGAAATTAAAAATCTGATGTTTGTTTTTGAAGACCTTATTTACCTTGACGATCGTTCCATCCAGCGCGTCCTCAAAGAAATTGATAATAAAGAACTGGCCTTAGCTTTGAAACATGTCAATCCCGATGTCAAGAAGAAAATCCTTTCCAACCTCTCCGAACGCGCCGCCCAGATGGTGGAAGAAGAAATGAATTATATGGGTCCCGTCCGCTTGAAAGATGTGGAAGAATCCCAGCAGCGCATCGTGGATATTATCCGAAAACTGGAAGAAGAAGGACTTATCGTCATCGTCGGCGGCGACAAAGCCGAAGAAATGGTGGAATAATAAGTTCCAAGTATCAAGCGCCAAGTGCCAAGTATCAAGTATCAAGTGCCAAATATCAAGTATCAAGCAATTAGTGTTCTGTCCCTCAATTAATTTGTTGAAAATCTTAAACATTTTTCCAAGATGTCATTCTGAACGAAGTGAAGAATATCTAATAAATGAGATTTTACCTTATATAGTCATTTGTGGGACAAAGCACTAGTAAATTGACGAGTGACATGTGATATGTGATATGTGATATGTGACCAGTGACAAGTGACGAGTGTCAAGTGACAAGTGCCAAGTGTCGAGTGTCCCGTGACTAACAACAAGAAAAATAAATCCCCTATGTCTCCGCCCCAACCCTTCGACGCTCCTGATTTTCAAGCTGAATTGGAACAGGATGAACGCAATGTCGCCCGACTGAAATTCCTGCTGTCGCAAGCCGCCGATCAGCAGAAAAACATCCGTTCCCGCTATGAAGAACAGATCAAAACGCTGAAATCCCAGCATAAGTTGGAGTTGGAGAAAACCCGCGTCAAAGCTTTCGCCGATGGTAAAAAAGCCGGTTTGGACGAAGGGCATAATTCCGTGGAAAAAGCCCTGACCAATCTGGAAGAATATATCGCCAAACTGGTGGAAAACGAAAAAAACTTCATCCGCCACGCGGAAAAACATGTAGTCACTCTGGCCATCGCCGTTGCCAAAAGGATTCTGGGCCGGGAAGTCGAAACCGACAAAGAAATCGTAGTCTTTTCTGTCCGGGAAGCTTTGAAACAGGTTGCCGATAAAGCCACTATTACCATTAAAGTCAATCCCGAAGACCTGGAAAACATCCTTTTACATCGGAAAGAATTGCAAAAGATGGATCGCAACTTCCCCGAACTGGAATTTGAAGCCGATGAAAAAATTTCCCGCGGCGGCTGTATCGTCCAAACCCGCACCGGCGTCATCGACGGCCGCCTCACTTCCCAACTGGAAGAAATCGAACGCAATTTCACCCGCGGTTTGTAATGCTCTCTTGATACAAAAAATACCGTCATTCCCGCGCAAGCGGGAATCCCGCTTTTAACTTGCAGACTCATAAAGCGTGGTGTCGACTCTCTGTAGTCGACACCCAATACTGGTAAATTAGAGACAAAAGCAAAGGATCTGGATTCCGGCTTTGCAGTCTGTCCGGAACGCCCCGGAGCCGTCATTCCCGCGCAAGCGGGAATCCAGTGCCTTTGCTTCGCTTTTCGCTAATCGCTGATCGCGAATTACTGTACCGGATTTGTGGTGTCAGGCGCCCTCGCCTGACACATACTATCCGCCCGCAGGCCGTCATTCCGAGCGCTGCGCAGTAGTCCCTGTCACGCAGTGACCCCTGCTACGCAGTAGCCCCTGTCACGCAGTGACCCCTGCGGGGCGGGGCGGGGCGGGAAAAGCCGGAATCCAGTGCCTTTGCTTCGCTTTTTGCTAATCGCTGATCGCTAATTACTGTACCGGATTTGTGGTGTCAGGCGCCCTCGCCTGACACATACTATCCGCCTGCAGGCCGTCATTCCGAGCGCTGCGCAGTAGTCCCTGTCACGCAGTGACCCCCGCTGCGCAGTAGTCCCTGTCACGCAGTGACCCCCGCTGCGCAGTAGCCCCTGTCACGCAGTGACCCCTGCGGGGCGGGGCGGGGTGGGAAAAGCGGGAATCCAGTGCCTTTGCTTCGCTTTTTGCTAATCGCTGATCGAGAATTACTGTTTGCTTTTCACTTGCTCACTTGAACACTTGCTCACTTGAACACTTATTAATCTAACCTACCTATCCCCGTAGGAAAAAAATATGACTTCCTCCTTATCGATGGAAGCGGTTTTTAACCGTTATCACAGCTTATTAAATACCATTCAGCCCATCAGGCCCGTAGGACAGATTGTCAAAGTCGTGGGGTTGGTGACTGAATCGGAAGGCCCTTCCGCTTCCGTCGGGGAAATCTGTCTGGTGGAAACCGAACAGGGGAAAAAACTTGCCGAAGTTGTAGGTTTCCGTGACAGCCGAGTGCTTCTGATGCCGCTGGGTGAAATGGCGGGGATTACCCCCGGAGCCCGGGTCATCGCCACCGGCGCCCCTTTGAAAGTCAATGTAGGGATGAGTCTGCTGGGGCGGGTCATCGGCGGTCTGGGCGATCCCATCGACGGAAAAGGCCCGCTTCCCGTGGAAGAATCCCGCGATATAACCGCTTCACCCCCCGATGCCATCACCCGAAAACGCATCACTCAGCCCATCGCCACAGGCATCCGTTCCATCGATGCCCTGCTGACTATCGGAAAAGGTCAAAGAATGGGGATTTTCGCCGGTTCCGGGGTAGGGAAAAGCATTGCCTTGGGGATGATCGCCCGCAATACTTCCGCCGATGTCAATGTCGTCGCTCTTGTCGGTGAACGGGGTAGGGAAGTGCGCGAATTTTTGGAAAGGGATTTGGGTGAAGAAGGATTGAAACGCTCAGTAGTCGTCATCGCCACTTCCGATAAGCCCGCTTTAGTGCGCATCAAAGCCGCCTTTCTTGCCACCACTATCGCCGAATATTTCCGCGATTTGGGCGCCGATGTGATGTTGATGATGGATTCTATCACCCGTTTAGCCCTCGCGCAAAGGGAAATCGGCCTTTCCGTCGGCGAACCGCCAACTACCCGAGGTTACACACCCTCAGTCTTCGCTATGATGCCCAAACTGCTGGAACGAGCCGGCACCGCCGAAAACGGCAGTATCACCGGTCTTTACACTGTCCTTGTCGAAGGCGACGATATGGACGAACCGGTTTCCGATCACCTGCGTTCCATCCTCGACGGTCATATTGTCTTAGCCCGCCGCCTGGCTTCGCTGGGGCATTATCCTTCAGTCGATGTTCTGCCTTCCATCAGCCGTGTGATGATCGATGTCGTAGATGACCCTCAGATGCAAGCCGCTAAAAAAGTCAAAGAGGTTTTAGCCGTCTACCGCGAAGCCGAAGACCTTATCAATATCGGCGCTTACGCTAAAGGCTCCAATCCCCGCATCGACTTTGCCATTTCTATGATTGAAAAAGTCAACCGCTTTCTCCAGCAAGGCATCTTCGATAAAGCCCCCTACGACGATACTAAAACTAAATTAATGAGTTTATTGAAGTAATAAGCATTAATTCTGGCGCTCATAAGCTGTCATTCCCGCGCAAGCGGGAATCCCGTGAAACAGTTTGCCCGAAAACACCCCGGAACTGTCATTCCCGCGCAAGCGGGAATCCCGCGAAACAGTTTGCCCGAAAACACCCCGGAACTGTCATTCCCGCGCAAGCGGGAATCCCGCGAAAC
>Ga0172375_10004874_pt1 | contig 19628 bp, 21 predicted proteins | sample LakKiv1m_FD_114537 | JGI IMG/M metagenome (GOLD analysis project Ga0172375, IMG submission 114537) | Freshwater microbial communities from Kabuno Bay, South-Kivu, Congo - kab_092012_11.1m | ecosystem: Environmental > Aquatic > Freshwater > Lake | place: Democratic Republic of the Congo...
GTTTGAAACAGTTTCAGCCGGATTGCCGCATCATCATGATTTCTTCCGAGCTTCCCAACCTGGCCGCCCTGGCCGACCAGTCCGCGGTGGTGGATCGTTTCCTGGCCAAACCTTTCTCCAAAGACGCCATTCTGGAGGTGATCGCCCAGCTTTGTCCGTCCCCGGCCTCGTGAGCCCTGGGTTTCTGGAGGACCCCGCCGCGGCCGGGACTCTGCCGGAGTGGGTGCTTGCCTATGTCCGCCGGGAGAGTCTGTTCCGGTTTGGCGACCGGGTCTTGGTGGCGGTATCCGGCGGCTCGGATTCGGTGGCCCTCCTTCACCTCCTGGTACGGCTGCGCCCCAGGCTGGGTCTGGACCTGGGGGTGGCCCACTATGACCACGGCCTCCGGGGGGAGGACTCCCGGAGTGACGCCGCGTTTGTAGCCGAAACGGCCCGGGGCCTGGGCCTGTCGTTTTACCTGGGGGGGGGCGACGTTAAGGCCCAGGCCCTTGCCGAAAAAATCTCTCTTCAGATGGCGGCCCGGAAGCTGCGGCTGCAATTTCTCCGGGATACCTGCCGGGGCCGGGGCTATGCCCGGCTGGCCCTGGGCCACACCGCCGACGACCAGGTGGAGCTTTTCTGGCTGCGACTGCTCCGGGGCGCCGGCCTGGAGGGTTTGAAGGGCATGTGGCCAGCCACCCCCCAGGGGCTGGTGCGGCCTCTCCTGGCGGTGGCCAAGGCCCCGCTCCTGGCCTGGCTGGAGCAGGAGGGCCTGTCCTACCGCCGCGATGTCAGCAACCTGAGCCGGTCTTACCTGCGCAACCGGGTGCGCCTGGACTTCCTCCCCTACCTGAGCCGGCTCTATAACCCCCGCCTGGCCCAGACCATCTGGCGGACCCAGACCCTGCTCCAGGAAGATGAGCGGCTCCTGGCCCGGGAAACGGCCGCGGCCTGGGACCAGGTGGCCCGGAAACTGGCGCCGGACTGCTTCGCCCTGGACCTGGACCGGTTCTTCCGCCTGGAGCCGGCCTTGCAACGGCGGGTGCTCAGGATGGGGGTGAACGCCCTGGGGGCGGACCTGACCCTCACGGCCCCCCAGGTGGAGGCCCTCCTGGCCCTGGGTTGGAGTGGGAAAAGCGGCGGCCTGATCTCCCTGAGGGAAGAGGTCCAGGTGGCCCGGGCGGGCCGGGCCTTGCACCTGCTGAAGGCCCTGCCGGACCCGCCCCGGGAGGCAACCCGCCTCCCGGATGGCCCCGGTGAAGTGGAATCTCCGGCGGGCTGGCGCTGGCAAGTGTCCCGCCGACCCCATCAGCCCGGCGACCCCTGGCCGCCTCCGGACACGGCCTGGCTGAATCCGGCCCGGGTTTCCCCGCCTCTGACGGCCCGCTGCTGGCGGCCCGGTGACCGCTTCTGGCCCCAGGGGGCCCCGGGGCCGAAAAAACTCCAGGATTTTCTGGTGGATGCCAAAATCCCCCGCTGGCTGAGGCCGCATCTCCCCCTGGTGGCCGCGGCCGGCGAAATTGTCTGGGTGGCGGGCCTCCGGCTGACCGACCCGGTGAAGCTCCTCCCGGCCAGCCGGGAGCGGCTGGAAATCACGGTGACCCCCACCAGGGAGCACACGGCCCGCCTCTGGAAAATCCTCCGCCGCCTCCAGGGGTTTTGAGGACCGGCTTCACATGCCCCCTTCCGGTCCTGACCTTCTGTTGATCAACCCCTGGATCTACGATTTCGCGGCCTATGATTTTTTCGCCCGGCCCCTGGGGCTGCTCTATCTGGCGGGGATGCTTCAGGACTGGGGATACGCAGTCCATTTTCTGGACTGTCTGGGCGGGGTCCACGCCAAGGCCGGCCCTTTCGGCACCGGCCGCTACCTTAAGGAGATCCTGCCGTCGCCCCCGGCCCTGCAGGGAATTACCCGGCGTTACGGGCGTTACGGCATCAGTGAGACGGTCTTCCGGGCGCGCCTGGCCCGCATCCCCCCGCCCACGGCCATCCTGGTGACCTCCCTCATGACCTACTGGTATCCGGGAGTGTCCGCGGTCATCCGCCTGGCCCGGGAGCATTTTCCTCAGGCCCCGGTCATCCTGGGGGGAATCTATGCCAGCCTGTGCCCGGAGCACGCCCGGGAGCACAGCGGCGCCCACCGGGTGGTCACCGGGCCGGGAGAGGCCGCCCTGCCGGATATCCTGGCCGAAATCACCGGTTTTACCCCGCCGCGGCTGACGGCGGCGGATCCCGACGACCTGGACTCCCGGCCCTATCCGGCCCTGGATCTCCTGGACCAAACCTCTTATATCCCCATCCTTACTTCCCAAGGTTGCCCCCTGGATTGCCTGTACTGCGCCTCCCGCCTCCTGCAACCCGTCTACCGGCGGCGACGGCCCCAGGCGGTGGCCGCGGAGTTGATCCACTGGCAGGACCGCCTGGGCCTCAGCGACGCGGCCTTCTACGACGACGCCCTGCTCCTTAAGGCGGCCGATCATCTCCTGGCGATTCTGGAGGAACTGGGCCGGCGGGGCCGCGCCTTTCGGTTCCATACCCCCAACGGCCTCCATGCCCGCCTGATTACCCGGGAAGTGGCCGCCGGGCTCAAACGGGCCAATTTCACCACCCTGCGCCTGGGGGTAGAGACCACCGCCCTGGGAACAGCCCGCCTGGACGCCAAACTCCAGGCCGGGGAGTTGGAGGCCGCCCTGGCCTACCTGCGGGAGGCCGGCTTTGCCTCCAAAGAAATGGGCGTTTACCTGCTCATCGGCCTGCCGGACCAGGAGGAAGCGGAGGTGGGCGCCTCCATCCGGCGGGTTCGGGACCTGGGGGCCGCCCCGGTCCTGGCCCAGTACTCCCCCATCCCCGGCACCGCCCTGTGGCCCCGGGCGTGCGCCTGCTCCCGTTACGACCTGAACGCCGACCCCCTGTTCCAGAATAATTCGCTCTTCCCCTGCTGGCCCCAGTTCTCCTGGGAGCGCTACACCCGCCTCAAACGCCTGGCCGCAGGCTAAAAGTTGTGGTAGGGTGAGGTAGGGGGGGCGGAGGCCGCCGGTCCCCTGGCCCCCCGTAACTCAGATTCACAGGGAAAACTCATGGGAACCTCCAGCGCCCGGCGGGGGCCGACGACGCGCTTGTGGCGGGCGGCCAAGGGCGCGGCCACCCGCTACCTGTCCCCCGCGGCCGGGAGCGAAGTGAGCGCCCGGGAGGTGGCCACCCGGTATCTGGCGGCCCTGGCGGAAACTTCCGGCCGGGGAGACCGGTTGGCGGCCTTCCGGTTTACCCGGAAGGCGGCCCAGGACCTGGGGGCCTTCTGGGAGGAAGTCAATAGCCGGGGATGGGAAGCGACCCTGGCGGAACATGGTCTGACCCCCCTGACCCAGGAACCGCCGGAAATGCTAACGCCGGGGCTGACCGCGTTGGTGGCCGGGAGGGGCGGAGGTCTGGAAGAGGCCGTGGTCCAGACCGCGGTGGCCCTGGTGGTGCGGTCGGCGCTGTTCTCGGCGGCCCGGCCGGACCCGGCTTTGGTGGTGCGGCGGTTTCTGGCCACCGCGGTGCGTCTGCGCCTGGTCCTGGACCTGGGGGAACCCCTGGAAGCCGCGGCCGGCGGTTATGAACGGCTCCGGGCGGGATTGGACCGGCTCCAGGCGGTGCTGGAGGCCGAAACGGCCGGGGCCGCCGCGCCCTCGGCGCCGCCCGCCGCCCCCGAACACTGGCGGGGCCTGCCAGGTTGGAACTGGATCACGGAAATCATGACCGGCTTGCTGCAAAACCTCGAGGGGTGAGTATAGGCATGGCCGTTGAACTTTACCTGAGGGCCCCTGGCGAAAAACGCCGGCCGCCGCCGGGGATGGCCGTGGTGTTCCACCTGGAGGAGGCGGGCGGGGACGGGTATCCGATCCACCACAATCTGGGACAAATCCCGGCCCTTGCCGGGCAGAGGGGTCAGGCGGTCCAGGCCTTCATGGCGGCGGCCCTGGGAGTCTTAGCGGCGGATAAATTCCAAACCCGCCAGGGTGCGCCCGATGCCTGGACCCGGGAGTTCTCCCTGCACCTGCCCCTCAGTCCCGGCTGGCTGCCCCTGGCCCCGCGACTGAGCCGGGCGCTCAATTTTCTCACCGGGGATGACTGGACCCTGAAAGTGCGGGAAGCGCCCCTGAATTTAGGCCTGAAGGGGGAATGGCCCCACCCCTGGCTTCCGGACGGGGTGATGGTGTTCTCCGGGGGGCTGGATTCCCTGGTGGGGGCCCTGGACTTCTTGGAGGCCGGACATCGTCTGCTCCTGGTGAGCCACTACGATTTCGGGCAACTGGCCGCAATCCAGCAGTCCCTGGCCGCGGCCCTGACCCGCCATTACGGCCCGGCGCGGGTGCATCACCTGGGGATTCGGGTGCAGTTTCCCCAGGCCCCGGAACTGTCCCTCCGGAGCCGGTCCCTCCTATACCTGGCCCTGGGTCTGAGCGCCGCGGCGCCTTTCGGCGACGCCGCCCCCCTGATTGTCCCGGAAAACGGCTGGATCAGTCTCAATCCGCCTCTGACCTTAAACCGCCTGGGCAGTTGCAGCACCCGCACCACCCACCGTTACTTTTTGGAAGAGCTCACGGGCCTCTGGCGGGAGGCGGGCCTGGGCACCCCCCTGATCAACCCGTATGAGGATTTCACCAAGGGGGAAATGGTGCGCCATTGCCGCCACCGGGACCTTCTGGGCCGACTCTTCGGGGACACCATTTCCTGCGCCCGGCCGGTGGCTTCCCGCTGGCAGCGCCGGCCAGCCGGGTCCTGCGGCTACTGCTATCCCTGCCTGATACGCCGGGCCGCCTTGCACTCCGCGGGGTGGGATCGGGGCGAGGATTACCTGAGGGACGCCTTGGCCGAGCCGTCGATTCTGGCCCACCGGGTCCGGGGCCGGGACCTCAGGGCCTTGTTGCTGGCGGTCAAGACCTGGGAGGATACTCCGGCGGAAGTGGAGGCCCGCCTGACGCCGGGGGCCTCCCCCGAAGCCTTTCCGGCCCGAATAATTCGAACCCGCGGGCTCATGGACCGGGGGTTCCAGGAAATCGCCGGCTTTTTCCGGGATAACGGGCCGGAGTGGTTGCAGGATTATTGGACCTCGCGAGGTGTACAATGACCCAGCAGAAACGCGTCATGCTAATCTCAGGGATAATCTCGGCGATTCTGGGCCTCCTGGCCGGTTTTCTGGGAGGCAGGCTGGCCGCGCCTCCGGCGGCCACAACCCCGGCGGTCATGCGGGCCGGGGACTTTCAACTGGTGGATCGGGAGGGGCGCCAACGAGGCCGGTGGGGGGTTGACCCCCACGGCGTGGCCCGCCTGGCGCTCTTCGGCTCAAACGCCGCCGCGCCCCTGGTGAGCCTGGCCGCCGACCCCCAGGGGGGAGCTCACCTGGAGTTGGGCGACGCCAACCGCCAGAAAGCCGTGGAGATCAAAACCGAACTGAAAGGCGCCCGGCAGGTCGCCCTGTACCATGAGGGGCACCTGCGGCTAAACCTGGAGGTGCAGCCAAACGGGGAGCCGGCCGTCAACCTCTATGACCGGGGCAGCCGCCTGATTACCCTGGGGCTCACCCGCCGGGGCGACCCCCGTCTTGTCTTTGCCGGGGAAGGCCAGAAGACCGCCCTGGAGTTGATGGGCGGCAAGACCGGCGATCGGAGCCTCACCCTCCATGAAAAAAACGGCACCCCCCGACTGGTGCTGGGTTTGAAGGACGATAAGAAAGCCGCCCTGGGGTTGTTTGACCGCCGGGGAAAGACCCGGGTGGCCCTCATGGATGAACCATCTCTGATCTTCTTGAAGTCCGGCAAACTGGTGAAGGTACTGCCCTGAGGGCGGTTATCCCAGTCCTCCGACCCAAACCGGGGGAGCGACACGGCTGTTGGCGGCGGGGCCGGGAGGCTGGGGAAGAGGCTTTCCTCCCCCGGCCGAGCCGGATTCCTTCTCCCGCCTGAGCTCCGACCGGGTATGACCGGGAGACATTACTCGGAGCGACAAAGCAATTGCGTTCCCGCCGGGGCGGGTTTAAAACCCGCCCCTACAGCAAGACTCGCTGATGCAATTAATCTTCTGCTTCCATTAATTAGGCTTCTTCGCCCCGCCGAATCAGGAATTTCATTCATGAAAATCAGGAGTCTTACCGATAGATTTTTTAAGTCCGGGAAATTATCATGGATCCCATGCAATTATTGCCGTATCTCCCGACAAACCGGAGAGGCCGTCGCCATGGGAAAATATGCCGATAAAAAGGAAATGGTGGCGGCATGTATGGAAAGTCCATTCTATTTCACCGTGCCGCTCAAGGAACGGTTGAGATTACTGAAGCAGATACAACAGAGCTCTTTTTCTTGCCCCCGGCGCCGGGATATTTTGCTTTGGATTAAAACCGGCCGAATGATCTCTTGAGATGGCGTCAATTCACCCGGCCGCGCTGGGACCGGCTTATACCGAGTTGCGATCATAAAGGTAATTTTTCTTTTTACTTCTGTGGCGGACCCAGGCGTCCGCCCTGAAGGGCGCAGCCGCAGGTGCGCTCCAACAGTTTTCCTTCCTTCCATGAGCGCCACTTGGTATTATTCTTGGGCGAGGCCTCTGCCAACATCCCCCCTCCCTGTCATTCTAAGGAGCGAAGCAACCGAAGAATCTAATGATTACTCGGAGCGAAAAACCAATTACCTTGTCGATGCAATTAATTTTCTGCTCCCATTAATAAGTACAAGTAAATACAAGAGCATTCGCTTCGCTCAGATGACACAAAAGCCCGAAAGGTTAAGCAGTCTGTCGCCCCAGAAGAGATAGCACCAGGCGCCCACGGCCAGAAAGGGGCCATAGGGCAGGGAAAGGGTGCGCCACTGGCCGCGATGCCTGGGGCCTTGGGCCAGAACCCGGATCAATCCGATGAGAGACGCCAGGCCGGCGCTGACCAGGATGATCAAGGGCAGGGCCCCCACACCCTGGAAGGCCCCGATCATGGCCATCAGTTTTACGTCTCCCCCACCCAGGCCGCGCCGTCCCGTCCACTTCTCATAGAGCCTGGCTATTCCGGAGAATAACGCCGCCCCCCCCAGGGCCCCGGCCGCGGCCGCCTGAAAAGAAGGGTGGGGCAACACCAGAGACAGCAGAAGCCCCAGGATGATGCCGGGAATGGTAATGGCGTCCGGCAGCAGGCGGTGTTCCAGGTCAATGGCGCTCAACGCCAGTAGGGCCAGGCAAAATGGCCCGGAGGCCAGGAGGAGGAGCTGGTCGGGGGTGGTGCGCCAGAGGGCCAGGGCCATAAGCCCCCCGGCCAGCTCCACCAGAGGATAACGCCAGGGAATGACGGCGCCGCAGGACCGGCAGCGTCCCCTGAGCCGGACGTAACTCACCAGGGGAATAGTATCGTACCAGGACAGGGGACTCCCGCACCGGGGACACCGGGAGCGGCCGGCCCACACCGATCCTCCCTTGGGCAGCCGGGTGATGACCACATTCAAAAGACTCCCCAGCGCCAGACCTACCAGACCGGCCAGAAGGGAATCCACCTTCACCTCGTAAAGAGTCTGACGATCACGCTGAAGACCTCAATCGCCGGCCGGGTTCAGGGGTTCCACCTTGGCGAGGAGCGCAGATCCCAGGAAGGCGGCGAAGTATGCGGTGGACAGGCAGCGGACCCCACCATTTTTTCCCCTTGGTATCGGGATTATCCGGCGATCTTTGAACATCATGCCTCATGCCGCCGCGCCCGTTTCATTATAAACAAATTTATTTCCCCCTGCTCTTGTTAAACCGTTCCCGTGTCCTTCAGGTGATGCGTCCTGAGGGCCGGGGAATTGGTCGGACCGATCCGGGCGGCCGGCAAGAGCACGACTTGTGGGAGGATTTTTTTGAGAATATGCTGTGGTCCCTTGCCGGGCCGCTGTTCGGAACTTATTTATATTATAATAAGGGCCCTTGGTCCGGGGGGGGGGAACGCCGCCAATTTCGCCGGGCAGGAGTAAGGATCAGGAAGCCCACCATTGCCCAATTGAAGGACAAGATTCACGAGATATATCCGGATATCGACAGGCACGGGGTGCACTCCTCCATCACTTTTGACAAAGGGAAAAACGCCTATGTCCTGGAGTTGAAAAAGGATGTTTATCACCTGGCCACTTCTATCGACAAAGTGGACGCGGATAAATGCCTGGACAACATCGAATGCGTCCATTTAGGGGTGCAAATCGGACAATTTATGGAGAACTTTAAAAGGGTGTGATAATAGGCTATAATCAACCCATAAAAAAGTTTGAAGCAAAGAGGCCTCAGAAACAGGGGCGCCGGCGGGGAGGCAGGCTCGGACTCGGAAAACGCGGCGGGGTGAAGGGAGAGAAGCGGGCATACCTGGCCATACCCTTCCTGCCCCTACCCCCCCGGAGTAATCCCGCACCGACGATCATCGAGTTGAGGCCACGGCCCCTTGTGCCCCTGCGGTTGGCGTAAGGGATGATCAAGTCTGATTGAAAAAGTTCCGGCGGAGGGTACGCACTGCGCACCATTCCCCCGGGAGAGCGGCGGACACAATGGTGCGTCCCGACAAACACTATCGATAACCGAGCCAATTGACCGAGGGCGATAGGGAGATCGGCAAGGCAACCATGAAGTTTTTCAAGGCGCCCAGCCCCAACCGGTTGGAAAAATATCATCAGCGGCGGCGCTGGGCCCGGCGCCTGACCTGGCTGCTCTATGGATTGGTGTTTCTCGGGTTGTTGGGGGCGGCCGGGGCCGGCGGGTACATCTATTATCATTTTCTCAAGGACCTGCCGGATTTTACCGCCATCAAAGAGTTCCGGCCCTCGGTGATCACCCAGGTTTTTGCCCGGGACGGTCAGCGCATCGGGGAGTTCTATTCCGAGCGTCGGATCGAGGTGCCTTACAGCCGCCTGCCCCAACATCTGGTTTTGACCTTTGTGGCCGCGGAAGACGCCCGGTTTTTTGATCACCCGGGGGTGGACATCACCGGCATCGCCCGGGCCTTTTTCCGGAACCTGGAGGCCGGCGAGGTGGTCCAGGGCGGCAGCACCATCACCCAACAGTTGGTCAAGCGCATCCTCCTGACCTCGGAGAAGAGCTTCGCCCGGAAAATCCGGGAGGCGGTGCTGGCCTACCGCATCGACCGTTACCTGACCAAGGAAGAGATCCTCACTCTCTACCTGAACCATATCTTTCTGGGTCATGGGGCCTACGGGGTGGAGGCCGCGGCCCAGGAATACTTTTCCAAGCACGTGGAAGACCTGAACCTGGCGGAGTCGGCCATCCTGGCGGGCCTGCCCAAGGCCCCCAGCCGCTATGACCCTTATCGCCACCCCCAGCGGGCCAAAGAGCGCCAGGGCTACGTCCTCCGGCGCATGGCCGAGGTGGGTTTCATCAGCAAGGCCCAGGAAGAGGCGGCCCTCCGGCAGCCCGTCACCCTCAAACCCTACCGGCCGGCCTGGATCAAGGAGTGCGGCTATTTCACCGAGCAGGTCCGGACCCAGCTGGAAGACCGCTTCGGCAAGGAATCGGTGTACAATCTCGGGTTGAAGGTCTATACCACTGCGGATGTGCCCCTCCATAAGTTGGCCCGGGAGGCCATCCTGGGGGGCATCAACGGCCTGATCCGGCGCAACGGCTACCGGGGGCCCCTGAGACACCTTCAGGGCAAGCAACTGGCCGCTTTCCAGGCGCAGCAGGTGAAGTATTACCGGAAATATCCGCCTCGCAAGGGCCTGGCGGTCACCGCCCTGGTGGTGGGCGAGCCGGGACGGCGCCGCGGCCCCCGGGAAACCTATTTCCGGCTGGGGGACCAGGGGGGAATCTTAAGGGAGTCCAGCGGCAACGAGTCCCGGGCCACCACCGCCTTGTCCTCCCTGAGGCCGGGGGATGTGGTTCAGGTCCGCCTGGTGGGACGGTCCCCCCAGGGCAAGTGGGAGGGAGAACTGATCGCCGCCCCCATGGTCCAGGGGGCCCTGGTCTCCATGGAGCTGAAGACCGGTAAAGTGCGGGTCCTGATGGGAGGGAAGGATTTCGGGGACAGCACCTTCAACCGGGCGACCCAGGCCCAGCGCCAGCCGGGCTCGGCCTTCAAACCCATCCTTTACGCCGCGGCCATTGAAAAGGGGTACCGACCCAACACCACGTTGCTGGACTCCCCCATCTCCTTGCCCGGCGGCCGGCACGGGCAGATGTGGTCGCCCCAAAATTATGACCACCGGTTTTACGGACCGATGCCCCTGGCCACAGCCCTGGCCCAATCCCGCAACGTCCCCGCGGTGCGCCTGATGATGGCCATCGGGGTGCCGGCCACCGTGCAGATGGCCAAGAACCTGGGGATCGGCACCCCCGTCTTTCCTAATTATGCTTCGGCCCTGGGGGCCTCCTCGGTCACCTTGATGGATCTGACCCGGGCCTACTCCGCCTTTCCCAATGAGGGCAAGTTGATCGAGCCCGTTTTCATCGAGCGGATTGAGGACCGGGACGGCCGAGTCCTGGTGGAAAACCAGCTTCGGGGTCAACAGGTGATCAGCCCCCAAGGCGCGGAGATCATGACCCGTCTCCTGATGGGGGTGGTGGAGCGGGGCACCGGCACCCGGGTCCGGGTCCTGGGTCGGCCCATAGGAGGCAAGACCGGCACCACCAACCGAACCCGGGACGCCTGGTTTATCGGCTTCACGCCCTCGCTGATCACCGGGGCCTGGGTGGGCATGGATGACGAACGCAGTTTAGGCCCCAAAGAAACCGGTTCCCAGGCCGCGGCCCCCATCTTTATCACCTATATGAGAGAGGCCCTGAAGGGGACTCCGGTGGAGCAGTTCCCCACCATCCCGAGCACGGTGCTGGCCAACCAGGGAAATGAGGCCGACGGCAACGATGATGAAGCTGCGGTTGAGCCTGATGAGACGTTCTACCCCGAGGACGAGGGACTGCAGGAGAGACCCTCCACCCCCCAGGCCTCCAGCCAGCAATTTTTCAAGAATGATCTGGATAACTAAGGGGAACGCCTATGCGACAGATCCAGGTGGCCCAGGTCACCCAGGCGGTGAAAGCCGCGGCCATTGCCGCCAATTATGAACCGGGGGCCGACCTTTTAGAGGCCCTGGCCCGGGGGGCGGAGGCCGAGGAATCCCCCAGCGGCAGAGAAATCTTCGGGCAATTACTGGAGAATGCCCGGATCGCCCGGGAGGACCGCATTCCCCTCTGTCAGGACTGCGGCGTGGCCGTGATCTTTGCCGAGGTGGGACAGGACGTCCACCTGGTGGGAGGGGATTTTGCAGCCGCCATTAACGAAGGGGTCCGCCAGGGTTACCTCGAGGGTTATTTGAGGAAATCCCTGTGCCATCCCCTGACCCGGGTCAATACCGGGGACAATACCCCGGCCGTGATCTACACCGAGATTGTCCCGGGGGACCGGGTCAAACTCACGGTGGTCCCCAAGGGCGGCGGCAGCGAGAACATGAGCCGTCTCTATATGCTCAAACCGGCGGAAGGGGTGGCAGGCATCAAAAACCGCGTCGTGCTCACGGTGGAGGAGGCCGGCCCCAATCCCTGTCCCCCCATTATCGTGGGGGTGGGTATCGGCGGCACCTTTGAACGGGCGGCCTTGCTGGCCAAAAAGTCCCTGCTGCGGGAATTGGGCCGGGCCAATCCGGACCCGGAACTGGCCGAGTTGGAGCGGCAGCTGCTGGAGGAGGTCAATAATCTGGGCATCGGACCCCAGGGGCTGGGCGGCCGGATCACCGCCATGGCCGTACATATCCTGATGCAGCCCTGCCACATCGCCTCCCTGCCGGTGGCCGTCAATATTCAATGTCATGCTTCCCGCCACCAGGAAGTGGTGCTGTAATAGCGGTTCCGAGAAGTTACTTGCAGGGTGCGTCTTACGCACTAAAAAATCAGCCCACCTGGCGGGCAATGCCCGCTACAAAGCTTTTCATGATTTCTAGGTGGGCCAAAACCCCATGAGGAACTGCCCTGGGCAGCCCAGGGCGGCTGTCCCACGCATACAAGCCTCCGGGCGCCTGAGCGCGGTTTTTTCTGGCGGGTTTTTCAGAACATCCAACCATAGGAAAGGGGAGTCATGGCCAAGACGGTGAAACTGAGTCCCCCCCTGACCGATCAGGACGTGTCGCCTCTGGAGATCGGCGACCTGGTCCTGGTCAGCGGGGTGATCTATACCGCAAGGGATGCAGCCCACAAGCGTCTGGTGGAGATGCTGGCGGCCGGGTCGCCCCTGCCGATGGATCTGAAGGGACAGATCATGTATTACGTAGGCCCCAGCCCGGCCCCACCCGGCCGGGTCATCGGCGCTGCGGGTCCCACCACCAGCTATCGGATGGACTCTTATGCCCCCGCCCTGATCAGACTGGGTCTGAAGGCGATGATCGGCAAAGGCAAACGCGCCCCGGAAGTCATTGAGGCCATGAAAGAATATCAGGCCGTCTACCTGGGGGCCACGGGGGGGGCCGGGGCCTTGATCTCCCAGCGTATCGTCACCGCCGAAGTGATCGCCTTTCCGGAGCTGGGTCCGGAAGCCGTCCATCGCCTGGAAGTGCAAGACTTTCCCACCATCGTCATCAATGATTGTCTGGGCCGTGATCTTTATGAACAAGGGGTCAGGCAGTACCGGCGCGCCGCCGCCCGTTGAGACCCGTGTCCCCCTGGGGTGAGCCGGGATTCTGGCTGATCCCGGTCTGAGGATGCTGATTATGGATATCCCCGTGGACCTGGCGGAGGTTTCGGCCCGGGTGAAGGAAAAGCGGGAGACCTTCCGGGAGTATAACTTCGGGCCCCTGAAGGATGACGCCTTAAAGACCTTCTATGACCTGGCCCAGGAATATGAGACCATAGAAAACTTTTACCGGGTGGCGGTGAGCGTCCTCAAAGAGTTCTTTGAATTGGACTCACGCCTCTACTTGGGGAGCGCCGAGGGCCGCCTGGACCTGGTCTGCGACAGCCTGCGGGGTCTCTATCCCGATAAGACCGCCCCTCCCGGCCATATTTATCTCACCAGCCAGGCATATACCGAGGGGGGCTCCCTGGTGATCCCCATTCGGGGCAACCTGCTGCTGGTCAAGCAACTGCCCTTTTATGCCAAAGACCAGGTCATCGGGCTGCTGGAACTGTTCCCGGGGGAAAAGATTTCGGACCCGGACCGCTTTTTCCTGGAAAAGTACGCCAACCGCCTGGGATACAACCTCCACATGAAAATCGTCGCCCGGCAGAATATTCAGCACATTCGCTTCATCAACAGCCTGGTGGCCGATATCGAACACAATGTCATCATTCCCAATATCAGCCTCAGCCTCTACCTGCGGCATTTGCGGGATAAGATCAAGTACTTGAAAGAACTGGAATGTATCTGCACCGTCAGAAGTGACCAGTGTCCGGACCAGCCCGACGCCAAGCAGACCTTCCGCAGCCTGATCGACCTCCTGGAAAGTGATTACGAAAACCTGGACCAGCACTATAAAGGGGTCAGCCTGTTTATCGAGTCCCTGTTCCGGTTGTCCCACTTCCAGAAAGGCCAGTTCGTGCTGCGGCGGCGCACCACTCGGGTCACCACCGAAATCATCGAACCGCAACTAAATCTCTTCATCGACAAGCTGAAGGAACGCCATATCGAGATTGATACGGGCGCCGGGGTCATGCCGGATGAAGAGCTGCCCCTGTCGGTGGACAAGGGCCTGATGGCCCAGGTATACGCCAACCTCTTCTCCAACGCGGTGAAGTATACCCGCCGCAACTTTCAAGGCCGCAAGTATATGGCTTATGGCCGGGACCTGCTGAAAGACTATTTCGGGTCGGGAAAAGACGGAGTCAAGTTAAACGTCTTCACCACCGGCCCCCACATCCCCCCGGAAGACGTGCCCCACATCTTTGATGAAGGCTACCGAGGCGCCAACATCGATGGCGAAGTGGGCACCGGCCGGGGCCTCTTTTTTGTGCGCAACGTGGTGGAAACCCATGGGGGCGAGGTGGGCTACCAGGCCACTCCGGGGGGCAACAACTTCTACTTTGTCCTGCCTCTGGTGGTGACCCCCGAACGGCAGCCGCTGCCGGAGGAACTGGGGCCCCCTCCCGGACCTTGAGGGAAACATGACCCTGCGCTATCTGGCCGAAGAGCTCTACCGCTGGACCCGCAAGGTGGAGGACCTGGAGAAGGCCCTGGCTGACCTGGAGGCCGGGGGGTCCCTGGCGGAACGGACCCGGCTGGAAATGGAGCTCCTCCAGGCCAGGAAGGAACTGGCCCATTACCGGTCGGTCCTGGAATCCAAAAAAGAGCGGCCCAAGATATAGTTGTGGGAATGAACCAGGACCCCCTCCCCCACCCTCGCCTCCGATGCCCTGGTCCGAATCAACCCTTTATCAGGGGCCGCGCTTGACCGGGGTTCCCTGAAGGGTTATCCTTACCTGATCGCAAATGATGGAAAAAATTGGCGGCCCAGGTTGTTAACCGGTGTCTCCGCCCAGGTGACCGGATATCGGCGCCGACAAAAATTCTTAAGGATAGGTGTTAAGGATGATGCGCAAAGTTGTTCTGAAAGCCAGCAGGCGTGAGGTGCTCGGCAAGCAGGTGGGCGCCTTGCGCCGGGCCGGCAAACTCCCGGCGGTGCTGTACGGGCACCGCATCGACTCCACCCCCATCGTGCTGGACGCCCATGAAACGTCCCTGACGCTGGCCAAACTGACCTCGTCCAGCCTGGTGACCGTGGACCTGGACGGGACCGAATACCCGTCGGTGGTCCGCCACAAGCAGCGCGATCCCCTGAAAAACCGCCTGCTGCATCTGGACTTTCAGGTCATCTCCCTGACCGAGAAATTCCGCACCAAGATCGGCATCGAGCTGGTGGGGAAATCTCCGGCGGTCAAGGACGTTAACGCGGTAATCGTCACCGGCCTGACCGAACTGGAGGTGGAGTGCCTGCCCCAGGACCTGCCGGAGCGGATCTCGGTGGACATCTCCGGCCTGGCCGAAATCGGCGCGGCTATCCACGTGCGGGATATCGTCCTTTCAGATAAAGTGACCGTTCTGGACCAGGGGGATGAGATGATCGCCGTGGCTTCCGCCACCAAGGAAGAGCTCGTGGAGGCCGCCCCGGCGGAAGGGGAAGCCGAGCCCGAAGCCGGGGAAGCCGGTTCGAAGGACAAGGACTAGAAAACCCGCCCCGATAAGTTTAGATCAATAGAGGCTCTTAGCATGCGTGTTTTTGTCACCCTGAGCGAAGGGTCCCACCTATAAATACGAGATTCTTCACTGCGCTCAGAATGACAGATATGATTTTTCCGGACTTTTGCAAGGGGCTCAAGAGGTTGTCCGGTTTATTTTCTCTCAAAACGGACTTTTCGTGAGCAGTTGCCTCAGGTAGTCCCACCAGGAGAGGAAAAACCGGACGGCTTCCGCGTCTTTTTTCGAGGCGCTCCAGAGGAATTGGGCCAGGCCGGTTTGCCCCAGGCCGTACCAGGCCAGGACCACCTGGCCTACGGCCACATAACCGCTGGCGACCTGGCCCACCCCCACCACCAGACCCCCGGCTAACTGGGCCAGGACGGCCCCCCCGATGATGAACTGGCCGAACCCGAACAGCAGGCCCACCCCGAATTGGGCCACGGTGACCAGGCCCAGGGCGAACTGGCCGACGGCGATAACGCCTTTGGCCACCCGCCACTTCCCCCGGCTGTCTTTGCCGAAGGCGATGTGGACCAGGGGGTAACCCCCATAGGTGCGGGCGGATTTAAATTCGTACCCGAAGCCGGACCATGAGGGGTTGGCTGGTTGGGGGGCGCCGCAATGGGGACAGGCCCGGGCCTGTTCACTCACTTGGGCGCCGCATTCCCGACAGGTGCGCAGGGACATGAGGGAATCAATCCTTTCGGTTCATCAGGGCCGCCAGGTAACCGGCCCCGAAACCGTTGTCGATGTTCACCACCGCAATGCCGGTGGCGCAGGAATTGAGCATGGCCAAAAGCGCCGCCAGGCCCCCGAAAGAAGCGCCGTAGCCGATGCTGGTGGGCACCGCGATCACCGGCCGGTCCACCAGCCCCGCCACCACGCTGGGCAGGGCCCCCTCCATGCCCGCCACCGCGATGAAGCAGGCGGCTTGGGCCAGGAGGTCCTGGTGAGCCAGGAGGCGGTGCAGGCCGGCCACCCCTACGTCGTACAGGGCTTCGGCCCGGTGCCCCATGATCCGGGCGGTGACCAGGGCCTCTTCGGCCACCGGGATATCCGAGGTGCCGGCCGAGATCACCAGGATCAGGCCCCGGCCCCGCGCAGGAATTTCTCCCCGGCTGAGGGTCAAGGCCTGAGAAGCCGGATAATAACGGGCTTCGGGGAAGTCAATCTGAAGGGCCGCCGCCATCTCCGGGGCCAGGCGGGTCGCGAGGACGTGGTCGGCCCGACTCCAGAGAGAGGTGAGCAGGCTCCGGACCTGTTCCAGGCTCTTGCCCGCGGCGAACACCACCTCGGGAAAACCCTGGCGCAACTGGCGGTGATGATCCACCCGGGCAAACCCTAAATCTTCAAACGGCAAGGTGCGGAGGCGCTCCAGGGCCGCGGCCACCGGCAGCTTGCCGGTCCGAACCTCCTCCAACAAGGTTTCCAGAACTTTGCTATCCATGGGTCATTCCGATCAATCGCCTGCTTAGATATACCTGAAAAGCAACTGCTCCAGCCAACTTTTATGAGCAAAAAAATATTTGACAATGAGTTGATAAATTTCCACCACCAAAATCGCAATCAATATGCGGTAGATCCAGATTTTAATCCATTGTTTGGTGGCCAACACCGCCCCGACCCAGGAACCGATGACACTGCCCGCCGATAACAACATCCCGATATACCAATCCACTTCTCCGGCCCAGGCGAAAACCACCAGAGCGGCGGTGGAGTTGGGAAAATTGGCCACCGCCTTGATGGCATTGGCCTTCTTGAGGTCATACCCGATGGCCAGCACCAAAACCAGGAGGGCGTAAGTGTTGGCGTCCAACACGATAAATCCGCCCCACAGACCCACCAGGAGATAAAGAACCAGATGCCACCACTTGAGGACCGGGTGCTCGACTTCCTGATCCTTGAGCAATCTCTTCGGATTGGTCAACAGCAAGATGAAGGCGGCAATTACTGCAACGGTGATGGCCCAGCCGACAGACCGGGAGGGCATGATTGCCGCGATATAAGCCCCAGAAACCGCGCCCAGGAGACACGGAAGGGACAGGATAAGGCCATTGCGCCAGTCGATGGCCCTGGCCCGTTGGAAGGCGATAATGGAAGAAACCCGGCCCATGGCCACCTGAACCCGGTTGGTGGCGTTGGCGATGTTGGCCGGCAGCCCCATGAAGACCAGGAGAGGCAAAGTCACCGCCGACCCGGCGCTGGCGATGGTGTTCAGAAAGCCCGAGAGGAATCCGGCCCCTAAATAGAGCAGCAGCCGCAGACTTGCATCCATGGGTCAGTCCTACGTTTCAGGGAGTCTCACCTGTAAGGGCCTCCCCCTGATCCCGCCGTCATGGGGGGCCAGTTTACCTTCCCGAGTCACCTGATAGGAACGCTCCCCCCAGGAGACCCGGCGGCCCAGGAAACTCAAAAGCCAGAGGCCGAAGGCCAGCAGGTCTTTCACAGGCAGGAGGGCAAAGGCCCAGGGGGGCAGCTCCCCCTTGAGGCAGACCCGCTCCGAGAAGACCGCCAGGGTTGCCCGGATTGCCAGGGTGGCCGCCGCCAGACCCCAGGCCCAGGGGGCCGGGCCCGTCAGCAGGAGGAGGGCGAGACTATACGCCAGGGCGTGGGTGACGCCGTAGGCCAGATAGCCTCCCGGGCGGCACACCCGGTAGGTGCGGGCCCAGCGGAGCTGGTGGGCCAGATAATCCGGAAAACTCATCTCCGGGTTGTGGGTCTCCACCACGTAAGGCAGAATCTCCACTTTCAGACCCATCTGGGCCACCTTAAATCCCAACTGATAATCGTCGGCCAGGAAATCGGCCAGGGGAATTAGGCCGCCGATGGCCGCGAGGGCCTGGCGGGTCAGGGCCATGGCGGCCCCCAGGGCGAAACGGATCCCCTCCACCGATTCGACCACGGCCACCGACGGGATAAAATCCCCCGCGATGGTCAGGGCCTCCAGGGCGGCCCCCAGGGTGCGGCTGCGGCCGGCCCGGTACGGGCAGCTCACCAGCCCCACCCCCGGCTGCCGGAAGGCTGCGGCCACCTGGGCGAGATAGTCTGGTCCCACTTTCACATCCCCATCGGCGATCACCAGGAGGTCATACTCGGCCCGGGGCATAAGCTGACGCAGGGTGCTGATCTTGGGGTTGAGACCCAGGTCCTCCGGGCAGATGACCACCTCCAGGCGGCAGCCGGGATGGGCTCGCTGCAATTCCACCAGGAGACCCACCACCGGATGGTCGGGGTCCCGCACCCCGAAAAGCACCTGGAAGGGCTGATAATTCTGGACCAGGAAGCTCTCCAGGCATTCCCGGGGTTCCAAACCCTTGAGGGGCTTGAACACGGTGATGCCGGGGCCGGTGGGGGGCAGTGGGGCAGGAGGAGGGGGGCGAAAAAACCGCCCCAGGGAAACCAGGGCCAGGAATTGGTAGGACCAGGCTGCCGCCAGAAGGAAAAAAACCAGATAAGCCATGGCGCCCATCAGATTGCCGGTCGCAGCGAGGTCAGACCCTCACAGGTGAGCCGCTCGCGGGTATGAGTCAACCGCCCCGGATTGTCGGATCAATATACCATCTTTCGGAAAAAAAGACACCAGATACCGGAACTTGGCCCTTTAATCCTTGCCATTGATGAAACGCATCTTATCTTAAAGTGAGTTTTTCAGTGACCGGCCCAGGCTCTCATTCTACGCTCCCGCCGGGGCGCAGTGGCGGCCGGCCCGGAAAACAGACACCAAACCCCGAACCGAAGGAGACCACCGATGGGAGAAATAAACTGGCGGGATAACTGGAACTCGGCCCTGGAAGAGGCCAAAAAGGAAGACCGCCGCGTGCTGCTGGAACTGTATATGGACGGGTGCCCCCATTGCATGCGCCTGCACAATGAGACCCATGCCGATGCGGGAGTGATCCAGGCGGTCAATTCCGGGTATATTCCGGTGCGCCTGGAGGGGCGCAGCCATATGGATATCGTCAGACAATTCAACGTCACCGGCGCGCCCACCACCTTAATCTTTGGGGCCGACGGCAAAGAACTGCACCGTTTCCCCGGTTTTTACGCCCCGGGGGAATATCTCAAGCAACTGGAGCAAGCCGCCTGACGGCCTCAAGCTTCGCCGGGACTGGTTTTCCCTTAGATTCCCCTGAATCCCCCTTGGCCCAAGGAGGACTTCACTATCCCCCCTTGGAAAAGGGGGGGATATTTCGTCCATGGCGTGAACCATTTGTGGTGCATGGACGTTTAGGCAATGTTGGTGTGGAAAACCCACCCTGCGTCAGCTCCCCTGGGTTGTCCGGCCCGCCGGCGACCGGTCCCGGTTTTTCGTAGGAAGCGCGCCGCGCCCCATTACTCTGCTGGGACTTCCTCAGGAGGCGCGGGCGCGAGCCCCCGGCAACCGGCCCGGGCCCCGGGGAGCTGGACGCCACCTTCTTTTAATTCATTTTTGAAGCGGATTTCCTGCTCCATCCCGGCCATTCTGAATTGCCAATCCAGAAAATTTCTTATAGTA
>Ga0172375_10004875_pt1 | contig 19622 bp, 21 predicted proteins | sample LakKiv1m_FD_114537 | JGI IMG/M metagenome (GOLD analysis project Ga0172375, IMG submission 114537) | Freshwater microbial communities from Kabuno Bay, South-Kivu, Congo - kab_092012_11.1m | ecosystem: Environmental > Aquatic > Freshwater > Lake | place: Democratic Republic of the Congo...
AACGGCTGCACTTCCGCGTTGCCGAGTTTGCCTTTGGTTTGCCCTTCGAACTGAAGATACTGGGACGGCATCTTAAGGTATACGATGGCTGTTAAGCCCTCGCGCATGTCGTCGCCGATCATGACGTCTTTTTCCGTTTTTGCCGCACCGATTTTTTTGGCATAATCGTTGACGACACGGGTTAATGCCATGCGGAATCCGGTCAAATGCGTGCCGCCCTCGGGAGTCGGAATGACGTTTACAAATGACTCCAGGGTTTCTGAGAATCCGTCGTTATACTGAAGCGCGATTTCAATAGACATGTCCCCGTCTGCCTTGTTGAGATAAATGGGGTCGTGAAGCGTTACTTTGTTGCGGTTTAATGCCGTTACCAGCGATTTGATACCTCCCTCGAAATAATAATTTGCGTCCTCCCCTGTCCGCTCATCGACAAGATGGAACGCAAGTCCGGCGATAAGGTATGCGCGGTCACGCACCTGTTTTTTAACCAATTCAAAGCTGAGCCGCACTCCTTCGTGGAAAATTTCGGGATCGAGATGAAACGTTGTTGTCGTTCCGGTATCCGTCGCCTTGCCGGTGGCCTTTACGGGACCGGTTGCGAGACCGCGCTTATATTCCTGCGTCCAGACTTTTCCATCACGACGGACATCGACCCGGACGTCTGTGGAGAGCGCGTTGACGACAGATGCGCCGACCCCGTGGAGTCCGCCGGATATTTTGTATGCCTGCCCTTCGAATTTACCGCCGGCATGGAGTTTGGTCATAACCAACTCCAGGGCGGAGACATTGTATTTGGCTACTTTATCAACCGGGATTCCGCGTCCGTCATCGCGTACCGTCGCACTGTCGTCTTTGTGCAGCGTAATCCATACGTGTTTGGCAAATCCGGCAAGTGCCTCATCGATGGAGTTGTCAATAATTTCATTTAAACAGTGCTGAACGCCCGCAAGGCTTGTGGTGCCGATGTACATGGCCGGCCGTTTCCGTACCGGTTCCAGTCCTTCCAGGACAACGATTTGGTCCGCTGTATATTTATCTGAGGTTTTTGCCATGTCCGTGACTCTCCAAAAAGAAAAAAGCGAGCGCTAAACCCACGCTCTGTAATTCATTGTACAGAAAGTAATAGGCCTTGTCTAGCCATATTTTCCTTCCGTTCCTGTTATGGCAATGACAGAAACGCGTGTTCCAAAAGGAGCAGCAGATTTACGTTGTTTTCCCTGTATTTTCTCGTTTCTATCAGCGAATGCAGCAGGGAAATCCGCGCGGTAATTTCCGTATTATCCATCAGTTTTTGCGGAGCCGTAAGATCATGTTCAAGCGTTTCTATAGCTCCGTCTGCCCATGTCGCCAGATCGTCTTTCGTTTTTCCTACGGACCCGAGAAGCTGCAGGCGTTTTCCCCGCGGAGCATGGATCAGTTCATTGATTGCCTGGGTTCGTATGCGGTCCTGTTCCGGGTCCCGCGCTGCAGACGGATCTTTCAGGGTAATGCATATGGATCTGGATACGATGGTCGGAAGCAGTACCGCTTTGTTGGAAACGGCGATGATTATATATGCATGTTCGGGGGGTTCCTCGAGTGTTTTTAGTAACGCTTGTTGCGCTTCAGCCGTCAAAGTATCTCCGCGTAAAATGATTCCCGCTACGTGCGTTCCCTGCTGAGGCGTGAGTAACAGTTTTTTAGTAAATGCGCGGATTTCCCCGATACCGATTGATGGCAGATCATCAGGTATCCCGATTCTGTCAAACGGAGAAATCTTCCAGGTGCTAAGGTGCTCATCGACACATAGGACTCTTGATTCTTTTGTGCCGCCGATAATTAGGATAGTATGCATGGAGGATAGAACTAAGAATTAATACATTATTATAATACATCCGGTTTTTAGCTACGATATGCCTTCGATGTGTCCCCTATTATGCCGTACTCCCCTTGCAAAGCCAAGCAATTTCTGCGAATAATTAATCTACTGGTGTTTTATTGCCGAGGTGTAATGCCGTTATATTCCGTATGCCTGCCCAAGATATTGTCACAAATTTAGTCACCGCTCACAAACTATCGGAAGAGCAAGCCGAGAAACTCCGTACGGAGGCGCTCAATTCCGGTACATCCATAGAAGATCTGTTGCAGGCTAAGCATGTCGTCTCTGCAGAAGATTATTCCAGGGCAAAAGCCGAATCGTTGGGTATCCCGTTTATGACCATAGCGGGGCGTGCAATCACGCCGGATGTGGTGAATTTTATCCCTGAGCCGGTCGCACGTCGGTATACGCTGGTTCCGTTTCAGATAGAACCGAACGAGGGCGGCGCCCTTTCCGTTGCCATGCTTGACCCTTTGGATTTTCAGGTGATTGAATTTTTGGAAAAGAAATCCGGACGTCCGATTAAACCGTTCATGGGGGTTGCAGATGATATAAAAGCGGCCATCGATGAATTATATACGCAGAGTCTCGGGGCGGACGTGACCGCGGCATTGGAAGAGTCGACGCCTACCATCAAAACATACGAAGCAGGGCATTTAGGCGAAGTCATCCGTGAAGCACCGATCGCGCAGATCGTTTCCGCCATACTGGAGCAGGCAATCCGGATCCGTGCATCCGACGTGCATATAGAACCGCAAATCGGCGAAACCCGCGTGCGGTACCGTGTAGACGGAATTTTGCAGGAGCGGCTTATGCTTCCCCGGAGGCTTCAGGACGCGGTCGTGTCGCGTATAAAAATTCTTGCGGATCTAAAGATTGATGAAAAACGCATTCCGCAGGACGGCCGGTTTAATTTCAAAATGGGAGAAAGTGAAGTCGATCTCCGCGTGTCCACATTGCCGACGGTTCACGGGGAAAAAGTCGTCATGCGGTTACTCAAAAAATCCGGCGGGATTCCGACATTGGGAGATTTGGGCCTCCGGGGACTGGCGCTCAAGCATCTGGAAACTGCAATCAGGCGTCCGCACGGTATTATTCTGGTCACCGGCCCTACCGGAAGCGGTAAAACGACGACGCTGTATTCGGTTCTGGCAATTCTCAATAACGCCAAAGTAAATATCATGACACTGGAGGATCCGGTCGAATACGAGATAACCGGTGTGAATCAGGTTCAGATCAACCCTGCGGCAGGCCTTACGTTTGCCACGGGACTCCGGAGTTTCCTGCGGCAGGATCCCAATATTATTCTGGTCGGAGAAATCCGCGACGGTGAGACCACGGAACTGGCTATCCAGGCGGCACTTACCGGGCATTTGGTGTTCTCTACCCTTCACACCAATAACGCGTCAGGCGCTATACCGCGGTTAATCGATCTGGGCGCCGAGCCGTTTCTGGTGGCGTCCGCGCTTAATGCAGTCGTCGGTCAGCGTATCGCCCGGCGGTTGTGTCCTACCTGTAAGGAAGAGTATGTGCCGGATGAAGCAGTACTTGCCGACATGAGAAAAGTGGTTGGTTCTTTGTGGCCGCAAGACAAACCCATGATGCTGTACAAAGGAAAAGGGACAGTGGGAGGAGCCGCGTGTGAAACGTGCGGAGGGAGCGGGTATGTCGGACGGCTGGGTGTGTTCGAGGTGTTCCCGGTTACGGACGCGATCAGCAAATTAACGCTGACGCGCGCACCGATGAAGGATATAGAAAATCAGGCAGTAGCGGACGGAATGATTTCTATGAAACAGGACGGATATCTTAAAGCGCTGGAAGCGGTGACAACGATTGAAGAAGTATTGAGGGTCGCACAGGATTAACGCACGAGTATGGATATACAGCAATTATTTTCGGAAGCGGCACGCAAAGAGGCATCAGATCTCCATTTGGTCGTGGGGTTTCCGCCCATGCTCAGGGTTTCGGGGGTGCTGTTTCCGGTAGAGGGAACCTCTGTTCTCACCGACGAAGAAGCGAAAAATTTAATATACGGTACGTTTACTGCCGATCAGAAAGATATTTACGAGACAAACCGTGAGATCGATTATTCCCTGCCGACGTCCGTCGGGCGTTTCCGGGTAAACGTGTACATGCAGAAGACGACGATTGCAGGTGCGTTCCGGCTGATCCCGCAACAAATTAAATCGATAGAAGCATTGGGTTTGCCCGAAATATGTCACCAGTTTGTAAAACTGCGTCAGGGACTTGTGCTGGTGACGGGGCCTACCGGGCACGGGAAATCGACCACATTAGCGTCGATGATCAATGTGATAAATCAGGGGAAAGCAACGCACATTGTTACCATTGAAGACCCGATAGAGTACGTGTATCCCCCGGGTCAGTCCATTGTCTCCCAGCGGGAGATGCACAGCGACACGCATTCGTATAATGTCGCACTCCGGAGTGTATTACGCGAAGATCCTGATGTCGTGCTGATCGGAGAAATGCGTGATTTCGAAACAATTCAGTCAGCCATTACGATTGCTGAAACCGGCCACTTGGTGTTTGCGACGCTGCACACGAATTCCGCCGCTCAGACTATAGACCGTATTGTGGACGTATTTCCGGAGAACCAACAGACCCAGGTGCGGCTGCAGTTATCCAATGTGTTGGAAGGAGTGCTCTCTCTGCGTCTTATCCCGGCTCTTTCCGGCGGCCGGGTGCCCGCGTCGGAAATTCTTACTGCCACTCCCGCAGTCCGTACGCTTATCCGTGAAGGAAAAACACATCAGATAGATAATATTATCCAGACGAGCGCCGAATTCGGCATGATGACGCTGGAAACATCGCTCGCGCAGCTGGTAAAAGCAGGAGTGCTCGGACTTGATGTTGCGTCATCGTATGCGTTGCGGCCGGAAGAACTCGGCCGGCTTCTCAAACGGACAACCTGACGGCAGAAAGAGTAAGGAGCTGACATATGGCATTTTTTTCCTACAAAGCACGGGATTCCGCAGGGAAAACGGTGAACGGACTCGTGGAAGCAATATCGAAAGATGCGGCTACCAAGCTGCTGCATGAAAAGCAACTGTTTATTATCGGCATCACGGAGACCCACGGACCGTCAAAAGGATCGTCATCCAAACAGTTTCAGCGCGTGGGATTCGGAGAAATAGTAAATTTTACCCGGCAGTTGTCGACCATGGTGGTCGCCGGGTTATCTCTTCCGGAGGCACTTTCCATACTGCGCGCACAAACGACTAATCAGGCATTCGGCAGCGTGCTGATGGAAATCGAGCATCAGATCGTCGGAGGCGGAAACTTAGGTGACGCACTTGCGAAATATCCGCAGCATTTTTCGGCAATTTATATAGCCCTTATCCGGGCCGGAGAATCGTCCGGACAACTCGATCAGGTTCTGGCCCGCCTTGCGGACTCCATGGAATCCCAGCGCGATTTCCGCAGTAAGGTAGCAGGTGCCATGATTTATCCGGTGATTATTTTGGTCGGTATGGGTATAGTCGTGATGATCATGATGACGGTTGTCATCCCGAAGCTCACCGAACTGTATTCGGATTTCGGTGTCGATCTGCCCTTTGCCACACAACTGCTTATTACGATCTCTAAGTTTTTTGTCGGCTGGTGGTGGATGATGATTGCCCTTGCCGTCGGAGGCTTTTACGGGTTTATGCGGTGGAAGAAAACGAAAATCGGCGAATTAGTGGTCGACACCATCGTACTGCATGTTCCCCTGTTCGGAGAACTTCAGAAAAAAATTATTCTTGTGGAATTCACCCGTACATTGTCCATGCTTATTTCATCCGGTATCCGGCTTCTGGACGCACTGCATATATTAAAGGACGCATTGGGCAACGTGCTGTTTAGGAATGCCATCGTCGATATTTCCAAAAAAGTGGAACGGGGATTTCCGCTCGGAGAAACGTTTTCCCAGTACCCGGTGTTTCCGCCGATTGTGTCGCAAATGATGAAAGTCGGAGAAGAAACGGGAAAACTGGATGATACGCTGCTGAAGCTGTCCAAATATTTCGCGTCGGAATCAGAGAATCTTGTGAAGGGGCTTACGACCGCCATCGAGCCGATTATTATGGTTATCCTGGGAGTCGGTGTCGGATTCATTGTCATCTCGGTAATTACTCCTATTTACAACTTGACAAGTCAATTTAAATAATGATAAACCTAAGACATATGAGAAATTATTCTGCCGCAAATAAAGGGTTTACCCTTATCGAATTGTTAATCGTTATCGCGTTGTTAGGAGCGCTCGCTGTCGGATTACTAGCTACCATTGATCCGTTTGAACAACTGAAAAAAGGCCGTGATACATCTCTTCGGAACACGGTATCGGAATTTTACAATGCGAACCTGCGGTATTACGCCACCAAAGGACAATTCCCGTGGGGCACGAGTGCCACTGCCGGAAGTTCATATCCGAGCTTTACCAGTACGATTACCGAGCTTATCACGGTCGGAGAGCTGAAGAACCGGTTTCAGGAATTGGCCGGAAGCGGTAATCTGGCAAAGATATATGTGAATTCGACAAGTGCCGAGCACATATCAGCCTGTTTCCGTCCGGAGTCAAAGGCATTTCAGGAAGACCTGAACACTATTTATGACTCCAGCGGTGCGACATCAGCAGTCGCATGCAAATCCCAGACAACGGGAACTGCCGGATCAGACTGCTGGTTCTGTATCCAGTAAGCCTGCCGCAGATTCGGATTCTGCTATAATTCTTTCATGATTGGCTCATGGCTAAGTGCTGCGGTTTCCGGAATACTATTTCTTTTCTTTCAGGCACAGGGTATTTATACCGGAGACAGCGGTGACTTGGTGACGGCATCTGCAGTCGGAGGAGTCCCCCACCCTCCCGGATATCCGCTGTATACATGGTTTGGATGGTTAATCTCCCATATGCCCGTTCTTACGGCATCCTGGCGGCTTACACTGCTTTCTTCTGTTCCTCACGCCATAACCGTCGGTTTGGTATATGCCCTCATTTATCGGCTGACGAAAAAGAACGTGATTGCAAGCGTGTTCGGCGCTGTTTCCCTGAGTGTTAACTATCTGTTTTTCCTTTATAGTGTCACGCCGGAAGTGTTTGCCCTGTTTGACTTGTTTGTCGTGCTGCTCTGGTTTTTGTTGTTTACCTGGCAGGAGAGCAAAAACGTCCGATATCTTTACGGTGCACTTTTTGTGTTCGGTCTGTCTCTGTCTCATCATCATGTCATGCTGTTTTTCGTGCCGGCGATTCTCTATTTTTTGTGGGCAAACCGCATCACGTTTATTTCTTCCATGAAACGCCCCGCATCAATTGCGGGCGGAATCGGGCTTGTCGCATTGGGGTTTTTGCCCTACCTGTATATTCCGATTGCGGCAGCCGCGGATCCGATCATCAATTGGGATCGGGTCGTTAATATCGGAGCATTCTGGCGTCTTATAAGCAGAGCTGACTACGGCACCTTTGTGTCGGGAGGATCGTTCGGCCAGACGATCGGGGAGCGCTGGCTTTCGGTCATCGCATACGGGCAGTTTTTGGTTACGGATTGGTCGCTTGTCGGTATAGTACTTGCGGCGGCAGGGTTGTTCTCCTGGTGGCGTACGATGCGCGTACGGTTCTGGTCCTGGATTATCGCCCTGCTTTTCATCGGGCCGTTATTTCTTTTTTATGCGAGTTTCCCCCTGGCAAGCAGATTTACGCTCGGCACCTATGAGCGGTTTTTGCTCCCGGAGTATACGCTGGTATCCGTACTCATCGGTGTGGGATTGGGAGCATGTATGGATTTTTTCAGCATGGTGCTGCGCCCGTATGCTGATACGAAGAAACGCCGGGCAATTATTTCGCTATTGGGACTTATATTCATGATTTACCCGGTTTCCCTGGGGAGTGTCACCCTGTGGAGATTTTGGGGGTTCTCCGGTGACCGGACAGCCGAAAATCTCGGACGCGATATTCTCGCCAATACGCCGCAAAATGCAGTATTGCTTCTTTCTCAGGATACGGCGTTATTTACGACGCAGTATGTGCGCTATGTGCTGGGTGTGCGCCCTGATACGGCTGTTATCCATGCAGCACGGTTATCTCTCCCCGATTATCAGATCGTGCTTAAAAAACATTTCCCGCGCTTGAGGCTTCCGTCCGTGTCTCAGGCGGAATTTCTTTCCGCATTCGTAAAAGAAAACAGCACCCCCGAAACCAGGGTGTTTAGCAATATTAACCTTCCTATCGGAGACGGATGGTATTGGGTACCGCGCGGGTTACTCTATGAAGCGATTCCCTCAGAGGAACTTCCTTCGGTTTCTGATATGTACGGCAGGGTGCTCGCAATCAGAACACAGATACATGATCCGCGTGCCGGTATCCTGTCCCGCTATCCGCATCTTATGCTTTCCGACGTGCTCGACGTGTATGCCTCGGGACATATCGCGCTCGGGAAGACGCTGGTCCGTGCTGATAAGTGGGATGAAGCCAGGCAGGAATTTGTCCGAGCCGTGGCGTTGGCCGGTGATACGAGCGTTGTGGAAGCACTTGAGTTGCTCGGCCTTACTCAGGTATACATGAAAGACTGCAACGGCGCTCTTTCGTCATTTGAAGAAGCCAAACGGAAATCATATGTAGCCTCCCCTTCGCATCTTCGGCTGGAGTCCGTTACGTACGGCGAGTGCCTGGGGGATGCGGTGCGCGCCCGGGAGCTTTTTTCCGAATACGAACGGCTGAAGAAAGCGTCGGAGCAACCACTAGAAGCGCTGTAAGTATCGCACTTATAAGACTCACTCCTATTCCCCAACGGATGCTGAGGGGTGTATACCTAAACGTTACGGTGTGATCGCCTTTAGGGACCATAACGGCCCGCTGGGAAAGGTTTGCAGTAAGAATCGGCGTGTTTTGGCCGTCTATAGCAGCTGCCCAGCCGGGATAATTGGTATCAGAAAGCACCAGAAATGCATCAGACGCAGTATGGATATCAAGCATTACGGATGTATGCGTGTTTTGCTGCCAGACGACGGTGTTTCCGTCGGGTCGCGCGGGTTCACCGCGTAACCCGGACATGAACGATGCAAGGCGCGGAATCTTATTCACCTCGTGAGTTTCCAGCAGCACGGATGCTCCTACGGGAAAGTCCGGTCCGGTCAGTGTTGCGACGGCTTCCGTAAGGGTTGCTGCAGTCGTTGCTTCAGAAACGAGATAGGCCCGTGGTACAAATGTTGGATTTTCGTAGAGTGTAATATCCATATCCCCTTCCCGGATATTCGTTACCGGAATAAGATGAGAAGCATCTACAGGGAAAAATGAGAGAATATAGCGCACGGAAAAGAGATCCAGCATTTTTGTGGCTGATATCGTCGCGGTTTGGTCATTTGTTTTGATCGATTCAGATAGCAGGCTGTCGGTGATAGAAGGACGTTTAAGATACCGGCCTGCATACACGTTGTGCTGCGACACGCCCCACAGCACGTTGCTGTCAGGGGAGAGTCCGAGACGGAGAAACCGGTACGGCGCGGGGGAACTCCATCCAGTTTTGGTAACGAAGCGGTTGTAGATTGCGCCGTGACCCACCGTTATTAGTCTGTCAGAGCCGATCGGATTGGCTATGGCGGGTTTGCTGAGCCAGGTTTGTGCCGGCTCTACCATATGATATGACCACCAGGTTGTTATGACCTGCGTCGCGTGCAGAAAAACAACGACGGCAATCAGTATGCGGATGCGTCCATGCTGAGTTTTCCGGAGAAGATAGTCCAATACATACCCTCCTGATAGTGCGATAGCGATAATCGAAAGCCAGAGAAATCTGGACGGTACCCGAAACAGGGTGAGCGGCCATATGCTGAAAAGAATATAAGACGGCGCATATTTGCCGCCGGCAAGCGCCAGACTTATGACTATGCTGCACAGGAATAACGGCATAAGTCGTATTTTTTTTATGTAAAATAACGCAAGCGGCAGCAGAAGTATGGGTAGTAGCCCTATATACGCGGTATTTTCCCAAAAGATGCTGCCGTCAAACGCGTAAAACGGAGGGTATGTTCCTGTTTTCGGGTTGCCAAGCGCAAACGGCTGCAGAAAGCTGATAAGATGCTTAATCGGCATCGAATACATGGTAGAGGCAGCAGGAGAAAACCCGGAAGGATCCGTACTGGCGCGTAAAAATTCATATGAGGGAAGTATCTGCGCGCTTCCGCCCATAATGCCCAATATGACTCCCGCCACCCAAATAAGGCAGGCTTTCCAGTTTTTTTGGATCAGCAGCGCGTGATAGAAAACAAATACGGCAGCTATCCCCAGAGTCAGAAAAGTCGCCTGGGGAAATCCTGCAAAAATTTGCTGAGACAGCATAAATGCAAGCAGCCCTGTCCACGGAAGTGTGTTTCGGGTTACTGCCAATATGCTCAGCGTTGTGATGATCGGAAGCATACTCATGCCCTGCAGAAGCGTAATGTGAATGAGCTGTGTCATCGCAAGGCCGGAAAACATGACCGACACGGCAATAAACCAGGAAGGAAGCGGGGAAAGTTTCATAATGCGAGAAAGCCAATACATTCCTGCCCCCAAAAAAAGTACCGTTGCGGCAAGGGCGGTATTATATGCAGCAACCGGAGAAAGCAATTTAAACAGGAAAAGGTTCGGTAAAAATAATGCTCCGGTTTGCCCTTCGGCAAATACCGGAAAGCCGTCTCCTATATCGTTTCTCCATATGGGCAACGAATTGGATTTGAGAGATTCACTCAATATGTATTTCGTCGCGAAGCTGAAATGCCACGCGTCACTTCTGCCATAGTCGGGTGTGACCAGGAGCTTGGGCTCCGGGTAAAACAAACGTGCGAAAAACAGGATAACGAGAAAAAAAATTGCAGACAGTCCGATACAATCAGCCCACGCTCTCTTCATACGTGAGATAGTCTACTTTTTTTACGCTGCTGCTGCAACGCCCTTGATTGTTGGTGCGTCTTCCCTGATACTAATTCTATGCTGTATGCAATTATCGTCCTGTTCGGGTTGGTCGTCGGTTCATTTCTCAATGTGTTAATTGACCGTATTCCCAGGGGTGAAAATGTCGTGTGGAAACCCTCGCATTGCGATTATTGTAAAAAACCGCTCCGGTGGTTCGAACTCTTTCCCGTCATTTCCTACGTGATTCAGGGCGGCAGATGCCGGAGGTGCCGTCATACGCTTTCCATACAGTATCCGGCTCTGGAATGTATCACGGCATTCGGATTTCTCGGCGTGTTTCTCTATACAAACACGTCGGTATTCTGGTTACTTCTTTCGTTATGTATATTTTCTTCTCTTCTTGTCATATTCATGATAGATATGAAGCATCAGATTATCCCGGACAGCATACTGCTTGTATTGCTGGTAGGTATTGTCGTGTCCGGTATTCCCCTTTCGTGGGTTGAGCGCGGGCAGCATCTGATGACAGCGCTTATTTGCGGAGGACTGTTTCTGTTTCTCTGGACGGTGACACGCGGCCGGGGTTTGGGATTCGGCGATGTGAAATTGGTTACTGTCTTGGCGTTATTTTTGGGGTATCCGTTTTCCGTCATTATGTTGTATATCGCTTTCTTGACCGGGGCAATGCTGGGTGTCATACTGATAGCAACCCACCGGGCAAAAATGAAAACCCGGATTGCATTCGGTCCGTTTCTTATAGCAGGATTTGCCGGAGCGATACTATTCGGTGAATCAATTCTTGTTTGGTGGCGCAGTTTATTATGAAGATGCAACGCACAACACGCACAGGGTTCTCTCTCGTCGAACTGCTAATCACCGTTTCAATTATTGCCATTTTGATAGCGATTGGTGTAGCTTCATACAGTACCATTAACAGACAATCCCGGGATACGAAACGTAAAAGTGACCTGGAGCAAATCCGTTCGGCACTTGAAATGTTTCGGGCTGACATCGGGTCATATCCTTCGGCCGGCAGCGGCAGTTTCGTGGCCGCTTCCAGCGCGACTGATGCGCTTGTCGGGTTGACACCTTCACTGGTCTCTACGTATCTGCCGGTCATACCGACAGATCCCAAATCAACGCAGAGCTATATGTACAAGGCTACGAATCCTTCCGGAGGAACCTATTATGGGTACTGCTTAAGTGCGTTATTAGAAAGTGAAGATCCGCTAGATACCTGCACACCATCGGTCGGGCAAACGTACGGTGTGAAAAATCCATGACGAAGCACGGATTTACGCTTATCGAGCTCCTTGTCGTTGTTTCCATATTAGTGACAATCATGGGTTTGGGAGTAGCGAGTTTTAACGGCTTTAACCGGCGTGAGCGCATTAAACAAACTGCCCTGACACTGAAATCCACGTTGCGTTTCAGTCAGACAAAGGCCATTTCAGCCCAAAAACCCACCTCCGGCTGCACGACATATGTAGGGATGTATATAAGTTTTACCGCTTCAACGTATTCGGTGCAGCATGAGTGTGATCCTGAAGGTGTCGTGGGAAATGCAGAAACTTTTACATTGCCGCGGGGCATTACATTCTCTCCTATCCCGGCATCATTCACGTTTCTTACCCGTTCAAATACGGACGGGATTACAACGGATACCCCTATCACAATGACGAACGGAACGCTGAATTACAGTCTGATCATATCTCCCAACGGGAGTGTGCGGGCAAGCGGATTTTAACCTATGAAATGCCGGCATAGTTCGGAATCGGGACAGACACTTTTGGAATTGGTCGTTGCCATAGGCGTGGTCGCGATTGTCATCACTGCGTTGGTAGCGGCAGTTACCTCGTCGTTGCGGTACAGTCAGGCCACACGGTTACGGAGCCGCGGGGTAAAATATGCGCAGGAAGGATTAGAATTAGCCCGTAAACTCCGGGACATCAGTACCTGGGATGTGTTTCAGGAGTATGCGGTCGGCGGAGGGACCTGGTGTCTTGATGAATCCGGCACCTGGACAATTGACACGTCAGGCGGCGAATGCCCTTTAAGCGCATCGAATAATTTTTGGCGGGCCGTTCATTTTGTATGGAACGATCCGACGATGGACGTAACCGTTACGGTAAGCTGGGGAGAGCGGAATGTGCCGTCTACCGTCGAACTTAAAACATATTTTACTCATTGGAAATAATTACCATGAAACGTCTGCCTGCTCAAACCGGTTTTACATTGCTTGAAATGGTTGTCTCCATAGCAATTGTTGCGATGGTATCCGTCGTATTAAGCCAGGTGTTTATATCCACGCTACGGACGAACACAAAGTCGGAAATTCTCAAAGATATGAAACAAACCGGGGAAATTGCGCTGGAAACCATGGTGCGGCTCATTCAGAATGCAAAAAGCGTGACCACTGCGTGTGATTATGCAGGTTCCGCGAGCCAGTCACTGACGCTTATCAATTCCGATGACGGACAGACGACGCTTGAGTGTATATATGACGGATCCATAACCCGTCTGGCATCCACAAGCGCGCAGGGCATCGAGTATCTGACAACGCCGAACGTGACGATGGGCGGCGCCTCATGTGCGGCGAGCACGCTTTCTTTCGTGTGTAAGGGAGGAGCAGGCGTGTCGTCCAGCGTTACCATAAGTTTCAGCCTGGCACAAACAGGGGTATCAGCCGGAGTGTTTGAACAATCCAGCGAAACGTTTCAGACGTCGGCCGGCATGCGCAATATCGCACAATAATTTGGTTCCCTTGCTAAGCTAATAAAAATATATAACAATAGACATATGAAGATGCACAGGGGAAAATCATACAGGCATCAGCAGGGACAGATACTGCTTATTACGCTTCTCGTTCTGACGGTTGCAACCACGATTGCACTTTCCCTTATCGGTAGGGCAACGATAGATTTATCCATGAGTAACCAGCTGGAAGAGTCTACGCGCGCGTTTAACGCGGCGGAGGCCGGAGTTGAGCAGGCGCTCAAATCCGGTTTGGGTACGAACGGGCCGGCAGTGCTGACAAACGGAGTGACGTATGACGTAACGGTTAATTCGATAGGAGGAGCTGCCGGTGTATACCTGCTTCCGCATCAGACCCCGCAGAATGTGACGGAGACAGTGTGGCTCGTTGCTCACGATCCCAATACCGGGGCGCTGGATGAAACACCGTATTATACGAGTTCGTCTATCGTATTATGCTGGAGCGGTGAGACAGCGCCTGCTCCTGCAGCAGGGCTTGTCGTTTCAGTTCTTTATAAGGAAGGAACGGACGGTACATATCAGACGGCAAGGATGGCTGTCGATCCGAACGCAGCGGTAAATAATAATAATTTTGATAGTACGGGTATAACCACGAACGGATGCGGCCTGTCATATTACCGGAAGGTAATTGATTTTGGCGTATTGGGTCTCACTGTTACCGGGGCATCAGCTGATACCCTTATTGCCCTGCGGATCCGTCCCGTATATGCAGATACGACCATCGCATTAAACGGAGGTGTTACCGGATTGCCGAGGCAAGGAACTCAGATTGAATCAACCGGAGCAACCGGAACCGGCGTAAGCCGTAAAGTGGTAGTGTATCAGCAGTATCGTGCTCCCCTTTCGATATTCGATTCGGTCATATACAGTGAGTCGTCGTTTGGTCGTTAGATGCTGCCCGATGTCAGGTGATAGATTTTGTACGCACGTATACGTTTGTATTACGTAACGATACGGAATTTGCCTCGCTTTGGGGAGCGTGTTTATAAAGAAAGGATACGGAATATTCTGATTGCCATACAACAATCGGAATTTCACACGCATTATGAAATCCCTGATAGGTCTTGATATAGGATCCCACAGTATTAAGCTTATTGAAATCGGCTCGTCCGGTTCAGAACGGCATCTGCTTGCAGCCGGAAGTATTCCTACGCCTCCGAAAGCACTGCAGTCTACGCTTGAAGCGGATCATCAGGCGGTCGGCATGGCAATCAAGCAGCTTATGAAAGAGACGGGAGCCAAATCAAGTTCCGTGGCGTTTGCGCTGCCGGAATCTCAGGTGTTTACCCGTGTTATCGAGGTGCCCGCGCTTTCCCAGCGGGAATTGTCCAGCGCTATCGGGTGGGAAGCTGAGCAATATATTCCCTTGCCGCTCGATCAGGTGAATTTGGATTATTCGGTACTGCGGGATGCCAAAGAGACCGGGACGGATAAAATGGACGTATTGCTGGTTGCCAGCCCGAAGACATTACTGGAGAAATATTTATCCATTATTGAAATGGCAGAGTTAATTCCCGTTGCTGCCGAAACGGAAATTATCGCAACCGCCCGCGCATTGGTCCGCTCGGTTGCATCCATCAAAAACGCAGCCCTTCTTGTCTCTCTCGGCGCACAGACGACCGATCTGGCGATTCTGCGCGGAGGCGTATTGGCATTTACCCGTTCTATCGCGGCCGGAGGGGAAGCGTTGTCGCGTGCGCTCGTATCGGGTCTGGATTTCAACGTAAATCAGGCAGAGGAATTTAAGCGGACGTACGGGCTGGAACAGGATAAACTGCAGGGAAAAATCGTAACCGCCGTTAAACCCATTATGGATACGATTATCGGGGAAATGAAACGCGCACTCGCCTATTACGGGGAGAAACACAAAGATGAACGTGTAGAAGTAACGTTGTTATCCGGCGGTACGGCAAAACTTCCGGGTATGGTGGTATACATCGCGCAAAACGTCGGCGTCGAAACACAGCTGGCTAACCCATGGGTCGGGATCAAACGTGATGCCCGGTTTGCAGTTTTGGATAAGGAAGGCGCGACATTCACCGTGGCGGTCGGACTCGCTCTTCGGGAGTAGATGACGCATGAGTAACTCATCAATCAATCTCATCAAGAAAGACGTCAGCAGTTTTCGGAAGTTGACCGTTATCGAAGATAAACTCAAACTTGCCACCTGGTGGTTTTTGGGGACGTTGTTTGTTGTAGGACTCGGAATCGGCATCAGCTTTTTTCTTATCAGCGGACGGATGAGAGATCTGGAAAGCAGGAAAGTCGAGCTTACGAAACAGATTAATCTTCAGAATGTAAAAGAAGGCATTCTGCTTTCCCTCAAGGAACGCACGTCTATCGCCGGTAAGGCGCTTGATGCCGCAAAACCCTGGGGTAAACTGTTTACGCTACTTGTCGCTATTGCCGACGAGACGAACTATAACTCACTGAGCATCGAAGAATCGGGCAGAGTTACGACGGTGTTAAATCTCGTGAATATCGATGATGCGGTTTCGGTGATTTCCAATACCATGAGTCTTTTTGAGGAAAAGTCGCTGCGTTCGCCGCAGCTTGTGTCGTTTACGTTTAAAGATGACGGGTCAGTACAGGTCAGTTTATCGTTTTTTCCGGTTTTTTAACACATATGCCGCCACTGGATAAATTTTTTCGGACATATCAGAATATTCTTGTTTCCTCAGCACTGCTTGTGTTTTGCGTTATCGGTATGATTTTCGGAGTTGTTCCATCCGCGTTAAAAATTCAGGAACTTGCCGCACAAGTAAAAGATGTTTCCGAGCAGACAAGCGGACTTCAAAAAAAACTTGATACGTTAACCAATCTGGATGAAGACACACTGCGCAGGCAGTTAACTGACGTGCTTTCCGCTGTTCCTGCCGAGCGGTCGTTTCCTACGCTTTTTGAGACAGTAGAAGGCATTGCTGCACGAACCGGAACAACAGTGGTACAGATGCATCTTTCAGGAGGAACCACACTTGCCACCCCGTCAGCTGCAAAAGTTTCTGCTTCCGATAAAAAATTGGGTACGCGCACCATTCCGTTTTCGGTTACGATAAGCGGCTCACTGCAGGCGGTGCAGGAGTTTATCACATTGGCACCGAAAGTCAGGAGACTTCTTCGGATCCGAACATTTTCCATTTCATTTCCGCGGGACGTGCGGCCGTTGTCCGTTGCCATAGAAATGGATGCGTTTTATGAACCGCTTCCGACAAGTTTAGGAACCGCCAAGACACTATTGCCGCAGCTTAGTGCCGCAGACGAAGATATTATCAGTAAACTTGGACAACTTCCGCTTATAACGCAGGAGAACGGGGAAATGCCACCTCCGCTTATCGGGCGCGTGAAAGACGATCCTTTTGCACCCTGAGGAGATCCGGCCGCCGCTTTTTTGTGCGGGTTATGGCTTCTTTTGCTTTCCATGCTTCAATCTTGGCGTGATTTCCGGATAAAAGGATGGCGGGCACCTGTTGATCCCGGTACGTTTCCGGTCGGGTATAGTGCGGATACTCCAGTATTCCTGATTCAAACGATTCATTTATGGTGGCGTCTTCCTTGAGCAGTACTCCCGGCAGTAAACGCGTTACGGAATCGGTCAATACCATAGCCGGAATCTCCCCGCCTGTCAGAACGTAATCCCCTATGGAAATTTCTTCGTCGACCAAGTCCCGTACCCGTTCGTCGACCCCTTCGTAGTGACCACATAGCAAAATAAGGTGCGTATACCGGCTCAGGTCTCTGGCTTTTGTCTGCACGTACGGCTCGCCTTGGGGGGTGAGCAGAATAACCCGCTCTGTTTTGGCGGTTTCTTTGCCGCTTCTCACGGATTGGATGGCCCGGTCCATAACATCAACCCGCAGCACCATGCCAGTGCCCCCGCCGTACGGGTGGTCGTCTACCGATCCGTATGCATCGAGAGCAAAATCCCGCAGGTGTATAAGATTAATCTCAAGTTTTCCGCGCTGAATTGCCCGTTTGACAATCGAAAAGTCAAATACTCCGGAAAACATTTCCGGGAATAAGGTGATAATGGAGATACGCATATCTCACTCTTGCGGAGGTGCGTCTTCTGCTATTTCAACATCGACGTAAATGTTGCGTTTGGCTGCGATTACTTTCATGAGGTCCCGAAGTGCCCTGATTATGCGGCCGCTTTTGCCGATAACTTTCCCGATATCATCCTGATGTGTGTGGATTGTAAGAATCGTCGCTTCGCCGTCTACGCGCTCATCAATGACGATGCTTTCGGGATGATCGACCAGCGAACGGATGAAGAAATCGAGTGTGTCTTTCATTTAGATTTTTTCGATCAGGCGTGCGACTCCGGTCGTTACCACGGCTCCCTGGCTCTGCCAATAGGACAAGCGTGCGCGGTCAACGGAAAATTGTGCAGGTTTGACGAGCGGGTTATAAAATCCCAAGACTTCCACAGGCGTTCCGTTGCGTCTTTTGCCTTCTTCTATAGCCACAATCCGATATGTGCGTCGGTTTTTGGCTCCGTATTGTGCTAAACGAATCTTTACCATAGAGTTATTATTCTATCAGATATCCCCGTTCTTCTCAAGCGCATTCTGGGCTGCGTGCTGTTCGGCATCCTGTTTGGACTTTCCCACGCCCTCTCCGAGGATTTTATCGCCCGTGCTGACTTCTATCCAAAAAGTTTTATTGTGATCCGGTCCCTCGCTTTTTGTGACACGGTAGGTAGGAGAAACCTTGAGTTTTTCCTGCGTCAGTTCCTGCAACAGGCTTTTAAAATCCACATAGCTTTTTGTCGCAATGATCGTTTCTGCCTTGTACAGAAGATGCGTTAACAGAAATTGTTTCGCTTGCTCGATGCCCTGGTCCAGAAAAATGGCTCCCAAGAGGGCTTCAAAACAGTCAGCCAGAAGTGATTCGTTGATACGCCCTCCGGAAGACTCCTCTCCCCGGCTTAAAAGCAGCAGGCTCCCTAGTCCCAGGTCTGAGGCAACCGTTCCTAGACTTTTGGTTTTTACGAGGGTTGAGCGGATATTTGTGAGTGTGCCTTCCGGGTATTGCGGGTAGGTAGTATACAGATATTGCGACGTAATAAAGGATAATACCGCGTCCCCTAAAAATTCTAGCCGTTCGTTTGATTCCTTAAATTCCTTGGATTCATTGAGGTGGGAACGGTGGATAAACGCCTGCTGAAGCAGGTTTGTGTTTATGAACGTGACGCCGATTTTTGCCTGTAAATCATCAAGAGTCATGAGTTTTCCCCTCCGTTTCTTTGATAATGGTGCCGAGAACCCCGTTTACAAATTTGGCGCTGTGTTCGTTGCCGAACGATTTGGCCAGTTCTACCGCTTCATCGATGACAACTTTTGGGGGAGTTGAGCCGTCGAATACAATTTCCCATACGGCAAGCCGTAAAATCGCCAGATCGATTTTTGCTATTTTCGGTAATGGCCATTCGGAAGCTGCTTTTTCGATATATCCGTCAATGTCGGGAAGTCGTTCGATAATCGGTGCTGTTTCTTCGTGCGGAGGAACAGGGCGGAAGCTGTAACTGAATAGTTGCTGCATCCTCGTTATACGCTTCTGATGTCGGGGGTCATTTGCGGTTTTCATGAAACCTAATATCGCGAATTAGTGTATTGATACGCGTTAATTTCCGGGTGGGTAATGAACAAATACCAATCAACTATTCGTGTTTATGAACTTTTCGCTTTTTTCTCTTTTTTGATGACGACGGCCTTGCCTGCGTAGTACCCGCAAAATTTACATGCGCGGTGAGACATTCTGGGCTTGCCGCAGTTTGAGCAAACCAATAAGCCCGGCAATTTCATACGGATGCTGGCATCCCGTTTGCCCTGGCGTCGTGTACTGTGTCTTCGTTTTGGTAGTGGTGTCATAAGAAAACAATACAACCCCGTTATCAGGATTGGATATTGTCTATTTTACTCTCCCGGGACCATTCTCTCAAGTAGGGAAACCGCCCGAGCTCCGGATCATCCTCCAGCAGGCCGGTTACGGCCGACTGGACGCGTGAAACAAGTGCCGTGTCAGACAGTGTTGCCACGGTAAATCCCGGGAGGCCGTGCTGACGGGTTCCGAACAGCTCACCCGGACCGCGGAGCGTAAGATCGA